>Ga0209558_1000664_pt1 | contig 28554 bp, 20 predicted proteins | sample SaaInlV_150m_DNA_3_FD_184674 | JGI IMG/M metagenome (GOLD analysis project Ga0209558, IMG submission 184674) | Marine microbial communities from expanding oxygen minimum zones in the Saanich Inlet - Saanich Inlet SI074_LV_120m_DNA (SPAdes) (version 2) | ecosystem: Environmental > Aquatic >...
CCAAGGTGAAGCGCTCCCAGAGATCCGCCGAGTCGAGCTTCAATTGAGCGCCGCGCACGATGTTTCCCGTGAGAAGTGCCACACCGATATCGTCAACTTCGGCGAGGGCGTCCAATAGGGCATGGACTCCGGGCAATACCGTGACAGGATCATCGCCCAAACGTGCTTCGAGCCTCGATGTGTATCCTTCGAAGAGCGCTGGCAGACCCGTTCGTATCTGATCTCTTGCGAAGCCGTGGCCCTCCAACAGCTCACGCGCGATCTGGGGGTCCGTCTTGCCGCCGAAGCTCACATTCTCGATGTCACCGACGGTCCCGTATGTCTCCACCATCGCCTCGCAAAAGGCGCCCTTGGCCGGGCCACCCCATACGAGCGTCCCGTCGATGTCGAAGAGAATGAACCTGCGCACTACGCGAGGCCCGCCAGCAACATGGGATCGAGGTTCCCGCCGCTGACGATCACCGCGACTCGCAGTCCTTCCACATCCACGGCCTGGGACAAAAGTGCAGCGGTCGTGGCTGCTCCCGAGTACTCCACGATCAGCTTGTGTCGATTGACGAGCATTTCGGTCGCCTTCTTGATGGAGTCGTCAGTCACGGTAACGACATCGTCCATCAGGTCCCGGGCGTGTTCGTAAGTGAGTTCGCCCGCGATCACAGGACACAGGCCGTCTGCAATCGTGTCGATCTCTCCGAGCAACGCCGGGTGGCCTTCGTCCAGCGCCTTCCGCATGGACGCTGCACCCTCGGGTTCGACACCAATAACCGACGCGTGCGGGATCATGCGCTTCACCGCAGCCGCGACACCGCTCGCCAGTCCACCGCCCCCGATGGGTGCCAAAACGAGATCCACGTCATCCCAATCACGAGCGATCTCTAGCCCAACTGTGCCCTGGCCGGCAATGATGTGCCGGTGATCGAATGGAGGCACGATCACCAGACCTTCCTTCGCAGCGATCTCTTCGGCTAGTGCCCTCCGTTCCACGGAGGTCGTGCCCTCGTAATAAACCTGGGCACCCAGGCGCTCTGCGCCATCCCTCTTCACCTTGGGAGCCGTCGTCGGCATCACGACCACGACGCGGAGCCCTCGGAGCTTTCCCGCAAGCGCCACAGCCTGCGCATGGTTGCCTGACGAGTATGTGATGATGCCCGCCCCGACCTGATCGTCGGACAGCTGCGACACAAAATTGTATGCACCTCGGATCTTGAACGACCCGGCGCGCTGCAAGTTCTCGCACTTCAGACGAACCTCGGCAGCCCCGCAGGCTTCGGTCACGGCATCTGCCGGCAGGAGCGGTGTCGGCACCGCGACCCCGGCCAGCCTGCGGCCAGCCGACTCGATCTCGGTTAACCCAACGAGTCCTTCGCCCTGAACGACATCACTCATTCTTCAGCCTCCTCGGCCCCGCCTGCCTCTTCACCTTCATCAGCCTCAGAATGCGTACCGTCGACTGCGCCTTCATCTGCCGTCTCCACCTCGATCGGATCACCGTTCTCGTCGAACTCGATGTTCTCTTCGTCGTCCTCGATGATGACCCGAGCGACGTCGACCACAGAATCACCCTTGTCGAGGTTCATGAGCCGCACACCCTGAGTAGCTCGCCCGATGGTCCGGATCTCCGAGACCCGCTGCCGATTCACGACACCCTTCCGGGTGATCATCATCAGCTGCTCGTCTTCCTGAACCGCCTTGATGGCTACGACCAAGCCTGTCTTGTCCGACGTCTTGAGATTGATGACTCCCTTACCGCCACGCTTCTGCAACCGGTAGGCGTCGACGTCGGTACGCTTGCCCATTCCGTTCTCGGAAACAACGAGCAGGCTGGCATCTTCTCTGGCGACGACCATGCCGATCACGAAGTCGTCTTCGCGGAGGTCGAGCCCACGGACCCCGGCAGTCGCTCGGCCCATTTGGCGCGTGTCCTGCTCCTTGAAGCGGATCGCCTTGCCTTGCCGGCTTGCGAGGATGATCTCGTCCTCGCCCGACGTGATCTGGACGTCGATGAGTTCATCACCGGGCCGGATGTTGATCGCGTTGAGGCCAACGGCTCTCACGTTTCCGTAGGCCGCCAAACTGCTCTTCTTGATCACACCAAGGCGCGTCGAGAACATCAGGTTCCGGTCCTCAGAGAACTCCCGCACCGGCACCACGGAGGCGACGACCGCTTCGTCAGAGAGATTCAGAAGGTTGATGATCGGCTTGCCGCGCGACGTCCGTCCGCCCACCGGAAGCTCCCAAACCTTCAGCCAATAACACTGACCCTGTCGGGTAAAGATCATCATGTAGTCGTGTGTGGACGCGACGAAGAGGTGTTCCACCCAGTCCTCGTCTTTCGTGTCCATACCGCGCAGGCCACGACCGCCGCGCTTTTGTGCCCGATACGTGTCGAGAGCCAGTCGCTTCACGTAGCCCTGACGGGACACCGTGATGATCATGTCCTCTTCGACAATCAGGTCTTCGACGTTGAACGCACCCACGGCCCCGATGATCTCGCTCCGCCGGGGATCGCCGTACTTGTCGCGAATCTCGCCGAGCTCACCCTTGAGGATCTGCTCTCGGCGCTCGCGAGAGGCGAGGATGTCCCGCAGGTCCTCGATCGTCGCCCGTACCTCAGCCAGCTCAGCTTCCAACTTGTCGATCTCGAGCCCGGTGAGACGCGAGAGGCGCATCTCCAGGATCGCCTTCGCCTGACGTTCCGAAAGATCGAACGTGGATTGGAGCTGCTCCGAGGCCGACGTAGTGTCCTTCGAACCCCGGATGAGTTTGATCACTTCGTCGATGTTGTCGACGGCGATCTTGAGACCCTCGAGGATGTGCTCTCTGTCGAGCGCCTTCGCGAGGTCGAATTCGCTCCGCCGCACGATGACGGTATGACGATGGTCGATGAAGTGCTGTAACATTTCGCGCAGAGACATCACCTTCGGCTCGCCGTTCACCAGGGCGAGCATGATCGTCCCGAACGTCGACTGCATCTGCGTGTGCTTGTACAGACGGTTCAGTACGATCTCCGGCACCGCGTCCCGCTTCAATTCGATGACGACCCGCATGCCGTCGCGATCCGACTCGTCTCGCATGTCGCGGATGGAGGTCAGTTTCTTGTCGCGCACGAGCTGAGCGATCTGCTCGATCATGCGGGACTTGTTCACCATAAACGGGATCTCGGTGATGACGATCCGATCCGAATTGGCGTCCACCGGCTCGATCTCGGCGCGCGCCCGCATAACGACCCGGCCCCGGCCGGTGCGGTACGCATCACGGATGCCTTCGCGACCGCAGATAAATCCGCCGGTCGGGAAGTCGGGGCCCGTGACGATCTGCTCGAGTTCTTCCTGCGGCAGGTCCACGTTGTCGATCATTGCGACTGCAGCGTCTACGACCTCACGCAAATTGTGCGGCGGGATGTTCGTCGCCATACCGACCGCGATACCCGATGAGCCGTTGACGAGCAGGTTCGGGAAACGCGTCGGCAGGACGGTCGGCTCTTCTTTGCTGCCATCGAAGTTGGGAGCGTAGGCGACGGTCTCCTTATCGATGTCGGCGATCAACTCCATGGCGAGAGCGGTGAGCCTCGCCTCGGTATACCGGTATGCTGCCGCTCGATCTCCATCGACCGAGCCGAAGTTGCCCTGCCCGTCGACCAGTGGATTGCGAAGCGAGAAGTCCTGTACCATGCGGACCATCGAGTCGTAGACCGCGGAATCACCGTGCGGGTGGTACTTACCGAGCACGTCACCAACAACCGTCGCACTCTTCTTGTAAGCGCGACCCGGGCTGAGCCCCATTTCACTCATCGCATACAGAATGCGACGGTGGACAGGCTTCAGGCCGTCTCGGACGTCAGGAAGTGCACGCTGCACAATCACGCTCATCGAGTAATCGATGAACGATTCGCGCATCTCGTCTTCTAGCAGCCGCGACAGAACCTTCTGGCCGCCTTCTTCCCCGTCGCCGTCGCCTACGAGGTCGAGTTCGTCACTCATGCCTTCGTCCTTCCCAAAATGATTCAGGTCGCCAGCAGGGCGACTAGTACTTCAGCGCCAACCCAGACCAGTCGCACTCTTTGCACTGACGCCGTGATAGCTCCTGGCCCATCAGCGACGACACGACCTTGTGGATGGGTCGGCGCTTGGCCCGGTGCGTCTCGGAACGACACTGCGGGCACCAATCGCCACGACTCGTCATGCGGCGCTCCGCGCGATCGACCCAAGAGAAAAGCGCCGTGCTCAAGACCCCCACGGCCAGTAGTGTGACGCCCACCACGAAACGCATCGTCGAGACGTGGAATTCGAGTCCTCCGGCAACCGCGGAAAAGCCGGACATGAGCCGGCCGAACGTCAACGAAACCATCTTCGTGGACATCTCGATTCCCAGCAGAGCCAAGGCGAGAGAAAAGAGCAAAGCGAGGCGCCGCATCAGCGTGAAACCCTGGTGACCAGGCGGTACATCGAGGCGCAACAAGCGTCGAACAAACGGTCACTCCATCAGGACTCGGCAGGGTCTCTCGGAGACGCACGGACAGTGCCTCCTGAGACTCTGAAAAATAGCCTTTTTCGGCCCCTAAATCACGCCATCAGGACGAAGTTCTTCAGTTCTTCGAGGCCCGCCCCGGAGAGGATGTCACGGAGTTGCTCTCTGACCCCTTTTTGCCCTACAGAGCCGAGGTGAAAAACCCCTGTCATTGCTAGAGATTGTGCGGTGTCGAGCACCGGCGCGTCGTGAATCTCTTGGCCGATCTTACGTGGATTCACCTCGGCAAACGCACGCACCGGCACCCCCTCTTCCGCCAGCGCCCGAGAAAGTGACTTTCCAACGGGCCCCGCCCCCCAAATCACAACACCTCCGGAGAGGCTAGGAAACGACCTGACCAGGTGGTGTACGCGGCACCTTCGGAACGCATCGGGTGCATAGCGCGGATCGATTCGGGACAGCCGATTGGGCCCCTCTCGCCATCTCAAGAGAAGCTCTGGCACCTTTCCCAGCCCCCATCCCGCGCGCCACAGCCTCAGCACAAGATCGTAATCCTCAGGCCACCCTAAATCGCGGTACCCGTCCACCTCAGCGACAGCCGATGCTCTCATGAAGAACGCTGGATGCGCGAGCGGACATTCGACAAAGATCTCACGCTCAATGTCGTGCGGAGTGATCGGAGTATTCATCCACGCTTCATACCGAAGCGCTCCGTCACGGACTGAGTCTCGTGGGAAGTACTCAACACCACACCCCACGATGGCCAGATCCTGCCGTGCCTCCAGCAGATCGAACTGGGCCTGGAACCTGTTCGGCTCAGAAATGTCATCCGCGTCCATACGGGCCAGGTACCTCCCTTTGGCATCCGCGCGGGCCTGCTCCAGCGCACCCACGATCCCGGTCGGGGCGGCCTTCAAAACGTGTACTCTCTCATCTCGTGAAGCCCAGGCGCTCAGAATCTCGTAGGTGCCATCGGTCGAGCCGTCGTCGACCGCAACCACCTCGAAGTCTGCGAAGGACTGTTCTTCGATGGATGCGATCGCCTCCGGGAGGTGCTCGTCCCCGTCACGGACAGGGAGGAGAACGGAGACGGGTGGGGAAGCGGGCACGACGGCACGGGGATGCGGGGTGGACGACCGAAGGGGAGCGCAGAAAGATGATGGGATGACCGAGATAGAATGAAGCGGCGGCGAAGCGAGCGGCAAGCTCTGGAGAAAACACGGACGAGGTTCCTACGCCCTCGTCGCTGTAGGCACGTTCCTGTACATGGCAGTCACGAGCTTCATCGACTTCTTCAACACAGCCGAAGGGGTCGAGGCATTCGTCAACTCCGAGTGGATGCAAGCGATCTTCCCCTTTGGGATCGAGACGATCATCAACTCCTTCCTGGCCGGAATCTGGCCATTCATGTGGATCAGCTGGATGGGTCTTACGACCGCCCTGGCCTACGCGGGCGACGGATATGTGCTCTGGCCCGTGATCCTGGCGATGGCGCTGTCCAGGCGAGAACAGGCCGTGAAAAGGGACCTAGGGCTCTAGACGGGGCTTCCGCCGTTATCATTCGGTCATTATGAGCCCCACATCATCACCCGCCGCGAACGAAGCATTCGCCGAACTCGGTCTCGGGCCCGAGCTGCTCCAAACCCTGTCGTCTCTCGGGTACGAGGAGCCCACTCCCATCCAGCGCACTGCGATCCCGCACCTCCTTCAGGGGCGGGACGTGATGGGACTGGCAGCCACAGGCACCGGAAAGACGGCAGCCTTCGCACTCCCGATCCTCCAGCTGATCGAAACCGGCGGCAAGACCCCCTCGGCTCTGATTCTGGCGCCGACGCGTGAATTGGCGGTCCAGGTCGCGAGAGCGGTGCACAAGTACGGCAAGGAAATGAAGGTCACCGTGCTGCCGATCTACGGCGGTCAGCCGTTCCAGCAACAGCTCAAGGTCTTGAAGCGCGGCGTGGATGTTGTCGTGGCGACCCCGGGCAGAGCGCTGGATCACATCAGGCGGGGCACCCTTCAACTGGGAGGCATCAAAGTCCTGGTGCTCGACGAAGCCGACGAGATGCTGGATATGGGCTTCGCGGAGGACCTCGAAGCCATCCTGGCCGAAGTCCCCGAGCAAAGACAGACCCTTCTCTTTTCGGCCACGCTCGGCAAACGCATCGAGACCATAGCGGCCCAGCACCTCAACAATCCCGTTGAGGTCAAAATCGCGGCCGACGCAGGTGCAGAGGTCCCACTGGTCCGACAGACTGCCTACCTGGTACGCCGGCCCCACAAGCTCGCCGCACTGGGCAGAGTCCTCGACCTGGAGGCGCCTGAAGCAGCGCTCGTGTTCTGCCGCACGCGGAACGACGTGGACGAGCTCGTCGAGGCCCTCAACGGTCGCGGCTATCGAGCAGAGGCGATGCATGGCGGCATGTCTCAGGAAGAGCGTGAGCGCGTCATGAAGAAGCTCCGTGCGGGAAGTGTCGACCTACTCGTCGCCACGGATGTGGCGGCACGCGGGCTGGACATCCCCCACCTCACGCATGTGATCAACTACGAGATCCCTGCCGCGCCCAAGTCCTATGTGCACCGCATTGGACGTGTGGGCCGGGCCGGCCGTGAAGGCGTAGCGATTACACTCGCGGAGCCTCGTGAACACTCGCTCCTTCGCAACATCGAGCGACTCACGAGGCAGAAGATCGACGTCAGCTCCCTTCCAACTGTCGCCGACCTGAGAGCACGCCGCCTAGAACTGACCCGGGCCTCCGTCCGTGAATCAATCCTCGAAGGCGAGCTTGGCCAGTTCCGCGTTGTAGTCGAGTCATTGTCCGACGAATTCGACCTCTTCGACATCGCACTCGGTGCGGTGAAAATGGGCCACGAAGCGACGGTGACCGGTGGCGACGGCGACGAAGAAGAAATTCCCGAAGCGAAACCGTTCCGCGAGAAGCCGAAGGGCGGCAAGTCCAAGGGCGCCCAAGGTGCGGGTGTAGGCAGGAAGCCCCGCGGGCAACTCACCGATGTCGGCCGCATCTTCATCGGGATCGGTCGTGCAGCGGGAGTGCGCCCGAAGGACCTGGTGGGCGCGATCACCGGCGAGGCCGGAATCCGTGGCGATCAGATCGGTGGCATCCAAATCGCTGAGCGTTTCACCCTTGTTGAAGTCGCGGCCGACGTCACGGATCATGTGATGCAGGCGCTTCGTCAGGGCAAGATCAAAGGCAAGAAGGTGAAGGTGCGACGCGACAAGGGTCGCACCTAGCACCTCTGGACTCGGCAGCTGAGCGGAACCTCAGCCCTTGGCGAATTCCGCAGCCAAGTAACGCCCGGTTTCACTCCCCGGGATGCTCGCGACGGTCTGCGGTCGCCCCATGGCCACCACCTCGCCGCCCCGGACTCCAGCGCCTGGCCCCATGTCGATCACCCAGTCGGCGACCTTGATCACGTCGATGTTATGCTCGATGAGCAGCACGGTGTTGCCGGCGTCGACGAGCCTGCCGAGTACCCCGAGCAGTTTGGCGACATCTTCTCCGCTCAGACCCGTTGTGGGCTCATCCAAGATGTAGAGCTTACGCCCCTTCTTGCCCGCAACCCCCGCGAACTCGCGCGCGATCTTGAGTCGCTGGGCCTCTCCACCCGATAGGGTAGTGGCCGACTGGCCAAGCCTCAGGTACCCGAGACCAACCTGCTGGAGATGCCAAAGCATCTTCCCGATCTTTCGCTCACGAATGAAGAACCGGATCGCCTCGTCTACGGTAAGGTCGAGTACCTCGGAGATGTTCTTGCCACGCACCTTCACCTCGAGAACGTCCCGGGAGTAGCGCCTACCTCGACACCCGTCACACGGTACGGAAACGTCCGCCATGAAGACCATCTCGATTTCGACCCGTCCGGCGCCCTTGCACTCCTCACAGCGTCCGCCCTCGACATTGAAGCTGAAGTGTCCCGGGCCAAACCCCTTCTCTCGCGCGATCCTCTCCATCGAGAACATCTTCCGGACCTGATCCCACGCCTTGATGTACGTGACCGGATTCGAACGCGGGGTACGGCCAATCGGTGACTGATCCACGAGCACGACACTTTCGAGGTTTACCAACCCTTTGAGTGCCTCGTACGCGCCCACAGATTCACCTAGGTGTTCCTTCGCCGAGGTTTCTCCACCCAGTTCCCTCTCCGCGGCTCGATAGAGAACGTCGTGCACCAACGTCGACTTGCCCGATCCCGAGACACCGGCCACGACGGTGAAGGTGCCAAGCGGGACCTCAACGTCGACGCCTTGCAGGTTGTGGAGTCGAGCACCGCTGAGGGACAGCGACGGGCCATCAACGTTACGGCCTTTCTCAGGCACATCGATCGTAGTGCGGCCGGACAAGTATCGACCTGTGGCCGTGTCCTGCTCGGGGAGGGAGTCAGGTGGCCCCTCGTACACGATCTGCCCACCGTGTTCTCCGGACGCGGGGCCGAGTTCCACGATGTGATCCGCAGCCAGGATCGCCTGGGAATCATGCTCGACGACCACAACCGTGTTGCCGGCGTCCCGAAGCTTATGGAGCAGGCTCAGCAGGGCCCCCGTGTCCCTGGGGTGCAGCCCGATGGTCGGCTCATCCAACACGTACAGCGTGTCCACCAGCGCGCTCCCGAGCGAGTTGGCAAGGTTGATACGCTGTGCTTCGCCACCGGAAAGCGTGCGGGTCTGTCGACTGAGCGTGAGGTATCCCAGCCCGACGTCGACAAGGAACGTGACTCTCGCCTTGATCTCTCTCAAGATCGTCTCGGCGATATGTGTCTCCATCTCGCTCAGTTCCAGCTGTTCGACCCACTCCGCAAAATCTTCCAGCGGCAGGTCCGAGACATCCGAGACGGTTCGGCCACCGACCTTCACGTACAAAGCCTGAGGCCGAATACGCGCACCGCCACATTCTCGGCACACCTTGGGAGCCTGGTACTGCCGCAGAAACACGCGGATGTACTGCTTGTACCGCTTATTCTCCTTCGAGACGAGAAAGGGCACGATACCCTTGAAGGCATTCACGGTCTTCGTCTTCTTCGCGCCGTACAGCACAGCCTCGCGGAACACCTCAGGCAGTTCCTCCCATGGCGAGTAAAGCGACACGTTCTGGCCTGACGCGAAGGCCCGGAGCTTGTCTCGTTCCTTGTGATAGCGTGGCTTCGACCACGGATCGATCGCTCCGTCGCTCAACGATTTCTGATGGTTCGGAACGATCAACTCAGGATCGTAGTCGAGCGTCGCGCCGAAGCCTGTGCACAGCTGGCAGGTGCCGTACGGGTTGTTGAATGAGAAGAGCTGCGGAGTAGGATCGAGGAAGTCGATCTCGGGATGGTCCGGGCACCGGAAGTGCTCGGTAAAAAGCAGCCTCTGCTCGTTCTGACCGGCCACGACGACGATGGCTTCCCCCTCGCCTTCCACGAAGCACGTCGCGATCGAGTCGGCGAGTCGTTCCCCCGTCTCGGCACCTCTGCCCGTCTTCAAGCGATCCACGACCACGAGGATTTCCTGCGCGCTCCCTAATTCGGCTCCCAACTCCTCCGGGTCCTCCGCTTCCGGTCCAGCGAGGTCGACGGTTTCGCCGTCTACCAACACGCGCACAAACCCCATTGATCTCAGGTTGGCGACGATCATCTCATGAGTGATCTCACCACTACGCGGCAACGGAAACGTGACTTGGATTCGCAGCCCATCGTCGAGTGCCATCGTCTGATCGACCGCACCCGACACAGTATCAGGCCGTACGTGCCGGTCACACTCGGGGCAGTGCGTACGCCCTACTCGGGCCCACAAGAGGCGCAGGTAGTCGTAAACTTCCGTGGCCGTCCCGACCGTCGATCGACTCGACTTCGTCGGATTCTTCTGCTCGATAGCGACAGCCGGAGAGATCCCTTCCACCGAATCGACATCCGGCTTCTCCATCCGCTCCAGAAACTGTTTCGCATACGTCGACAACGACTCGACATATCTGCGCTGGCCTTCAGCGAAGAGTGTATCGAGCGCGAGCGAGCTCTTTCCGGAACCCGAAGGTCCGGTGATGACCGTGAGGCAGCGCCTGGGAATATCCAGGTCGATACCCTTCAGGTTGTGCTGGCGAGCACCGCGAATGCGGATGGGGGTGTCCATGCCATAAAAATAAAACCGCAGTCCAGGCCCGGAGAGTGTTCGCTGCGGTGACCGCAAAGAGCCGGCACGAAGTCCTAGTTTCGATCGGCTCACCCGGTCCGGCCCCACCTTCCGTACATTGGAAGCGCGACACCCACCTTAGAGCCACTGCCCATCTATGGCGGAAGCCGACACCTACCAAGAAGAAGAAGCGCTCGGAAAGGCTTACGACGCCCGTCTGATGCGGCGCCTCATTCAGTACCTCATGCCCTACAAGTGGCATGTAGCGCTCGCGATTTTCATCCTGGTGCTGGCCTCAGCCGCAGCCATCGTCGGCCCGTGGCTGACACAGATCGTGATCGACGAGGCCATCCCACAGAGAGACACACGGCTCCTCGCGCTTGTGGTCTCCGGGTACATCGCCGCTGTCGTCATCGGCTTCGTCCTGCACTACGCCCAAGCGGTCATAACGACCTGGCTGGGACAGTCCGTGATGTACGACCTGCGCATGGAGATCTTCGAGAAGCTCCAGCGTGCCGACCTCAAGTTCTATGACAAGAACCCAGTCGGCCGGCTGATGACACGGATCACCAACGACGTCGAGACCCTGAACACGCTGTTCAGCTCAGGTCTCGTGACAGTTTTTGGCGACATCTTCACGCTGACGTTCATCGTGGCCGCGATGCTCCGCATGAATTGGCAGCTCGCACTCGTGTCATTCAGCGTCCTGCCGCTCGTGTTCTTCGCCGCGTTCCTATTCCGAGCGAAGGTCCGCACCGCGTATCGCGACATCCGAGTACGCATCGCCCGAATGAACGCCTTCATTCACGAGCGCTTCACCGGAGTGCGCGTGGTGCAGCTGTTCAACCGCGAGGAGGCCGACGCAGCAAAACACGACGAGATGAACCGGGACTACTTGGAGGCTCACCTCCGCTCCATCACGTACTACGCGCTCTTCTTTCCGGTCATTCAGTTCTTCACTGCGCTCGCCCTCGCGTTGATCATTTGGTACGGCGGAGCCAAGAGCATGGACGGAGTGATTACCGTCGGAGTCGTGGCCGCCTTCCTTCAGTACGCACAACGTTTCTTTCGCCCCATCCAGGACCTCTCCGAGAAATACAACCTCCTCCAGAGCGCGATGGCTTCGTCGGAACGGGTCTTCCAATTGCTCGATGAAGAGATCGTCATTTCAGATCCAGAGGACCCTATTCCGCTCCCTGCTCAGACCGAGGGCCGCATCGAATTCCGAGACGTGCATTTCGCATACGGCAGCAAGGAGAACGGAGAGCCGGACTGGGTGTTGAGGGGCGTCAGTTTCGTCGTGGAGCCAGGCGAAAAAGTGGCAGTGGTTGGTCACACTGGGGCGGGCAAAACAACGCTCATCAACCTGCTGATGCGCTTCTACGATGTGGGCCGAGGAGAGATCCTCCTCGACGGAGTACCCATCAGTCGCGTGGCAGTGGACGATCTACGTGGGCGCATCGGACTCGTCCTCCAGGACGTGTTCCTATTCAGCCAAGACGTTGCCTACAACATCCGTCTTGGTTCCCCTGAGATCGACGAGGCCCGGATCCGCAGCGCCGCAGAGAAGATCGGTGCGGCTCCGTTTATCGATCGACTCGAGGGCGGATACGAGCAGGCCCTCGGAGAGCGCGGGAGCTCGCTGTCGGTTGGCGAGCGACAGCTCGTCAGCTTCGCCCGAGCCCTGGCTTTCGATCCCGAGATCCTGGTCCTGGACGAGGCCACCAGTTCGGTAGACTCAGAGATCGAGGCACAGATCGAAGCGGCAACAGATGCGCTGCTGAAAGACCGCACTTCGCTCGTCATCGCGCATAGGCTCTCCACGATCCAGAACGCAGATCGCATCATCCTCCTGCATCACGGACTGCTTCACGAGCAGGGCACACACGCTGAGTTGCTCGAGACGGGTGGGCTGTACGCGAAGCTGCACGAACTCCAGTTCGCAGTAGCCGCGGGATGAGCTAGCCCGCTTTTACCGCGTGCCGCCACCTATCGTGTCGACGGGAATCGTGTCGACACGAATCGCCGTCGCTGCCGTATCGACGACTTCCGCCGCCAGCTCCTCAGGCACCGCCGGGACCGTATCGGTCAATTCGTACCTCTGCGAGGCAGGAATAAGTTCGTTCCCGACACGAATGATCGGATCGGTCACGAATCCACCGATCGGTTCTAAAGCGTCTTCGGTGTAGTGACTCCCCGGATTCCACAGGATCCACTCGTGGAGACCGGCGTCGTACGTCGCCTGGATTTGCGCTCGGACTTCGGGGGCCTCGTACCGCGGGGCCCCGAGCGTAAAGTCCTGGAGCCATGGACGAGTAATCCCAGCCCCCTCAATGTCCGCGGAGCGCTTCACGGCATCACGGAGCGCAGCTTTCACGATCTCGTACGGGTACGCGTTCGGTGTATCGATACCGAAGCTTCCCTTCCAGTAGTGACTGGGGTACACCATGGGGAGCGCGACGTCGACCACGTCGATGAAGGACTCCCACACCTGCCCGATCCCCACGTCCCGCCGCGCAGTAGTGGTCACACCGAAGACGTCGGCCGTGACCGCGACACCTAGCTCGGCCAACTCCTGCCTGCTGTAGTCCAGGAAGGCCCGGATCGCATCGGCTTTGGATCCATTTTCTCCGGGATATGTGGCCCTCGCATGGTCCGAAGCCGGCGCGTCAGCAAAGCGGACGTAGTCCCACTGGATCTCGGGGAAGCCCATTTCTGCGACCTCACGTGCGAGATCGACGTGGTAATCCCAAACATCCTTGTTGTAGGGATTGAGCCACACGATGCCCTTACTGTCCGCCCAGGCTCCACCCGCCATGTCCTGGACAGCGTAATCCGGCTTCGCGGCCGAGAGCAACGGATCCTTCACAATCACGATCCGAGCGATGGGATAAATGCCCGCCGAGTCCAGGCGATTCAACAAGCCTGGCAGGTCACGGATCCGGACCTCTTCGGTCGCCCCCACTTCCACGGCAACGGGGAGGTCCGTCGGGTGGCTGATGTATCCCGACGCGTCCTTGATATCAATGACGAAGGAATTGACCTCTGTCTGCGCCGCCAGTTCGAGCAAGGCGTTGACCCTGTTCCTCGAACCAGACGCCCACGCGTTCAGGTAGATACCCCGCACGTGTTCGGGACGTGGGAAGCGTCCGTCCGCCATTGCCGGGCTCGGCGCACGAGGGCGAGGAGTACTCACTTCCGCGTCCACACCTTCCTCGCCAGCCGACTCCTCGGAAACGACGGCGGCCGAGTCCACGTCGGGCCCGACGGTCGCCGGGTCCAATAGAGCGATCGAGGGTGTGTCGACGAGAGTGGCCACGGCGACCGAATCAGGCACAGAGTCTCCCTCCACCGAACCAACGTTATCGAACGCGGACGGTCCCGCCTTGCACCCCGCCACGAACGCGACGGCGAGGAGCATCCCAACGAAGCGGGTCACCAATGCGAAGCCCGTGGCGACCCGGCTAATAGGAGCGCAGAGACGGATCTACCTCAGCCCTCCAGCCCAAGACGCCACCGGTCATGTTCAACACGCGTTCGTGACCATGTCGCATCAGAAGCGTTGCCGCCCATTCGCTCCGCTGCCCGCTGCGGCAATAGAGAACGACCTCCTGACTCGGATCGATCTCAGACATGCGCTGCATGAACTCGCCGGTCGGGATCCGAAGCTGGCCGTATTCGGGGAGGTCGGCGATCGCGAGTTCGAAGGATTCTCGCACGTCGACGAGAAGAAGAACGTCTCCATTATCGAGCCTCGCCTTGAGGTCGGTCGGGGAGATCACGGGTACGTCGATTTCGTTCATCGATCGATCACGAGGTCATGAGGTCCGCCAGCAGGTCAGCGGTGCGTTCCGCCGCCCCTCGATGGGCGTCAATATAGCCGAAGGCGCGCTTGCCGGCGTAGTCGCGGGCAGCCTTGTCTCGCAGCCACTCTAGCACCGTTTGTGCCAACTCCTCGGCATCGTTCGCCACCTTTGCAGCCTGAGCCTCTATAAGATCTTGAGCCGCGTGCGTATTAGTGTGAGCGGGCCCGAAGATCACTGGGATGCCTGCCGCGGCAGGTTCGAGAACCGAGTGAAGACCGTCCTCGTGATAGCCTCCTCCTACATAAGCCATGTCGCCGATCGTGTAGAGGTGAGCGAGAACTCCAACCCGATCAACGACCACCGCGTCGACCCCCTTAGCGCCATCCCGTTCGACCTCCATCAGCGTGCGCGCTTCGCCCAGTTCTAGCTGAAGCATCTCCACAAGATCCACGACGATGCCGGGCTCTGGTTCATGAGGTGCAACGATCACACGTAGCTCGGGCGCCTCATCGAGTACCCGTTTCAATGCGGGGATCAAGACCGACTCATCCGACGGCCACGTCGAACCGGCGACTAGAGTCGGCCTGGGCTCCTCACGAAAGCGCGCCAAGTAAGAGGCGCTCGAATCGCATTTCCGTGCCCGAAACGCAGCTGAGTCGACCCCAGGGTCTCCCGTCGTCCGCACGACCTTCGCACCCAAGGACCGGAACCGAGCAGCATCCTTCTCACCCACGGCAAACACCCAATCGAGCCGCGCCCAAGTCTTCCGGAGAAAAATGCGGGCAGGCAACCGGAGTCGTCCGGCGTTCTCCGGAAGGGTCCCAGCCACGAGACAGACTTTAGCGCCTCGCCGCCTCGCCTGTTCCACGAGGACAGGCCAAACCTCAGTCTTAGTGAAGACGACCAGGTCGGGTTGCAGTGCATCGAGTACCGGCGCGATCACCGATTCGAGGTCCCACGGCAGGTAGGCGGTCACGTCCGCTGACATCTCCTTCTCGATGCTGAGTGCCGAAGGAGAGAAATAGGTGAAGACGAACTGTGCGGTGGGGCGTGCGGCCTTCAAAGCATCCATCACAGCACGAGCCTGGAGGCCCTCTCCAACGGACGGGGCATGCACCCAGACCGTAGGGCGGCCGAGGTCCCGTGTCGACCTACCCCACGCGATGAGTCTCTCGTGCGCGGCCTCACGACCGCGCATCCCGACGGCGAACTTCGACGACCCCGACCGAAATAAGGGCGTCCCTCTGCGAAGGACCGCCAAGGCCGCGGAATAGAGGAGGTGGGTGAGACTCATAGAAGGAGGATAGATGGGCGCACGTGCAGCCGGTAGATTGCGGGATGAACTTCCAAGTGACGGCCCGCTATGGCGGACGCTCCCAGCGCTATCACACATTCGTGGTAGACGCGCCCGATGCGAAGGCTGCCCTTCTCTCCGCTGCCGATGCGTTACCGCCTGAAATCGCTCCTGAGACGGATCTGATCGAGATTCGTGTCGCGGTGGATCCCGACAAGCGGAGTTACATGGAGGAAGGCCAATGACCAAGCGCCGCGTCGTCCGAGCGTCCTTGGGCGTGGTGGCCGCCTTGTTAATGGTCGGGGCGTGGGCGTGTTCGCCGATCTACGTGTTGAAGGCCGGCATCGCAGAGATGAAGATCCTGCGCGCTCGGCAGGACATCCCAGAGGTCTTGGCCGACCCGAACACGGATCCGGAGACACGTGGCAAGCTCTCCTTCGTTCTGGAAGCACGCCGGTTCGCCGCGAATGAGTTGGGGATCGACGTAGGTGACTCCTACACGATGTACACCAAACTCGACCGGGACACGCTGGCCCTGGTCGTGTCCGCAGCACACAAGGACAGGTTGGTCCCGAAGACGTGGTGGTTCCCCATCGTCGGTCGTATGCCGTACAAGGGATACTTCTCGCTGGATGGCGCGCAGAACGCCCAAGCCGAGCTCGAGAAAGAGGGTTTCGACACATATCTCAGGCCGACCGCCGCATTTAGCACATTAGGGTGGTTCAACGACCCCATACTCTCCACGGTCCTACGCGCGGATGACGTCGAGGTGGTAGAGACGGTGCTCCACGAACTCTCACACCAATACCTGTTCGTGCCCGGCCAGGTGGGCTTCAATGAGAGCTTCGCGACATTCGTCGGTCGCGCCGGTGCAGCCCAATTCTTTTGCACGCGTGACGGTGGCGGTACGGACACAGTGAAGTGCCTGCGGGCGCAGGCGCGCTGGCGGGATTACCAACGCTTCAGCGTGTTCATCGACGAAATGATGGAGGAGTTAGAGGGCATCTACGACGACCCTGCTCTCGGGTACGAAGACAAGATCTCGACCCGAGAGGACGTCTTCGATCGGTCGATCGCTCATTTCGACGCATCGGTCGCGCCGACCTTCGAGTCGGTCACCTTCAGCGGCTTTCGAAATACACCTCTTAACAACGCGACACTGCTTGCTAGAATCAGGTACTACCATCGGTTGCCGGACTTCGCGGCGCTACTCGCGGAGAGAGGCGGAAATCTGACCTTGGTCCTCTCAGAACTTCGATCGGGCGTCGACGACGTGGATGACCCGTTCGAATTGCTGCCACGAGACGGAGGCTAGACGGACCGGGTCAGATCCTCGCTTGGACCGTATAGAGCTGATGATACCGGCCTTCCTTAGCGATCAGCTCGTCGTGTTTCCCACGCTCGACGATCTCACCGTCCTCGATCACGAGGATCAGATCCGCGCGTTGGATCGTCGACAACCTGTGAGCGATCACGAACGTGGTACGAGACTTCATCAACTCCGCGAGGCTCTTCTGAATGAGGGATTCACTCTCCGTATCCAGTGAAGACGTCGCTTCATCGAGAAGCAGGACCCGTGGATTCGCGAGAATGGCCCGAGCAATGGTCACCCGTTGTCTCTGGCCACCTGACAACTTCACGCCTCGTTCCCCGATAATTGTCTCGAGCCCATCCGGGAATCGGTCTGTGAACTCGGTCACGTAAGCCTGCTCGGCGGCGGATCGGACGTCGTCGTCTGAAGCGCCGGGGCGGGCGAACAGCAGATTGTCGCGAATGGTCCCGTCGAAGAGGAAATCGTCCTGCAGAACGAGGCCCAGCTGGTCTCTATAGCTCGCCAGCTTCACCTCGCGAAGATCAATACCGTCCACGAACACTCTGCCCTCATCAGGCTCCAAGAACGTGGCCGCGAGGCCAGCCAGCGTGGACTTTCCTGACCCAGAACTCCCGACCAGCGCGATCACGGTGCCTGGGTCGGCCTCGAAGTTGATCCCCTTGAGGACTTCCTTGTCCTCGTCGTACTGGAAATACACGTCCTCGAACTTCACGTGTCCGTTTACCGGTGGCATTTCGATCGTGCGCCGTGGGTCATCATCCTCCTTAGGCCAGCTCAGAAGTTCCGAGGTCCGGTCCAGCCCGGCAAACGCCTCCGTCATCTGGGTCCCGATGTTGGCCATCTGGATCACAGGCGCGATCAGGAAACCCAGGAAGAGCGTGAACGAGAACAGTTCACCAATCGTGAGCTGGTCTAGAATGATGAGGCGACCACCATAGCCCATGACGAGCACGCTCGCGGTTCCCATAAAGAAGGCACCCAAACTAGTGACGGTGCTCGACGTCGTGAGCGTCGTCTTCACGTTGTCGAAAATCCGCATCACCCCGTCGTGGAAAATCTCCGATTCCTTGTCGACGGCGTGGAATCCCTTGATGACCCGAATGCCGCCGAGGGCCTCAGTGAGTCGACCTGTTACTTCCGCTCGGATCTTCCCGCGCTCACGAAATGCCGGACGTAGTGTTTTGAACGCACGCGTCGATACAACCGCGAAGGCACCAAGCGGCACGATGGCTAGAGCGGTCATCACCGGGCTGATGCCGACCAGGTACACGAACGCGATAATCGCGGTCACCGTACCTCCCACGAGCTGTACCAGCCCGGTGCCGACGAGATTCCGAACTCCTTCGACATCGTCCATGATCCGCGACACGAGTTCACCGGACTTCGTGTTGTCGAAAACGCGTACTGGAAGCTGGAGCACGTGCTTTTGAACTTGAGACCTGAGGCTGGCGATGAGGTGTTGGGCCTCCACACTGAGCAGCATGGTCAGGGAATACGACGTCGCGGCCTGCACGATCACCGCTCCACCAACAGCACTCAGCAGGATGTAAAGCATCCTGAGGTCGGCGTTCGCGATCACGTTGTCAATCAAGTATCGCGTGGATGCCGGTAGAACGAGGCCCGCCATCCGGTTGAACATGATCAGCATAAGCCCGATTAAGAGCAGCTTTCTCCGGGGCCAAATAATCTCTTCGAAAGCGGCCTTCAGGCTCGCGCCGGAGATCTTCTTTTGGGTTTTCTTATCGGACATTTAGGGCAGGTGTCGGCGTGAAAGCGGCAGGCAGTGTACCCGGGGTCCAGCCCCGGGTGCCTTGGGGGCCCAAAGGGCGACGAGGAATGAACTGGGACTGCCTTCCATTAGGAACCTCGAGGGGGTAAGCCCAAGCAGATCACACACCTACCGAAATGGCGAACAGACACCCTAGTCGTAAGGCTCAGGCACCCTTGGGTGACCCTTGTCCGGCGTGTAGGTTAGCGGTTCTTCCATGCATTCCCGGTACCCGGCAGCAGTCGCCGGCCCCCTAATAGAAGTCCCGTCATGTCCAACGAAGAACGCGTCGGCTACGACCCGTCAGCCATCGAAGAGAAGTGGCAGCGCCTGTGGGACGAGCGTGGCACCAACTCGTACACTCGCGAAGAGATCGAGAACGCCGAAAACCCGTTCTACAACCTCATGATGTTCCCCTACCCCTCCGCTGAGGGACTTCACGTGGGCAACATCTACGCGTTCACGGGCGCCGACGTGCACGGGCGTTTCCAGCGGATGCAGGGCCGCCAAGTCTTCGAGCCGATCGGATTTGATGCGTTTGGGATCCACTCGGAGAACTTCGCGCTGAAGATCGGCTCGCACCCGATGGATCTAATCCCGTCGAACGTGAAGAACTTCACGCGCCAACTCCGGCGTACGGGCGGGATGTTCGATTGGGACCACGCCGTCGATACCACGGACCCGTCCTACTACAAGTGGACGCAGTGGCTCTTCTTGCAGCTCTTCAAGGCAGGGCTGGCCGAGCGAAAAGAAGCGCCAGTGAATTGGTGCCCATCGTGCATGACCGTGCTGGCCAACGAGCAGGTGATCGGAGGAGAGTGCGAGCGATGCGGGACCCCGGTCGAGCAACGCAGGATCGCCCAATGGTTCTTTAAGATCACCAACTACGCGCAGCGGCTGCTCGACAACCTGGCGGATATCGACTGGTCGGACACGACGCGGAAAGCGCAGGGCAACTGGATCGGTCGGAGCGAAGGGGCTCAGCTGCACTTCCCCGTTCTCGACGGCGAAGGCAACGAGACTGACATGAAGGTCGAGGTCTACACGACCCGACCTGACACAGTCTTCGGTGCGACGTACATCGTGCTGTCGCCGGAACACCCAATGGTGGACGCCATTACAGAGGACGGGCACCGTCCGCCCGTCTTCGCATACCGTGAGGAAGCCAAACGCACCGACCTGGTCGCACGTCAGAAGAATGATAAGACGAAGACCGGTGTGTTCACGGGCGGCCACTGCCACAACCCTGCCACCGGCGAGGCGATTCCGATCTGGATCGCCGACTATGTGCTGATGGAGTACGGCACCGGCGCCATCATGGCCGTACCAGGACACGACGAGCGCGACTTCGACTTCGCGACCCAGTTCGACCTGCCGATCTTACGGGTCGTGGCCGGTCCGGACGACAGCGCGGACACGCCGCTCGAAGAGGCCTACGCTGGGCCGGGCACCTTGGTGCATTCTGGCCAGTTCGACGGCACCGACGTGAGCGAGTCTGTCGGCATTGTCACAGACTGGGCCGCAGGGAACGGTTGGGGCGAAGGCAAGGTCAACTTCCGCCTACACGACTGGTGTATCTCAAGGCAACGATACTGGGGCCCGCCAATCCCGATCATCCACTGCGATGAATGTGGCTTCGTGCCCGTGCCCGAGACGGACCTACCGGTCATTCTACCTCGCGTTGAGGACTTCAAGCCGGACGATTCCGGCATCAGCCCCCTCGCTCGGGTGGAAGAGTGGTATCAGACCACCTGCCCAGAGTGCGGAGCCGACGCTCGACGCGAGACCGACGTGTCAGACACGTTTCTGGACTCGGGTTGGTACTACCTACGTTATCCGTCGACCGACTTCGACGACAAGCCGTTCGATTCAGTCGTCACTAGCAAGTGGTTGCCGGTCGACGTGTACATCGGTGGCAACGAGCATGCGGTCCTGCATCTCATGTACTCTCGCTTCCTGAGCATGGTGCTGAAGGACCTGGGCCACATCGACTTCGAGGAACCGTTTACGCGGTTCCGGGCGCACGGGCTGATCATCGCCGAAGGTGCGAAGATGTCGAAGTCGAAGGGCAATGTGATTGTCCCCGACCCCATCATCGACGAATACGGCGCGGACACGTTCCGCACATATCTCATGTTCTTGGGGCCGTACGAAGAGGGTGGCGACTACCGCGCCGAGGGCATTCAGGGCCCATACGGGTTCCTGCATCGTCTTTTCGATACGGCCATGTCTGCAGGAGACGCGCCCGCAGACGTCGATGTGGAGCGTAAGGTCCATCAGACCATCAAGCAGACGACCGAGCAGATGCCTAAGCTCGGGTTCAACACGTCGGTCGCTGCCATGATGGAGTGCCTGAACACCATTCGCTCCGGGGGCCGCCAGGCGAGCCGCTCAGAAGTCGAACCGTTGATCCGAATGATCGCCCCATTCGCCCCGCATATGGCCGAAGAGATCTGGGAGCACTACGGACACGAAGGAAGCATCTTCGACGGCAAGCACTGGCCGTCGTATGATGAGGCCAAGACGGTGGAAAGCACCGTGAAGGTCGCGGTCCAGGTAAACGGGAAGCTGCGTGGGACGATCGGGGTGGCACCAGATACCGCAGAAGCAGAAGTGATCGCCGCAGCCCGCGCCGACGAGAACGTCGCGCGTCATTTAGAAGGTGTGGAGGAACGTCGCGTGATTCATGTACCGGGCCGTCTCGTCAACTTCGTCGTCGGATGAGTGACGTCGAACAGTTAGCCATCGATGCAGTCCGCGTCCTTTCCATGGACGCGGTCCAGAAAGCCAACTCGGGCCACCCCGGGACTCCGATGGCGCTTGCGCCGGTCGGGTATGTGCTCTTCCACCGACACCTCCGTCACAACCCGACCGACCCAGACTGGATCGATCGCGACCGGTTCGTGCTCTCGGTAGGTCATGCCTCCATGCTCATCTATTCGTTGCTGCATTTGAGCGGCTACGAACTGAGCGCGCAGGACATCGAGAACTTCCGGCAGTGGGGATCACCCACAGCCGGCCATCCGGAATACGGGCACGTACCGGGCGTCGAAACAACAACCGGTCCGCTCGGTCAGGGTGTCGCGAACTCGGTGGGGATGGCACTCACGGAACGCTGGCTCGCGACGCGCTTCAACCGCCCCGGACACGAGATCGTCGACCACTTCACCTACGCGCTCTGCTCCGATGGCGACGTGATGGAAGGTGTATCGCACGAAGCAGCCGCGATCGCCGGTCATCAGAAGCTCGGCAAACTCATGTGGATCTGGGACGACAATAAGATCACCATCGAGGGTGGCACCGATCTTTCGATGTCGACGGACCACGCGAAGCGCTTTGAGAGCTACGGCTGGCATGTGGTGCACGTACACGACGGCAACGATCTCGAAGCCATCGACTTGGCGATCACCGAAGCCAAGAACGAAACCGAGCGTCCTTCGCTAGTCGTATTGCGGACTGTCATCGCATACGGAAGCCCAGGCAAGGCCGGCACGTCAGCATCTCACGGAGCAGCGCTCGGCGAAGACGAAGTCAAAGCTACGAAGGAGAATCTCGGCTACCCGTCCCTCGAGCCCTTCCATGTGGACGACGGCGCGAAGGCACATTGGCGCACCTGCGTCGACAAGGGTGAGCGTATTCAGGATACCTGGAACGCGCGCTTTAGCGCATACGCTGCTGAGTTCCCCGCATTGGCTGCCGAATACCTCGGCGCAATCGCAGGCGAACTACCCACCGGGTGGGACGATGAAGTCCCTGACCTTTCCAACGTGGAGAAGGGCGACGCCACGCGCGGCTGGTCGGGCAAGGTCATCCAGGGAGTCGCCGCCGGTCTTCCCAACCTGATCGGTGGCTCCGCCGACTTGGGCGGATCCAACAAGACGGACATTGCCGGAGCGGAGAGCCTCCTGCCGGAAACGCCCGGTGGCCGTGTCGTCCACTACGGTGTCCGCGAACACGCCATGGGATCGATCATGAACGGCATGGTCCTGCACGGTGGAGTCAGGCCGTATGCGGGCACGTTCTTGATCTTTTCGGACTACATGCGTCCCGCCATCCGGCTCGCGGGCCTCATGGGACTGCCGGTCGTTTACGTGTTCAGTCACGATTCGATCGGTCTTGGAGAGGACGGACCCACGCACCAACCCGTCGAGCAACTCCCTGCCCTCCGAGCGATCCCGAACGTCTGTGACTTGCGTCCGGGTGATGCGGCCGAAACCGAAGTCGCGTGGCGTGTCGCTGTGGAGCGCACGGACGGTCCGAGCTGGCTGGCCTTGAGTCGACAGAAAGTCGCAGTGTACGATCGGTCTCAAGTCGCCTCGGCTGAGGGACTACGACGCGGCGCCTACGTTTTTCAAGATGCATCAAACGGCACGCCGGTAGCCATCGTGATGGCGAGCGGTTCTGAGCTTGAGCTCGCCGTTTCAGCTAGAGACCGACTCGAGGCGGAGGGCATCCCCACAAGAGTCGTCAGCTTCCCGAGTTGGCACCTCTTCCAACAGCAGGACTCGGAGTACCGCGACTCCGTGTTGCCATCTTCGATAAAGAACCGCGTATCCATTGAAGCGGCGAGCACGTTCGGGTGGAGTCGCTGGACAGGAGATGCCGGGCACTCGGTCGGCATCGACCACTTCGGCGCTTCTGCTCCGGCGGAAGTCCTCTACGAGAAGTTCGGCGTCACGGTGGATGCTGTCGTGGAGGCTGTGAAGGCGGCACGCTAGCTGGAGGAGGGATGACGAAGGCAGAGGAGTCACACCCACGCGGGGAGTCGCAACCCTCGGGGGCCTTCTCGCAGCCCAGACCTTCGTGGGTAGCGTTCTCGACGATGAGAACGAACAGCCGATGGTTACGGCACTCGTCCGGCTGGTAGACGCGGCTGGTGAGGAGCAGGCGATCGCGGCAGTCGACTCTAGCGTGGATCCGCGACTCCCCTTCCGTCCCCGCAGGAGGCTATACGGTCTCGATCCTCTCCCTTTGGGCCCCGATTCTCCTTGCCGCAGTTCTTGTGTTCGTCGGCAGCTCAGTCATTCACATAGTCCCCAAGTACCATGCGAACGGCTTCCAAAAGGTGCCCGACGAAGACGGTGTCATGGACGCGCTTCGCCCGTTCGGCCTGACTCCGGGTGACTACCTCTTCCCCTTTGCCGGCGGCACCGAGGTGATGCGGTCCGAAGCCTTCCTGGCAAAGGTTGAAAAAGGCCCCATCGCTACCGTCACAGTTTTTCCGGCGGATGCTTGGTCAAACATGACGGGGCAGTTGATTCGATGGTTCGTTTACGGCGTCATCGTCTCGGTTATCGCGGCCTACCTCGGTAGCAGAATGCTTGGGCCAGGTGCGGACTATCTCCGAGTCTTCCGCATCACTGGTACGGTCGCCTTCTGCTGTTATGCGATGTCGTTACCTCAACGCTCGCTCTGGTTCCAACAAAACTGGGTGACGCCGGCCAGATCGATGTTTGACGGACTCTTCTACCCCCTCCTCACGGCCGGAGCCTTCGGCTGGCTGTCGCCGTAGGCGCGATCAGGCGACCTGCCGAACCGCATGCGGAAGCGGGGGCACCCGAGTAACGGTGTCCCCGCGACGCGCTCTGCGGCGAACCGGTCGTTCATAGACGAGTTCTGGTGCGCAGCCAACGCGCATCGCCCACTCTCTCCACGACCGTCCGTGTCCTCGGTTGCCCGACTCCAAGTAGTCCGCTGCATGTGCCATCTCGTGTAGCAGAGTGTCGACCCTTTCAGCTCCATTTCCGTCGAGCAGCAAGTCCACATTCAGAGCGACCTCGACGACGTACCGAACGCCGCCACTCTCGCCAGGCAGCATGTGTCCGAGCGCGGATTTCATTCGACTACTCAGGCGCACCGGCACATCGCCTGGCAGCGCGCCGCCAAAACGAGTGCGATTGAAGTACACATAGAGGCGTCGAAGATATTTGCGTTGTTCGGGGGTCGCGCAGCAGTGGGTCGCGTCAGAAGCACCACGATCATCAATCGACCGTCGCCGCTCATCATGCTCTGTGCGTAACGCCTGGATGGCCGCTTTAAGCTGCGGCCAGTCACTAACAAAGACGGACGCTCTTTCCGCATCTGGGGTCGACAGGCCACCCTCCAGCGCGATCGTTGCGAACGCATCAAGAAGGTCGGGAGAGGCGTGCTGGAACGCTTCATGAACGTTGAGAACTCTACCATTTTGGGTCAACGACCAGATGGTATTCCGATTCCTTCGGAACCTCACATCACGAAGGCGACGCGCCCCGCGTCGACGGAGCTCTCGCAGGAAATCCGCGGTAGAGAGTCGGATCAAGTCCAAGTCAATGGGTCGTCGGCGCACGACGCGTTCGAGGCAGTCCCTTCAGGCAGCAAACGATAGTCGAAGCGCGCGACCGACGCGACACGAATACTACATACGGTGTGACCGCTAAAGTCCCTGCCCGACATACGGTACATTCTGCGCGGCCGCGCCTATTGCGTACCGAACGCAGAAGCGTGTACATAGGGTTCTATCGTCAACGCACGTTCGACCCCGCACAACATCGTTCTGGAGGAATCCCTCATGGCGACCAAAAAGAAGAAGGCTCCGGCCAAGAAGAAACCGGCGGCCAAGAAACCGGCCGCGAAGAAAGCGGCAGGCGCGAAGAAGCGCCCGGCTACTAAGAAGGCTCCGGCGCGCAAGAAAGCCGCGCCTAAGAAGAAAGCCGCAGCCAAGAAGGCCGCGCCTAAGAAGAAAGCCGCAGCTAAGAAGGCCGCGCCTAAGAAGAAAGCCGCAGCCAAGAAGGCCGCTCCTAAGAAGAAAGCTGCAGCTAAGAAGGCCGCGCCCAAGAAGAAAGCTGCAGCCAAGAAGGCCGCGCCCAAGAAGAAAGCCGCAGCCAAGAAGGCCGCTCCTAAGAAGAAAGCCGCAGCCAAGAAGGCCGCTCCTAAGAAGAAGGCCGCGCCCAAGAAGAAAGCCGCAGCCAAGAAGGCCGCGCCTAAGAAGAAGGCCGCGCCTAAGAAGAAAGCTGCAGCTAAGAAGGCCGCGCCCAAGAAGAAAGCTGCAGCCAAGAAGGCCGCGCCCAAGAAGAAAGCTGCAGCCAAGAAGGCCGCTCCTAAGAAGAAGGCCGCGCCTAAGAAGAAAGCTGCAGCTAAGAAGGCCGCTCCTAAGAAGAAGGCCGCGCCTAAGAAGAAAGCTGCAGCCAAGAAGGCTGCTCCCAAGAAGAAAGCTGCAGCCAAGAAGGCCGCGCCTAAGAAGAAAGCTGCAGCCAAGAAGGCCGCGCCTAAGAAGAAAGCTGCAGCCAAGAAGGCTGCTCCTAAGAAGAAAGCTGCAGCCAAGAAGGCTGCGCCTAAGAAGAAAGCTGCAGCCAAGAAGGCTGCGCCTAAGAAGAAAGCTGCAGCCAAGAAGGCTGCTCCTAAGAAGAAGGCCGCAGCCAAGAAGGCCGCGCCTAAGAAGAAAGCTGCAGCCAAGAAGGCGGCTCCTAAGAAGAAGGCCGCAGCCAAGAAGGCGGCTCCTAAGAAGAAGGCCGCAGCCAAGAAGGCTGCTCCTAAGAAGAAGGCCGCAGCCAAGAAGGCTGCTCCTAAGAAAAAGGCCGCAGCCAAGGGCAAGAAGAAGAAATAGCCCCTAGCCTTTTTTGATGTGCAAAACACCGACGCCCTAAGGGGCGTCGGTGTTTTGCGTTGGGCCCCATGAGTCGGCAGTCAAGCAGCTATTGATCGGCGAGGTACGCCATCACGGCGTGGTATTCTGCAGACACCTCCTGAAAAAACTCTGTCGTAGCGGCGACCTCACCTTCTCGACCCAACTCCTCGAGCCTACGGAGCAATTCAGGGAGGTGGTGCGCCCGGATGGTGCCTGACGCAGACTGGAGGCTGTGTGCCCCTGCTCGCATCTCGTCGCAGTTTCCGGAGGTCACGGCATTTGTGATGCGCGCCATGATCCCTGGCGCCTCGGATGCATAGACAGCCAGCGTTGTATCCACGATCTCCTCGTCGCCTACTTCCAAGCGTCGGGAGGTGGTCAGCCCGAGCCCAGAGCCCCCGTGCACTCGGGTCGCAGACTGATCAGCCTGCTCGAATTCCCCGAATACTCGATCCTGGCTTTCCTTCGGAATGCCGATACCGGTGTCTTTAACGCTGAGTTGGATACGCGCGCCGCTTTCGTCAGAATCGACTTGTGAAACTCCGAGCACGGTCTCACGGCCGTCCATGAGTTTCACCGCAATTGACAGAAGGTTTGTGATGATCTAACGAAGTCGTACCGGGTCGCCGTGCACGCAGGGCGGGACCTCGGCGGCGGCGATCAGGAGCTCAGTCCCGCGGCCTGCGGACCAAATACCCGCGTGACCTCGCTCCGCATGTCGTGGAGCTGAAAAGCGATCGACTCCAGATCGAATTGGCCTGCTTCGCTTTTCGGGACATCGAGAACATCATTGAGGATTCGAAGAAGGCCATCTACCAACGCCTTCACCACGTTGATCGAGGGCTGCTGTTCCTCTGTCGATATCTGTGTGGGGTTGCGATGAACTCGATGGCTGGGCAGGAGCCGTGTTCTGAACAACCTCTCTCCAAGCGGGGCCAGGCCACTTGGGGACGCTAGACGGCCACATCGGCCCTGGCAATTCTGCGGCCACGCTCAGATCGCTACATTCTCACCCCATGGGCACCTTCACTAGTACCCGCGGAAACCAAGCCTCGCTCGAGGCAGCTCTGTTCGAGGGCCTCGCGCAGGACGGCGGCCTCTACATGCCCGATCCTATGCCCCGGGTCCGGCCGTTATCAGAGCATGGGTCGAAGCCGGCGTTCCTCTCGGTGGCCTGCAAGGCAGCCTCCGACCTCCTAGAGGACTCACTCCCATCTGAGATCACTACGTCGGTCGTCGCTGATTCTCTGACATTCCCGGTACCTCTCATTGAGGTCGATCCGGGAGTACACGTGCTTGAGCTGTTCCACGGCCCCACGCACGCGTTTAAGGACTTCGGAGCCCGCTTTATGGCGCGGCTCATGTCGACGATAGACCCCTATGACATCAACTCGACTTCGCCCCGGACGGTCCTCGTGGCCACCTCCGGTGATACTGGGAGCGCGGTGGCGAACGCATTCCACCGCCTACCCGGATATCGGGTGGTCGTGCTCTTCCCCCGCGATGGCGTCAGCGCACGTCAGCGCCGCCAGATGACGACCCTGGGAGACAATGTCACATCCGTCGCAGTAGCCGGAACCTTCGACGACTGTCAGCGCCTGGCGAAGGAAGCCTTCGGGTCCGCATCCATACGAGCACAACACAGATTGACCTCGGCCAATTCGATCAACATCGGCAGACTCTTGCCTCAAGCTCTGTACTACATGTTCGCCGCGGCCAGCCTGGACGACCCTCCACGATTCTCGGTCCCCTGCGGCAACTTGGGCAATCTCTGTGCGGGGATAATCGCCCGCAGCTGTGGAATGTCGACTCATAGTTTCCTCGCAGCTACCAACGTGAACGACTCGTTTGCGACGTTCCTGAATACGGGTATGGTTGGCGACCGAGAGTCCATATCCACGATCTCAAACGCGATGGACGTTGGCAGTCCAAGCAATCTGGAGCGTATCCGCTGGATGCACGAAGTCTCCCCTGAGCCCCTCCAGAATTTCGTCTCCAGCCACGCGATCGACGACGACGACACTCGCAAGACCATACGTGATGTCTTCTCACGAACGGGATATGTGCTCGATCCGCACTCAGCCGTCGCCTACCGTGCCCAACAGCGCCGCCCCGCTCCCGCCGGTGTCCCGACCGTCGTGCTGGCGACGGCACACCCGGCT
>Ga0209558_1000675_pt1 | contig 28298 bp, 17 predicted proteins | sample SaaInlV_150m_DNA_3_FD_184674 | JGI IMG/M metagenome (GOLD analysis project Ga0209558, IMG submission 184674) | Marine microbial communities from expanding oxygen minimum zones in the Saanich Inlet - Saanich Inlet SI074_LV_120m_DNA (SPAdes) (version 2) | ecosystem: Environmental > Aquatic >...
GCCCACCCCCACTTAATTAAAAAAAAAGCCATTACCCTGATGGGTAATGGCTTTTTTAATTAAGTTATTTTTTCGCTACTTATTCCTTCTCGGGCACAGCTTGACCTCCGGCCCGCCGAACCGTTGGCGGATCGAGGAAAGCATCGGCGACCGCTTCTTTAATCCGATCGCTTTCATAATAACCATTTTCTACCCGCATTTTTATCCACAACAGGCGTTCATCTTGGCTACGCGGCAGCCCTCCACCCTCATTTAAATGGGTGGGCAAATTATATTCTTTTTTGAAATTCATACGGACCGGGATGCAAGAGACAATGTACAAAATGGACGATATGTTATTGATATCGGCACCCCCAACAATCTGGCCAGTAATTTTAGCGCACAATCCCCACTTTTAAGTCCTTGGGCCCATCAATTCACCGATGGACTTCAATTTTCCCTGATGCTGACTCGAAAGCTTGCTCAGAGACTCCCCAATAAAAGCCAGCACGACGCTTATTAATAAACTGAGCAAAGCAGCGACAAACACAATAAGCGTCCGACGGGGCGCGCTGCGGTATTCAGGAGGGGTCGCCAGATCGAGGACCTGTACGGCCGGCACCTGTTTCGCTTGGCGAAGCTTTGCCCCTTCCAACTGGGCTACGAGCAATGTAAGCGTGTGCTCAGCGAGTTTCAACTCCAGGCTATAGCGGGCAAATTGCAACCCTAATTCAGGCAATTCTTTTAGCGGAGGCCCCAGCGCGGCGAAAGCCGCCTTGGCTTCGGCACCCGCCCGATGCTCGTATTCACCGACGATCTGGTCGAGTTGGTGGCGTAGCTCACCGACCTCCATTTCAAGCAGCCGGTGCTTTTCGTGGTCCGGATGCAAGGCACCGCGAGCGACCCCGAGTTTGACCTCCTGTAGAGTAAGCTCCTGCACAATATGTTGCGCGACGCCGACAATGGCCTCTGTCTGCGCTTTTAAATCAACGATCCCGTATTGTTCCTGCAAGTGCTGTAGCTGCATCGCCTTGACTTCGATAGCGCGCTGGACGCTGTCTAGGCGGCCTTCGAGAAAAACCCGATCCCCCATCGCCAATCCCCGCTTTTGCTGGTGCATCACCACATCGAGTTCGGCGGCAAGGCCATTCGCTAAATCGGCCGCCAGTTTAGCTGAAGAAGCTTCGGCCTGCACCTTTAAGGTGCCTCCACTTCCCAATTCGGTTTCGACCAGTTCGGCCAATGTCTCCATAGCCAAATCGCGGTTCGCTGCACCATAATCAGCGACCAGACCAAAGCGATCGACCATAGCCCCAAGCACTCTGCGGCTCTTGATAATCGTCACTAAGCGCTCGCCTGGAGTGCTCTGCCCCAACAGACCGCCGATATTCCCCGGCACAGCCGCACTCATCAGCATCGACATCTCAAGATTGCCCGCGTCCTCCTCGTGTGGCAGGAGCATCGTATTAGCCGTCCATTTTTCGGGCAAAAACAGGCTAATACCGGCTGTTGCCAGCACGACGAACAATACACTTAGCCCTATCATCCTCCGCCATTTGACTAGGACATAGATATAATCGAGCAGATTGCGGTCTTCTTCCATTATCTTAAACTATTTGGTTATGCTTACAAAGAGCAAGACGACCGTCGCCACTTGGCCAACGACGCCCATCGATTGCGTAAAGATCGTCCAGTAATTGCGTTCGGGCTCCTCGCGAATCCAGATTCGATCTCCCGGTTGGACCTGGGATACGTCCTTGGCGTGTTTCTTTTCGCCACTAAGTGCCTTTATAACAAGTACATCTCGTGATGCGCGCCAGCCTAAGCCACCTGAGCGGTCGATATAATCCCAGACGGTATAGGCTTCTTTATAGCTAACCGCGCCAGGCCGCACAACGGCCCCGCTGACAGTGACCGTTTGTTGCAATGTCGGCACGGCGATAACATCACCGGGCAAGAGGCGAATATTATGCGCTTCATTGCCCTTCTTGAAAAGTTCGACCAGATCGACCGATAATTGCCCCTGCTTCTCGCGGCTTTTCATGATGAAATATTGATTGTCCAACTCCGTGCGATCGGGCACGGGTACAAAGCGCAGTCGTTCGTATTCTGGGTCTGCGGCCTGTTCGCCGCTGATAAACTTCTGCCGCACCACTCGCCCTTCGGCGAGAGAAGCATTTTCGGTAAAACCACCGGCCTGCTCAATAATCGCCCGCAATTTCACGCCCTCTTTGCCGACGACATAATAACCCGGGTATTGCACCTCGCCGACGACCCGCACTTGGCTCTCTGCATGAAATCCCGGAATAGCACGCACATTGAGCCAATCATCGGGGTGTAACAAAAAATTCGCATCCCCCTCGCCGGCCAGCGCGGCGGCAATATCCACTCGACGGCTGTTGCGGGTGATATGATCTTGCTCATAGCGAAAGAGCAATACATTACTTGCATCGTAATTGGGCGCAGCCCCCAAAGAAAGCAGCAGCAGATCACGGAGTCGGTCCCCGGGGACAAATTCGTAAAAATCAGGCCGCTGTACCGCTCCAAGGGCACCGACCTGTCCGATTTGAGGCGAAACCAGGATTACATCGCCGTCTTCGACAAAGGGGTTATAATGCGATTCCCCTGTAATCCGGTAGAGTTCTAAGTCGGCCCGAGCCACGGAAAAATCCTGTAAATTACCCAGAGATCCGGTGGCGATCTCTCGTTCTATTGCGACCTTCTGCCCAGGATCGAGTTGGCTGGTCTTGATTAGACGGATATTGCGACTAGAAGCCGAGGCTTCCAATCCGCCGGCCTTGGCTAGGATTTGACTGATACGCTCTACCCCTGTGGCCAATTTTACCCCCGGAGCGGTCACCAAACCGACTACCGGGACTGGAAATTTCCTAGGCCGGCTCAATTCAAAATCGATCTCACCAACTTTCACCGCTTCGCGAAAACGGGCGGTGATTTTTTTCCGCGCCGCCGCCAAACGCAATCCACCAATGGCAATCACTCCAACCCTGGGCACAAAAAGCCCACCTTCGGCCAAAACCTCCGAGAGGTAGGGCTGGTCTATACCTGAGACATAGACCAGAAACACATCGCCGGAGCCGATCAGATATTTCCCCGTCTCTATGACCTCGCGATAGGCTTCCAGTCCAACAATCGATGTCTGCGAGCCGCCCGATCCCGGCGCAGAGCCCTGATTCAATCGGATAACATTGTTCTCGCGACTGGCCTGTGCCCATAAGGGCCCGGCAACGAGAATCGAGAGCACCATTAGAATCGCCTTCATATTCGAGCGCTCCAAGCGCCCAGCTCAAGCTGCAGCATCTTCGCCATCCTCCAATATACGCTCCAATTCCAAGCCCAGGGCGTCGGCCAGGAGAAAACCGGCATCGGTAAGACGCAAACGATCATCCTCCAGGACACTATATCCGGCTTTCTGCAATTCTGCGAAACGCGGGTTTGACTGCACCCGCTGGATATCGCCCGGGGCCAACGCGACCCCTTCAATCGTGCGCAAACCCAACCACAGACGCTCCTGGCGCGCAGTGTCTTCGTCTATCTGTTCATCGCCATCCCGCGGCGATTGCCCAGCGGCCCCCGCCGCCAGATAAGCATCTAGATCACGAGTGTTCCAGAAGCGCTCGCCCGCGATAAAACTGTGGGCCCCAAGCCCGACCCCCAAATATGCGGCCCCCGTCCAATGCCCCCAATTGTGCCGCGAACGATATCCGGGTCGCGCATAATTTGAGACTTCGTAGTGTTCATAACCGGCTTCGATCAATCGGCGCGCGGTCCACTGCAGGGTATTGGCCTGTAGGTCTTCAGGGACGCTGGCCAGTCTTCCATCCCGCTTTCTCGCGGCAAATATCGTGCCTTCTTCTATCGTAAGACTATAGACAGAAAGGTGCTCCGGAGCCAAATCAATTGCTCTTTCGAGGCTGTGACGCCAATGGGCCTCGCTGACCCCCGGCATATCGGCGATCAGATCAAAACTGACATTGTCGAAACCAGAGGCTCTCGCGGCAAGATAGGCCTGTTCGACATCGTCGGCGCTGTGTATACGCCCCAACAGCCGCAGATCCGCATCTACGAACGCTTGCGCGCCAATGCTGATGCGATTGAAGCCCAGCCTCTTCAGCTGGGCGAATCGCTCACGGTCGACGGTGCCCGGATTGACCTCGATAGTGATCTCCGCACCTGAGACCAGCCCGAATTGACGACGAGCCGTTTCCAGCATTCGCTGTAGCAATGCCGGCTCGACTTGACTGGGAGTACCGCCGCCAAAAAAGACGGTGTGTAAGGGCCCCGGCAAATGCCGCCAAGACTCGATTTCGCGACAGACCGCCCCGGTATAGGGCACATGGCTTTCGCCGCGACCGGCCACCGACGCAAATGCGCAATAGGGACAGATCTGTGGACAGAAAGGCACGTGTATATAGAGACCGAAAACCGTCATTGCACACAAGTCCCCAGCCGTTGCCAACGTATCCGGCCAATAAAAGACCCCATGCTTTGTAATCCGGAACCACCATCCAAAACTTCGGGAGCGACCGACCAGTATACACAAAGCGGCCTGCCCAAGAGCAAATCGAGCGGTAAAAAACCCCAATGGCGACTGTCGCGGCTATTATCGCGATTGTCCCCAACCACAAATATCGATCCCGCCGGGACCTCGCTCGGACCGAAGTTGTCACGCCGAGCGACGGCAGAGGGAAAAATGCGCGCATCGACATATTTTGAGAAAGGCGGGTCGGACTGCCGTGCCCCGTCGACATAGACTACTTTGTCGCGAATCTCCACCATCTGGCCGGCAACCGCCAGACAGCGTTTCACATAGGATCTTTCTGGATCTATGGGGTATTTAAAAACCAATAATTCTCCCACCCGAGGCGGGTGGAATCCCGGCAGGCGCCAATCGAGCCAAGGGACCAGCGCCCCATAGGTTATTTTGTCGAGTAAAAGACAATCGCCGGCCAACAGGGTGTCTTCCATAGACCTCGAGGGCACCCGAATCCCCTGCACGACGAAGACTCGCAATGCGACCGCAAGTAAGATCACCCCAGCAACAATCGCTGTGCTACCGTACCAGCGCCTTCGCTTCTTAGCGCCCCCCTTTCCCCGCCGTTGCGACTGGGCAGCGAGCGTCTTACCCATACTCAGTCTTCCATTTTGAGCGCGGCCAAGAAAGCTTCCTGGGGAATCTCCACCTTACCGAACTGCTTCATCCGTTTTTTGCCTTCTTTTTGCTTCTCCAGCAATTTGCGCTTGCGCGACACGTCGCCGCCATAACATTTGGCCGTGACATTTTTGCGGAAGGGTTTGACGACCTCGCGCGAAATCACCTTACTGCCGACCGCCCCCTGAATGATCACCTCAAACATCTGCCGGGGAATCAGTTCCTTGAGCTTTGCGCATAGCTGCCGGCCCCAGACATAGGCCTTGTCGCGGTGAATAATGACCGATAGCGCATCTAGTGGATCGCCATTGATCAGGATATCGAGCTTCGACAAAGGCCCAGCACGCATTTCTTTGTGATCGTAATCGAACGAGGCATAGCCCTTAGACACTGACTTGAGCCGGTCATAAAAATCGATAACGACTTCGGCCAAGGGCATTTCAAAGCTGAGAATCGCCCGGCTCGCATCGAGGTATTCGGTATTGAGGTAGATCCCGCGCCGATCTGTGCAGATCCTCATCACCGCGCCGATATATTCGCTGGGCGTTAGAATCTGCACGGAGAGGATCGGTTCGCGCACCTCATCGATTTCACCCGAAGGTGGGAGATTCGCCGGATTTTCGACTGCTATCACGGCGCCGTCCTTGGTTACGATTTCATAGAGCACACTCGGCAGGGTTGTGATAATATCGACGTGGTATTCGCGATCGAGACGCTCTTGGATGATCTCCATATGCAACAAACCCAAGAAACCGCAGCGAAAACCAAAACCCAGCGCCGGAGAAACCTCGGGTTCATAGGAGAGCGCCGCATCGTTGAGCTTGAGCCGCTCCAAGGCATCGCGCAAAATCTCGTAGTCATCCGGATTAATCGGATAAATCCCGCTGAAGACCATTGGCTTGAGCGGCTGGTAGCCCGGCAACGGCACCACTTCCATATCTTCGGCTCCGACGACCGTGTCGCCGACACTGGCCTCAGCTAGGACTTTGATGCCGGCTACCAGATAACCGACCTCACCGGCTTTGATGTCTTCGGTCGGCAACCGAGATAAGACCAAACTACCGACTTCCTCCACATCATAGAGTCGACCGGTGGAGTGAAAACGAATTTTCTGCCCCTTGCGAATACTGCCGTCAACCACGCGTATAAAACAGATGACACCGCGATATTGGTCATAGAGGGAATCAAATACCAATGCGCGTAGCGGCTCATCCAACTTGCCCGAAGGAGCCGGCACCCGTTCGACGACCGCTTCGAGTACATTTTCGACGCCGATCCCCTCCTTGGCGCTGATGTGCAAAATTTCATCCTCTTCACCGCCCAGCAAGTCGTGTATTTGTTGCGTAACGGCTTCGACTTGAGCGGCGGGCATATCGATCTTGTTGAGCACGGGGATAATCGTTAGATCGTTATTCATCGCCAAGAGCAAATTGCTCACCGTCTGTGCTTCTACACCCTGGGTCGCATCAACGACGAGAATCGCTCCTTCACACGCGGCCAAACTGCGAGAAACCTCATAGGTGAAGTCCACGTGCCCAGGGGTGTCAATCAGATTGAATTGGTACGTCTCGCCGTCGGCCGCCTTATAATACATCCGCACGGCGTGGGCTTTAATGGTAATGCCGCGCTCGCGCTCCAGATCCATACTGTCGAGCACCTGCGCCTGCATTTGCTTAGTCGTCAGCGTCGCCGTCTTTTCCAACAGGCGGTCGGCGAGCGTCGACTTGCCGTGGTCGATATGGGCGATAATAGAAAAATTTCGAATATTTTCGAGGTTCATTTTCTTGGTCGTTCGGATTGTTTGCGAGAGGTCTAACCGATTGGAAAATATGGGGAATATCCCCGACAAAATAACGGTCAGGCCCCGTGCCGTGTCAAACCAAGGAGCTTAGTTTTCGCGCTGGCTTTTTAGCAATTTCTCAAGATTGCGCATAGCCTGTTGGTCGCGGGGATCGAGGGAAAGTATCAGACGGCAGACCGCAATGGCCTCGTCCAGGCGGCCTCGTCCGGCATACAAAGCGGCCAACCCCCGTAAAGGCTCGGTGCGATTGGGAAATTCGCGGACGAGCGCCTCGTAGATTTCGAGTGGTGAACGCCCAGACCGGCGCAATTGCAACATCCGCAAATTGACCGCCGCTTCTGTGCTTGCACCCGTCAGTAGAAGGGCCCGTTGCAAAGCCTGTTCCGCCTTATCGAGTGCGCCAATATTCTGATAGGCCAACCCTAGGTTATTATACGCCTCAGCCGTCAGCGGCCCGTCCTGCAATGCGCGTTCGTATTCTTGCACCGCTAATGCCTGGCGCCCAGCGCGCTGGTGCGCCAGGCCTAGGTTGGTCCGGGCTACGACCGAATGCGGGTCCGCTGCCAGGGCCAAAACGAGTTGGTCGATAGCTTCCCCATAGTGGTGCAAACCCAGATAGAGCCGGCCGAGGTTCGCGCGCGCGCCGACGAGATCGGGTCTAAGCCGCAATGCCCGGCCATAAGCCTCTTCCGACCGGACATAATCGCCTACTCCCTCATAGACCAAACCCAAATTGCTCCAGGTCCTCGCATAGTTCGCATTGAGTCCCACCGCCCTCTCAAGCGTTTTTTGCGCCAAACTCAGCTCGCCCCGTTCGTATTGCGCCAAACCTAGATTACTTTGCGCCCTAAAAGACTGCGGCGCCTTCAAAGCCGCGTCCGACCAGAGGCTGTATTCGTCCTGCCATATCGCATTGCGCTGCCAAGTCATCAGCGCGAAGACCAACAATAGGCCATAAGCCGCCCGGGTGATTCCCGGACGCCTCCCCCCCAACGAACCCACCAACGCGTAGAGCAAACCAAAGAACGGCAAATAAGCCCGGTGTTCGTTGACTAGGACATTCAGAGGCCACAAAAAAGGAATCGCGAATCCAAGGCAAAAAATGCCGAAGCCCAACCCAGCGGCCGAAGAAATCCCCCGCCTCGCCACAAAAACCAACGACCCCAAGAGCGCAACAGCTAGGATAACCGGCCCCTCCGCCAGCGACGCACTCGCGCCCAACGGATGCTCGATGCTCAGTTGCACCGGGAACGCCATCAAGTACAGGTAATAGACCAACGCTTTGCTTTGCGTATAGATCTGCACCCCATAGGAACGCACGTCTTGCGCAAACGAACGCGTAAGAAACTGGTTGCCTACAATAATCATCAGATAAATCGAACTCAGCGCCGCAACCGGTGCCCAGACCCGCCGCGGCGTTTTACCCCCTTGCCAGAGGAATAACAAGGGGGCGCAGACGATCGCCACCGACTTACTCAAAAGGCCAAGTGCATAGGCCGAAGCACTTCTCAGCGGAAAACCTTGACCGGCCCAATACAGCGCGGCAAAAATCCCCAAGACCGCCAAGGCCTCCGAGCGACTGCTGATATAATTGGCGACTTGGCTGTGCATCGGATGCACCGCAAACAACGCCCCGGCCCACCAAGCGGACAACGCCCGACCGGTTTTCTGCTCAATTAATAAAAAGACCAACACAGCTACCAGCCCGTGTAGTAGCACATTAAAAAGCAGATATGGCCAGGCGATATAACCCGCCAGGCCATAGGTCAGTGCATAACTCGCCTGGACCAATGGGCGATACATCGCCATCGCCGTTTCACTAGAGAAAGTCGCCGGGTCGAGGAAATACGCGGGGATATTCGCCAAGCTGCGCAAGTGGTGGTTTTCGACGATAGAATGCGCGTCGTCATAATGGAAACCGCCACCGAGGCTGTTGAGATGAGTCACCAGAGCGAGCAGGAAGACACTCGCACCGAGTTTGGCGTGGGTCAACGTCACCGGAGGAATTGCTCGACGATTTGCAAACTGCGTTTGGATGGACCGTAGTTCGGGTTCATTCTCAGCGCCTGTCCGAAATATTTTTGGGCATTCAGTAAATTTTCCCGGCCGGATTCCCCGCGGTGGATTTGCTGTTGGCCAAGGGTCACATAGTAGTTGCCAATATTATTGACCAGGTTAACATTGCCCGGCTTAAGATAGTAGGCACGCTCGTAGGCTTTAATCGCCTTGCCCAATTCACCCATCTCAAAGAGTGCCAAACCCATATTCGCCCAGGCGTCGGCGTGGTTCGGCAATAAACGCAACGCCTTGCGGTAGCTATCCGCCGCTTCGGCAAATAACACCTTGGACTTGGCCGGATCGGTTTCGACTCGGGCCTTTTCATGATAGATCGTTCCTAGATTAACTAGGGCGTCGGCATAATTTGGATTGAGTTCGATCGCGCGGCGATACGCCTTTTCCGCTGCATCAATATCCCTGAGTACAAAACTCACCGCGCCGAGATTGTTCAGCGCACGCAGTGCCAGATCGCTTTTCTGGTCTAGCTCGATGGTCCGTCGATACGACCCACGCGCCAATTCCCAATGGGCTAATTCTTCTTTTTTATTAACGCTCGCAAAGGCGGCATCCTTATACGTATTGCCAAGATAAAGGTGATTCCTGGGCATTTTCGGCCCCTGACTTACCGCATCAGTCCACAATGAGAAATCGCTTTGCCACACCTCGTTGCGACTAAACGTCAGTGCACCGTACCCCAGCAAAACCAGCAAGACCAACACTCTGGCCTGCGCGACCCCTCCCACCATTCGTTGCAATCGGCGCGAATGCAACGCCATCGCCAGCCCTAGGCAAAACGCGGCACAGGGCAAATAGAGCCGTCGTTCGTTGACAAGAACATTGAGCGGCATAAGGGTGACCGGCAACAAGGCCAATAGCGCCCAAAGATTGAGAAAAAGCGGCAAATCCCAGCGCCGCCGATAAGCCCCGATTAGCACCAGGAAAAAAACCGCCAATAATAGGCCCGCGGCAAAACTGGGCGCACCCAGTTTTGCTTGCGCAAAAAATTGGTGTTCGACATTAAGGCCAAGCGGCCAGATGAGCAATTTGCCATAATAGACCAATGCTTCGACCTGGGTCAGAAACTGTGCCCCCATACCGCGCACCGGCTTGGCCAGCGACTTCGTCAGAAAGCGGTTGTGGACAATCGTCGCCACATACAGACCCGCCAGCAACCAATATGCCAAATGCCATTGCACGAAGCGATCCCGTAAGCGCTGTAATTGTCGAGAACTGATAAACAGATAATCCCAAACGAGTATCACCGCCGGTAGCGTAATCACAATCGATTTACTCAATAACCCGGTGGCCAGCGCCCCCCAGGACAAGTAGCGCCAACGCGCTTGATGATCTGCTTGTGTCGAACGAACAAAAAGGGCCAATCCGGCCAGGTAAAAGAACCCGGCCAACCCCTCGCTGCGGCTGCTGATATAGTTCACTGGCTCGCTGCAGATCGGGTGCAGGGCAAATAACAGCCCCGCACTGAGCGCCAGATCCCTGCGGCCGGTAACCAGCAGGGCCAACCAGAACAACAGACAAGCGCTGAGCGCATGCAGCGCCAGATTCAATAGATGGTAGCCAAAAACTTCGTATCCCCCGGCAGCATAGTTCAGTGCATAAGTAACCAGTAATACCGGCCGGTACATCGCCTTGTCGTGATCGACGGAGAAGGTAGTGGGATCGTGAAAAAAACGGGGGATATTTCCAAGGTCGCGGATGTGGATATTTTTCTGGATCGAATGCTCATCGTCATAGTGAAAGCCATTGTCGAGCGAATTGGCGTAGGCGGCCAGACAGACTAGCAAGATCGCAATAATATCTCTCACGGCATTCTCTCTTCGAGCGCTCGCAAACGCTCTGTTCCGATTTGTCTCATTTCCTCGCGCCCCGTACCAGCAATAAGGGTTTGATACGTAACCTGGGCATCCCCCAGACGACCGCTCGATTCTTGCACCAGCGCTAGTTGTAAAAACCCCTCGTCGAAACGAGGATGCTCCTCCACCAGACGCCGGTTGACCGCACTGCTTTCGTCGTAGCGCTTTTGTAAAAAGAGCGCCACCGCGAGCATAAAATGTGCATCGCGATGACTACCATCCGCAGTCCGTAGCAAGCGGGCCAAGTTTTCCGCATCGAGAAATTGCCCTCTGTCGAGCAGGTGTTTCACCTGCTCGACCTGCCCGTTGATCAGGCGAGCGCGATTTGACCGAGCCTGCACGAACTGCCCAGCCCGACCATAATAATAAAGTGCGCTATCGATCTTACCTGCCACCTGAAAGATCGTTCCAATGTTATTGTCGGCGAATTTTCGTTGCGGACTGGCCAAAGGCAAGGCTTGATATTGTTCTATAGCCTCGTTTGCACGGCCGGCTTCTTGATAAACTCGCCCAAGGCTATAATGCACATCTGTCATTCCCGGATGCTCCACGAGCACCTGGGCAAAAGTCGCGATAGCCAAATCATAGCGGCCAAGATCCTGGTATACATTCGCCAAATTCGCGCGCACCGTCGGATGATCGGCCTCAAGCTGCAACGCCCGGCGATAATAGCGTTCGGCCAACTCGAGTTGCCCTCTTTGCCGGGTCGCATTGCCCAAATAGACAAGAGGTCGTACGGAGCCAGGATTTTTGACCGCTGCATCTCCCCACAGCGAAACCTCATCACTCCATACGCGATTTCGCTCAAAGGCCATCAGCCCAAAGAGCGCTAGAAAGATAGGCGTTCCCCACCGCAAACCAGGAAGAGCCTGCAATGAGCGCATCCCCAACAAGGCGATGACCAGTCCGACCAATGGCAGATAAAGCCGGTGCTCGTTGACCAATACGTTCAAAGGGACGAGCAGGGTCGGCAAAAGTGCCGTCAATATCCACAAGATCCCCAAACGCGACAGGCCGCCCAGCAGAAAAAATAACGATGCTAAAGCCAAAGCACTCAAGATAACAATAAGCTCACCGAATCCCGAGGTTGTAAATCCGTGGTCGACATTGAGCTTGAAAGGCGCAAAAAAGAGCATCGCATAATAAATGAGTGCCTTGGCCTGCGTGCCCAATTGCTCTGGCCAGCTCCTAACGGGCTCCGAGAGAACGGCTTTGATGAGAAAATTCCGCACCGTCAATACATACGCGACGGCGACCAGCGCATAGGGCCAAAGCTTGGACCAAGTGGTCGAGAGCCGTCCACTATGCCATTGCCAAATAACGATCCACAGCGGCAGCACCAAGGCCACCGACTTACTCATCAGGCCGGCAGCGAAACACAGCGCTGAAGCGACCTGGTAGGCCGCCCTTTTTTTTTCTTCTGACCGCAAATAGAGCAGAAAGCCTGCCAAAACCCCGGCGGCAGCCATCAATTCCGAACGACTGCTAATATAGTTGACTGGCTCAGTCGCAAGAGGATGCACCGCAAAAAATACAGCCCCCAAAAGCGACATACAGGGCGGCTGGTGTATATGCCGCAATATCCCCCAGACCAATAGCGCGCAAATCAGGTGCAACGAGACATTGACCAGATGGTACGAGCTGACGTCGTATTGGCCCCAAGCGTAGTTAAGAGCGAAGCTGAGCAAGAGCAGCGGTCGGTACATCGCCTTATCGGCATCGCGGGAAAAATACTCTGGATGGGTAAAAAAAGCCGGGATGTCTTGCAATGAGCGGATATGGGGATTTTCGACAATGGAATGCCGGTCGTCGTATTGAAATGCGTTGTCCAGCGAGTTGGCGTAGACGGCCATTACTGCAATCACAATCAACAGCGCGGAAGCGTCGCGGCGAGAAACCAGCGCATAGTAGACCTGCTTCATCACCGCAGACGCTCCTTGAGTTGTTGCAACCTCCGCTCGGCCCGGTGGTGCCCGGGCACTTGCTTCAGCACCAACTCTAGTTCCCCTAGCGCTTGCCGCCATATAGCCAAGCTCGCGCGATGTTGCCCCTTTGCCAACGCCTGTTCGCCCAGCACCAGCAACACTTCGGCCAAATTATATCGGCTCATTATATCATCCGGCCGCAAAGCGATGGCCCTCCCATAAGCATTCTTTGCCTCACTCAACTGGCCCCCACCAACCAAGGCATTGCCCAACTCATTATAGATCTCTGCATCCTCCGTCAATGCCAATGCCCGCTGATAATGCGCTACTGCATCTCTAGGACGACTCATGCGCACCAGCAGCAAACCCATATTGTAATGGGCTTCGGGATGGTTAGCGTGCCTTTCAATCGATTGCCGCCAATTCGTTTCCGCCCGCTCATAATCACCCAGCAGCATATGTGCGCTGCCCAAGTTATTGCGCGCCTCGCGGTACGTCGGATCCAGCCTTAACACTTCCTCGTATTGTCGGATGGCCTTTTGCAAATAATTCTTCCGCTGACTGCTGTCCTCCTGGGCCGCCTCATAATAGAGGTTGGCCAAATTGGTCATAGCCGGCCGGTTGTCGGGATCAAGCGCCAATGCCTTCTGATACGCTTCACGGGCCTCGCTCAGACGCCCTCCGTCGCGCAACGCATTACCCAAATGCACGTGCACTCTGGGCATTTGCGAATCGGGTTTCGCCGCCGCGGACCACAAACTCAATTCGTCCTGCCAATCGGTGTTGCGTTGGGCGGTGATGCCCGCCCATAATAACAGGCATAGCAGGCCAGGCCTCCACAACCATCTATTATGCTTAAGGCGCTGCCACAACACACCACCGCCCAGCGCCAGCCCCGCCAGTGGCAGATACAAGCGGTGCTCGTTGAGCAATACATTGAGTGGAATAAGCAAGGTCGGGGACAAAGCCAGGACAAACCAACCTAGGTAGAAACGCGTACCGCGGCCCCTTAAGACCCAATACGCGACCGACGCGATCAACGCCGCACTCGCCATTACGGCACCGGTCAGCGTCTCTGCAGCGGCGAATTGCGGTTCAACATTTAATCCGACGGGGACCAGTAATAGCTTGAGATAGAAAACTATCGCCTTGCATTGCGTTAATAATTGGCTAACCAGACCCCGCGGAGCCTTGGCCAAAGAATCGCCGAGAAAGCGGTTGGATACGATCAACGCCACATAACCGGCAGCCACGGCCCAATAGGGCACATGCCGACGCCAGGAACACCGCCGACCATCTCGCGTAATTTCGTATAGCAACAACAGCCCGGGCAAGACGATCGCGATCGATTTTACCAACAAGGCTGCAGCAAATGTTATCGGCCCTAAGATACCGCCCAGTCGATCGCGGCGCAGATAACAGATAAAAGCCGCAAGCAAAAACGCAACAGCCAATGATTCGGATCGACTACTTATGTAGTTCACAGGTTCACTCGCCACCGGGTGCAAGGCAAAAATCAACCCAGCGCATAGAGCGCCTGTCCCCCAGTGGCCGGCGATGCGCCATACCAAAAGCACACAGGTCAAATGCACCAGCACATTAAAGAGGTGGTAGCCCATCACGCCATAACCACCGATAGAATAGTTAAAGGCGTAACTTACCAGCAAAAGCGGGCGATACATGGCTTTGGCCGGATCGACGGAAAACAAAGCCGGATCGACAAAAAAATCAGTTGCGCGTTGCCAGTCGCGAATATGCGGATTTTGCACCAGTGAGTGAAAATCGTCGTAATGGAAACTGCCCGAGAGGGCGTTGGCATAGACCGCGCACACCACCAAACTCAATAGCCCCGCTTCCTTCAAAGAGAAGCGCATCAAGGACCTCCCACTAACGCACTTATGCGAGCCTGTGCATCCCTCGCTCTTTGGTCCTGATTCGGCCATGCCGATAGAAACTCGCGATAGGCCGCGATCGCGCCCTGTACATCGCCGATCGTATCCAATGCAGTCGCCAAACCAAACCAGGCCCGGCTATAATCAGGCCGGACCATCAAAGCCTGGCGGTATTCGCCGACCGCCGGCTGCCAAGCCTGCGATTCTCCCAGTAGTTCCGCCATCTCGACCCGTGCTCGTGCATGCTCCCCATCCAAGGCAATGGCCCGTGAAAAAGCCGCCTTAGCCGCCACCGCTTGCCCAGCCTTTCTTTCGAGTCGGCCAAGGCGAAAATGCCAATCCGCATGCGTTGGCATTAAATCAATGGCTTCTCCTAATCGCGACCGTCCAGCGGCAAAATCACCCATTAACTGGTACAAATCCCCGAGGTTGGCCAATATTTGCCCGCTCTGTTGTGGTATCAGTCGCAACGCCTCCAGGTATAGGGTTTCTGCCCGGGAATAATCGCCGTTATCGACGTAGATATTGGCCAGGTTATTGTAGGGTTCAGCCTGTTCGGGCAAGAGCTCAATCGCTTTTTCATACGCTTGGGTAGCCGCCGCTATATCTCCCGTTTCATAAAGCAGCAAACCATAGTTGCTCCATATATCTCCCTTCCCGGACTCGATCGCCAAAGCGCGGCGATATGCAGCTATCGCCTTATCGTTCGCCCCCAATTTTGCATAGGCATCAGCCAAATTCTGGTGGACTTCCTCCAATTGCGGATTGCGCTCTAACGCTTGCAAATACCAAGGAATCGCCTGATCAACGTCGCCTTTTAGATGATACAGGGTTGCGACATTATTTAGCGCATCGGCTTGGCGATCATCGATAGCAATCGCCCGTTGGTAGACCGCAAGCGCCTCTTCATTACGCCCCTCCAGTTGCAATGCCTTACCCAAATTAGCCTGGGCCCGGTACATCTCTGGCGCCTTCTCTACCGCGTCTTGCCACAGGACCAACTCGCTTTGCCAGACCGGATTGCGCTGTAGGCATAATCCCACCGCACACAACAACCAAGCCCATTGCCACCGCCTGTCGAGCCGCCTAGCCAGATAACCGGCCCCCAGCGCCAAACAAGCAAGGACCAAATAAAGCCGGCGTTCATTGACGATCATATTGAGCGGCATTACGGTGGTCGGCAATAAAACGACGGCACTCCAACAGAGCACCATACCCGGCAGTTTCCCGCGTCCGAGCCAAGCCAACCACGCCAAAGAGGCGAGCAAGCCAGCGCCGGCAACAACGGCCGCATCGGCATAACTATCTGCTTCAAAGAACTGGTGCTCGACATTGAGCCGCCAAGGCATTGCGATCAAATATATATAATAGGATAGCGCCTTAAGTTGCGTCAGCAGCTGTGTCGCCGTATCGCGCACCGGAGCTGCGAGCGCCCCACCGAGAAAGCGATTATAGCTGATCAAGGCCAAATAGCCGCCCGCGACAATAGCATATGGCAAGTAGTGGCTCCATGGCCGTCGCTCGTCTCCGAGCCAGCGGTCGTACAACCACAGCAGGGCCGGAGCGGTCAAGACCACGGATTTCACCAACAGCCCAACCCCGTAAAAAACCAGCGCTCCAGTGCGTCGTCCACGCATAGCGAGCAATAAGGTGGCCAAGTAGCAACATGCGGCCAATGACTCGGAACGGCTGCTGATATAATTGACCGGCTCCCCCGCCAAGGGATGCGCTGCAAAAAAGAGCGCGCTGAAGAAAGCCGCCTGCCGATCACCCAATATTTGTCCGGCCAAAGCTCCGATCAATAAACTGGCGGCGATATGGAGCAGCAGATTACCGAGCAAAAAACCCAGGGGTTCATAGCCGTGCAACGCGTATTGCACGGCATAACTGACCAATAGTAAGGGGCGATACATCTTCTTTTCCGCATCGGCGGAAAAAGCACTAGGATCGGCAAAAAAAATGGGCATATTCGCCAAGGTGCGTATATGCGGATTTTCCACCAATGAGTGGAAATCATCGTAGTGGAATGCACCACCGCCAAAATTGAGATAACACAAACCGCAAACCAGTACGATCAAGACACGTTCCCTCATCGCAGTTGTCATGGTTTGCCCACCAAAGTCTTGCGGTACGCCGATGCTTTCGCGGCAAAGGCCGGGTCCAGAGCAGCGGCGCGATGATAGGCGGCCATAGCCTGTTGCGAATCGCCCATTTCTTCGAGCAAATATCCCATATTAAACCAGGCCCCGGCAAAATCCTCCCGCACCGCCAACGCCCGCCGATAACTTACCAGCGCCTCGTGCATTTGCCTCAGCATCTTATGCGCATTGCCCAAGTTGAGTAGGGTTTCGGCGTCTTCCGGCATCAGGGTCAACGCCTGTTGGTGCTGGCTTAGCGCATCCAATCCCCTGCCGAGCACCTGGTAGGTATTGCCGAGATTATTGCGCAATCCTGGATCGTTAGGTGCCCATTCGACGGCTTGCTCATAAGCGCTGAGGCTCTTGGGCCAATCTTGCTGCAAACGGTATAACTCTGCCAACTCCGCCCATATCTCGGGGGCGGATCGGTCGATCTGCAAGCCCTGTTCCAGTATATCGACCGCCAGGTCATCCCGCCCCTGTTCTCGATACAGTTTGCCCAGTTGCACATAGGCCAGCGAGAAGTTCGGATCGCGACGTACGACATGGCTAAAGGCCGCGATGGCCTCAGTGACCCGCCCATCGCGAACATAAGCCCCACCGAGATAGATAAAGGGTCGGGCCATCAAGGGCGCCTTGGCAGCGGCATCGCCCCAAAGGGCGTATTCGTCCTGCCAAACTCCATTGCGCTGAACCGTCGCATAACCGCTGGCAACCAATATCACTAAGCCTAGCCCGCCAACGCATTGCGCACCTATTTTCTGCTTCAATCTCAACCCAGCATACGCTAAAAACAAAGCGAAGGCCGCACCGGGCAAATAGAGACGGTGCTCGTTGACGAGGACATTTAAGGGCACAATAGAGGAGGGCGCCAGAACAATGAAAAACCACCCCAGACAGAATAGTACCAAGGGATGGCGATGCCTGTGGTAAAGGGCCAAGGCGACGAGCGAAAGCAATAGACACGCCGCGCTGCCGGCAATTGGATCGAAAAACGAGTCGGAAAGCTGGAATTGGTGGTCAACGTTCTGCGGCGAGGGCCAGACGAGCAATTGCAGGTAAAAGACCATCGCCTTAACCTGGGTCCAGATCTGCTGGTCGTAGGGCCGTACGGGTGCACCGACAGTAGCCTTAGCAATCAGTGACCATACCATCGACACATACAGGACAAATAGACCGGCCAACGCCGCAAAAAGCCCTTTTTCAGCGACTGGAAACCGCCGCCTGATGATCAATTCATAAACGAGCAACAACGCGGGCAACACCACGGCGGTCGACTTACTCAATAGTCCCGCCGCAAAGGCCAGCGCCACATAAAGGCCCCACAGATGCCCTCGGCGCAAATAGGCGCAAAAACCAAGCAGAACGAAAAACGCGGCCAAGATCTCCGACCGGCTACTAATATAGTTGACTGGTTCGCTGTTAATCGGATGCAGGGCGAACAAACCCGCGGCGAAATAGGCGGCCCACCGATTACCCAGTAATTGTTGGCTTAAGATTCCGACCAGAAATGCACAAGCCAAATGCAAAAGCAAAGCCAGCAGATGGTAACTCCAGACTTCATAGCCACTGATCGCATAATTAAGGGCAAAGGTCGCCAACAACAGCGGCCGGTACATGGCGTTTTTTGCATCGACGGAGAAGGCGGTGGGATCGGTAAAATAGGATGGCACCCGCCCGAGATTGCGTATATGCGGGTTGTCGACGATTGAATGTAGATCGTCATAGTGGAAGGGGTTATCGAACGAATGGGCATAGACGCCAATTGTTGCGATCGCCAGCAGAATATAGGCGATTTGCGGGTCGGCAATGGTCTTCTTCAATGCACGCCCCTTCTCGCCAGCAAAACCTGCAAGCGTTTCTCCGCCTCTCGCTGAAAGAGCGGAGCACCGCGCCAGTGGCGCAGAAAATCGCGATAGGCGGCAACCGCCTCATCCTCGTTGCTGCTTGCCTCATTTAGCAAAGCCAGATTGTAATAAGCCCGGGCATAGGTCGAGTCTATGGCAATGGCCCGTCGATAAGCCGCCACTGCTGCAGGCAATTTCCCCTGCCCTTCCAGCGCGCCCCCCAAATTGAAATAGACTCCAGGGCGCTCAACGCGCAACGCCAAAGCACGGCGCAATACGGCTTCGGCCTGTTGGTATTTGGCCATTTTCAGATAGGTGGTACCGAGGTTGTTGTAAACTTCCAGCCGTTGCCCGCCAAACGCCATGGCCTGTTGATAGAGCGGTAACGCCTCGGCAAAACGGCCTTGATCACTGCAGAGCGTCGCCAAGTTGAGCAGGGCGTCCGGATAACTCGGCAACAATGACAACGCCCGGCGATAAGCCGCCTCCGCCGCCGCAGACTCCCCCTGATCACGCAGGAGATTGCCCATATTGTTATGCGCCGGTGCGTGATCGGGGTCGATCGCCAGGGCCTGCGCATAGGCGTTGGCCGAGGCGCTCCAATCACCTTCAGACCGATATATCGCACCCAAGCGGACATGGGGACGCACCATCAAAGGCGCTTTATCACGCGCATCTTGCCAAAGACTTTTTTCCTCTTGCCAAACGCCATTGCGCTGCTGGGCCAATGCAGCGAGTAACAAGATCAGCACTATGGGAATCATTGACCGCCCTTTCCGCCAAAGCCCCGCGTCTAGCAAGTATAGACTTGCGCCGATAACCGCGACCAGTGGCAAATAGAGCCTGCGCTCGTTGACCAACACATTGAGCGGTACGAGCAACGTCGGCAATAGCGCGATGCCGATCCACAATAACCAGAAGATCTCCCGGTGGAATTTTCTCCCCCGCCAGATGAAATATGCCAGTGTCGCGAGCAACGCCAGTGCCGCGATTACCGCCGCATCCAACCAGGAATCCGCCGTAAAAAATTGATGCTCGACGCTTAGGGGCCGGGGGAAAAAAAGCAATTTTGCATAATAGGCCAAAGCTTTAGCTTGAGTGCTTAGCTGTTCGCTCCACTCGCGAACCGGCGCCGTTACAACCGCTTCTTGCACCAGCCGTCGACTGAACCAAATATAGACGCAGGCCAAGCCCCAGAAAGGCAACAGCCGCCGCCAGCGCAGACGACGGTCCGGATCCCAAAGTAGTTCATAAGCCAGTAGCGCGGCGGGCAAGGTAATCGCACTCGACTTGCCCAACAGGGCCAGCAGATAACAGGCCCATGCCACCCATGGCGCCCAGTCGCGTTCGCCGGCATAAGACCATATCGCAACGATATAAAAAAGGGCCGCCAACGATTCGGAACGACTGCTGACATAGTTGACCGGTTCACCGGCAAGGGGATGAACGGCAAAAAGCAGACCACCGCAAAGCGCGGCGGCGTTTTGTAACCCCAGCCGTCGATAAAGCTGATAAACCGCCAACGCCATAAAAAGGTGTATGGCAATATTAAATAGGTGGTACGCCGGGGCTTGATAGGCGAAAAAACGATAGGTGAAGGCATAGCTGAGCAAAACGAGGGGGCGATACATCTCGCTGCCGACATTGCGCGAAAAAAGCTGTGGATCGGTGAAAAAATGCGGAGCCTCTGACCATTGGCGGATATGGGGATTTTCCACCAATGAATGCTCGTCATCGAAATGGAACCGATTGTGCACGGCATTGGCGTAGGTCAAGGCTACAGCCACAGCGATTAGCAGCAGGCCCCGGGTGAACTCGGCTGTAGTTATCGCCGGCATGATTTAAGCCCGAACCTGGTCGTCATACTCAATCGAAGAAGTTGCGAAACCACAGCTCAAGGGACATCAAGCCCCACACGGTACGCCCGAAGGGTTTTTCTGAACGCAGGCACCGCTCGACGGCGACCATATTAAATATTCCCCGTTGCGCGGTCCGTTGCCCGAGCAGCACCTCTTCAACATAGGGGCGCAGCGCTCCCTGAAACCATTCAAAAATAGGCACGGGAAAACCCATTTTATCCGACCTATCCATTATCGGGGCCGGTACCCAATCTGCAATCGCCTGGCGCAGAAGGAATTTGGGTTTGCCGGCGGCAAAACGGGCGGATGCCGGCACGGCGAAGGTTTTTTCGACGATCCGATGATCGAGCAGGGGCAACCGCGATTCGAGCGAAACCGCCATGCTTGTGCGATCTTCAAGATGCAGCAACGACTGCAGATGGTCCTTGGTATCCATATAGGTCATGCGATCGATAAGGTCATCCGTCTCAGGTGCCATAAAAGCCTCGCGGAAGGCCTCGTGTGTCGAATAACCAGCGGGTTTGAGATCCGGCCGCAGAATATCGTCCATCTCTTGGGAGCGGCGCGTAGAGAGCAAGAGGCGGTAATAGCGGTCGGCCGGGTCGGTAAAGAGTCCGTCGGCGAAAAAATGTTGCATCATTGGCTCATAGCCGCCGAGATAGTCTAAATTCGGCGCGATATCCTCAAGGCGTACCGAACCGGCCATCGGCGCCGTGCCATAGATCGACCGCTGTAAACACGACTCGAGATAGCCCACGAGATAACGGGCATAACCGCAGAATAATTCATCACCGCCCTGCCCGCCCAATACCACTTTGACATTTTCGCTGGCCAAACGCGAGAGAAAGTATTGCGGAAAGACCGCGGCACCGGCGACGGGCTCGTCGAGCCAATAGACCAGTTTCTCGAAAGTGTCGGCCAAATCCTGGGCGCTGGGAAAATACTCGTGGTAGGCCGCACCTATGTGCTCACTTACCAACTTGGCATAGCGGGTTTCATCATAACGCCCAGCATCTTTGAAACCGCAGGTAAAGACCTGCAACCTGCCCGGTAATTGTTCCGCGGCCAAACAGGATATAGCGCTCGAATCAAGGCCACCGCTTAAATGCGCGCCCACCGGCACATCGCTGCGCAAGCGCAACTTCACCGCGTCGCGCAGCAAATCTTGCAATTCCTCGGTAAAACCACCGAGCGCGAAATTCGTATCGTTGGCAAAATTTATATCCCAGTATTGCCGCACCTGCAAATGCCCATCCTGCAAACTCAGGCAGTGCCCAGGCAATAGTCGTCGAATCCCCTTGAATAGCGTCTTATCACCGAGACAGTATTGCAGGTTGAGATAATCTTCAAGCGCGTCGCGATCTACCTCTGCCGCGATCCGTGGATGTTCGAGCAAGGCTTTCGGCTCTGAGGCAAAAGCGAAGAGTTGGCCGTCCCAATAGTAGTAGAACGGCTTTATGCCCAAGCGATCGCGAGCGGCAAAGAGTCTTTGTTCCCGAACATCCCAAAGACCGAAGGCAAACATTCCGTTTAGTCCCTTGAGACAGTCTTGGCCATGGGCGGCATACATTTGCAGTAGCACTTCGGTATCGCATTGAGTTTGAAAGCGATGCCCGTTCTCGGCAAGGGCCGATCTCAATTCGAGATAATTATAAATTTCGCCATTATAAGTGACCCAAAATGCCTCGTCATTCACCGCCATGGGCTGATGGCCACCGGTGAGATCTATAATGCTCAGCCTTTGGTGCCCCAAGCCCACTCCACCTTCGACCCATACGCCAAAATCATCGGGCCCCCGGTGTTGTAGCTTGCGCGTCATCTGCTCGATTAATTCCGCGTTTACCGGTTCGCGAAGATTAGCGTGTACAATGCCGGCTATTCCACACATAAATCGATATCTATCTCAATGAGGAGTAAATTCGGGGAATACGGGGTCCGCAAATGCAATAAGCAATTGTTAATCAGGGTTTTACCAAATATATAAAGTTTGAGATTTAACACACTCACGATTTATTATATCGCGAACTAAAATTAAACCCATCTTAATAAATAACAATAGGATATGACATTCTAACTAAAATACACCTTCCAGGCGCTCAATCGCCTGTTGAGCCCTGTTAGCAAAAATCTGGTGCTCGGCCATTGTAGACAAAATCTGATGAGCGCGGCGAAAAGCATTGAGTGCCATCTGCACCTGCCCAAGTCGCTCGCTTACTGTGCCGAGATTAAACCAGGCTCCACCTAAATCGGGATCATTTTCGACCGCTTGTTGATAGTGCCGCATTGCAGTAGTTAAATCCCCACTCTTTTCAAGCGCCTGGCCAAGGTTGTTGTGCGCATTGGCGAAATGCGGATTCCGGGTTAGGGTTTCGCGATAGAGTCGTATCGCCGACGGCACGTGCCCCCGCCCCAACGCCAGATTGCCAAGATTATAGTACACGCCTTCAATCGAGGGGTTCAAAGCCAACGCCCGCCGATAGGCTTGTTCCGCTCTTTCGAGTTGGCCTAGCTCATGGTAGGTGTTGCCCAATTCAACCCAGGCATCGGCAAAGTCGCCCTTTATCGCCAGGGCTTGTTCAAATTGTACGATGGCCTCTTGGTGGCGTTCCTCTTTCCCATAGGCCAAACCTAGATTTGCCCTAGCACGAAACATCCCGGGGCCCTTTGCGACCGCGTCTTCCCACAGCGTAATATCACTGGCCCAGACCGGATTGCGCGCCCAGCCGATCAATACCATAAAGACGCACATACAAACCCCGGTAACCCACCCCCACCCCCGTCGCCTGCTCGCCAGGCGCCCCCAAGCCCAGACCGCGATGCCGATAAGACCGGCACTCGCCAGATAAGACCGCCTTTCACTCACCAAAATATTCAACGGCATCAGCGTTGTCGGCAGCATGACCAAAACAAAAAAAGCGAAGGCCAGTGACTCGATCCTGCGGCGGCCGACCACCGCCACCCATCCCAGCGAGAGCAATAATAGCCCCGCGAGTATCACTGGAGGATCCCACAAACTTTGCGCCACCGTAAAGGGATGCTCAACGCTGAGCACGCGGGGCATACAATAAAGCCACAAATAGTAGACTAAGGCCTTACCCTGGGTCCACAAATTCAGGTCGAACGACCGCGGGGCCTTCGAGAGCGAACTGGATAAGAAGCGGTTGGCGATAATCGTCGCGAGATAAAGTCCGCTCAATAAAAACAGACCGGCGAAATAGCGCCGTTGCAGTCTTTGTACACCACCATTTGACCATGTCCAAACGCCCGCCGCGATCGGTAGCGAAATCGCCACCGACTTTGTCAGCAATGCCGCAGCATAGGCCAGCCACCCGCTGCACGGACGACCTGCCTGACAAAGCGCCAACAGATAGAAGAGACTGACCAATAGATCCGAACGGCTGCTGATATAATTGACCGGCTCACCGTGCAATGGATGCAAAAGAAAGAGTAGGCCGGCCGCCCAAGCCTCTCGCAGACGGCCGCCCCATCGGTACACGAGAGAGAAAAACAATCCTGCACACAGCACGTGAATAGCGATATTCACCATCCGATATCCGATGACCGAATTGCCGTGCACCGCGTAATTGATCGCGTAGGAGCTGAGCAACAAGGGTCTGAACATCGTGCCCCGGCGCTCGCTGGAAAAGGTACCGGGATCGACAAAAAACTGCGGTATATTACCCAATGAGCGCAGATGCTTATTGTGTTCTATGGAATGATGATCGTCGTAGTGGAATGGATTGTCCAGCGCATTAAAAAAAAGGCCTATGGCCAAAAAACTGAACACCAGTAGGGCCTGGCTCAATGGCTTAGTCAAAGTCGACCGGTCCCGCACCGAGCTCTTGCAACCGCTGTCGCGCGCCCTGCACCAGATTGTCGTGAGCAGCGGGCATGCGCAAAATCACCCGATAAGCCTCTACCGCCGAGGCCGTCTGGCCGCTGCGCTCGTAGGCTAAGCCCAGCGCCTGGTAAATCTTTGCGTGTGACTGAACGAGCAACGCCGCCTGCAACTGCGAAACCGCCCTGGCGAGCTGGCCGGCAACCATCAACTTCAAGCCCGTTTTATAGCGTTTTTCCGCTTCTGGTTGCCAAGCCACTTCCGCTAGAGCCTGCAATCCCTCAAGGGTGTCACGCGACTCGGCGTATTCCGGGTCAATGGCCAATGCCCGCCGATACGATGCCATCGCCTCATCGTTCCGCTGCATCGCCAGATATGCCGCGCCCATATTGTTGTGAATCGCGAGCAGGTCCCCTCCGCTGAGATAAGCGGGGTTAACGGTCAGTGCCCGTTGGTACGAATCTACCGCATCCTGGTTGCGGCCTTGTCTTTTGTAGACATCACCCAAAAACAGATGGGGGCGTGGCATCAGCGGTGCCTTTTCGAGCGCATCGGCCCAAAGCGTGGCCGAATCCTGCCAGACCTGGCTGCGCTGTAGCGACAGCCCACCGTAGGCTGCGACCAACAAGCCCAGTAACATTACCCCCATGCGGCGCTCGAGGCGAGAAGCCAAGACCCACCCCAATAGCGACGCCAGCCCAATGGTGGGGATATAGAGGCGGTGTTCGTTGACCAGCACATTGAGCGGCACAATGAACGTCGGCAAAAGAAAAAGCGATGGCCACGCGCAAAAAAAGAATAGTGGCCCGGACCTACGCCAAAGAAAAAACGAGAAAATCACACACGAAGCCAACAACCCCAAAGCCGCCAGCACCGCCGCATCCCCCACCCCACGCGCCATAGCGAATTGGTGTTCAACACTCTGGCCCCAGGGCATCAATAACAATTTCATATAATAGACCAGGGCTTTGGCCTGTGTGAATACCTGGACGGAAAAATCGCGTACCGGCCGGTCGATCAGCGCCGTGCCCAAGGCTTCGCGGACACTGACGACATAGGCGATGCCGAGCAGCCAGAAAGCAAGGTGGTATTTGCTACTGGCCAACAGGCGCTTAATGCTCAGGGGCGCCGCCGAAGCCTCCCTGACGACAAAAACGGCCGGCAATACGATACCGACCGATTTCGCTAGCAGCGCACAGGCAAAAGCCGAAACACTACCCCAATAGGAACTAAGTGAAGCCCTTTCCCGCGCACGCACATACAATAATACGCTGGCCAAAGAAAAAAAGGCGCAAAGCGATTCGGAGCGACTGCTGATATAATTAACCGGTTCGCCCGCAATGGGATGCAGGGCGAAGAGCAATCCGCTCGCCAACCCCGCTAACCGTAGTCCCAAAAGTCGCTGCACCAGTGTTTGCACCAATAGACAATTAGCCAGATGCAAGAGGATATTAAAACAACGGTAGCCCTCGACGCGATATTCAGCCCAGGCATAGTTGAAGGCGTAGCTCACCAGTACCAAAGGGCGGTACATCGCGCTTTTCGGGTCGGCTGTAAACATATCTGGCCGCACAAAAAAATCATCGAGGTTGGCCAAAGAGCGCAAATGGGGATTTTCTACGATCGAGTGCAGGTCATCGTATTGGAAGGCATGGTGCAAACTAGGTAAATAGACCGCCAGAACCGCGACAGCAATCGCGATCCGGCCCCCCCAGTTTTTTTGCAGGGCGGCTTGCCAACCTCCGATATTTATTATTGCGCTCATGTCCTCAGACCGGTGAGCTGCGAGTGGTTCGATGCGGCCAAAAGCCTAATGCGGCGCTTCGCAGGCGGATAATGGCAATCGATAGAAACGGCGGATGCCGGGGCACCACGTTCTCATGCCCGTTGGCGGTATAAATCCTCATTTACGACCCCCGCCATGCCATGGGTATCCAGCGGTAGTGCGAGAAAAGCGGCAATCTTCCGGCTCTCTGCAAGGGCATCTCGCAAAATAGCGGCGTAGTCGACATAAAACGCGTCAATATGGGACTGTACTGCCAACCATTTCCGCACCTCTCGCAAATGTGCATTGAAAGCCGTTGCTACCTCGGCGTCGGATGCTTCATCGGCGGCTTGCCCCCGCCGCTTGAGCATCGCCCGCTGGGAAGCCAAGATCTCGTGCATGTCCCGCAAAGCGAAAACCACCTTATATCGCCGATTGCTGGGCAAGGTCTCGAGCAGTTGGGAGATAACCTTGACGGCTTTGCCTCCCGCCTCTTCGATCCATTGCTCTTCTGTGCCTAAATTTTTGACCTGCTCAAGCTCATAATACCCCCCCGGATTGTCTTCGTCGGCCTCGCGAATCCCGTCGGTCAATGGCGGTAGACCGCCTGCGGCCAACATCTTCATCAGCATCGACGTGCCCGAACGCGGCAAACCCGAAACGACTGTTATGAATTCACTTTCCGCTTCGGCGACCGGCACCGGCGTTGCTGTACCAGCCCGGGAGATGGGGCCGCTGGAAGAAACGCCGGATTCGCCCAGGACGTGCTTGACCGTCGCTATAACATCGTCGACGTCGCCATCGCTCATACCGACCCCCAAAGGCAGCGACAAAGTGCGGTCGGACACATACTCGGCCTCGGGGAAATCACCGCGGCGAAAACCCCAGGTCCGCGCGTAATAGGGCTGTAGATGCACGGCCACATAGTGGATACCCGTGCCGATATTCAACTCGTGCAGTCGCAGTTGGAACGCATCGCGCTCTATACCGACGTCGGCCTGATCGACCATAATGGTGTAGAGATGCCTGCCGTGCACCTGGCCCTGAGCCGGACGGGCGGGCGTCTGCAGCGGCCAATCGGCGAAAGCCTCGTCATAGCGCTGCCAGATCTCCTCCCGCCGCCGCAAATTATCCTCCACCCTGCGCAGTTGGTGGATTCCGAGTGAAGCCTGGATATCGGTCATATTGTATTTGAAGCCGGGGGATTCCACCTGATAGTGTTTGAAACCAGTATCCGAATAGCGTTTCCACGCATCGCGGTTCATCCCGTGTAGTGCACTAGTTTTAAGGCGGTCGACCCAATCTGAACGGTCGGTGGTGATCATCCCCCCCTCAGCTGTCACCACGTTTTTCGTCACATAGAAGCTAAAACAGGTCAGGTCGCCGATCGCGCCGATCTTGGCCGTTGCTGTCCGGCTCTCAATTGCATGAGCCGCATCTTCGATGATCAGCAGGTTGTGCCGCTTTGCAATATTGCAAAGCGCTTCCATATCGCAGGGCCGACCAGCAAAGTGCACGGGGATAATTGCCTTGGTCGCCGGGGTGATTGCGGCTTCGACTGCGGTGGGGTCGAGATTCATCGTTTCGCGGTTGATATCGGCAAAAATCGGCGTGACCCCCGCGTGCACGATAGCATTGGCCGTCGCACAGAAAGTCATCGGCGTGGTGATGATCTCGTCGCCGGGGCCCATGCCCGCAATCTGCACCGAAAGGTGCAACGCTGCGGTGCAAGACGAAACAGCAATGGCGTGCTCGGCACCGACATAGTTCCTGAAGGCTTCCTCAAAGGCGGCAACTTTGGGTCCGGTACCAATCCAGCCCGAACGCAAAGTGTCGACGACTTCGGCGATCTCCTCCTCGCCGATCTGCGGACTGCCAAACGTCAAATAATCTTGTCGCATAACCCCTCCGGTCATCCGACCGTGATAATCTTGCAGCTCTTAAAATTCAATTCACGAACCGCCCCACATCTGAAAGCATAAAATCGAGCTCATCCTGCCGCCTATCCATCAGTACTCGGTAGAGATGTTTTTCCCTCTCTTCCATCTGCGTTCCATTGATCGCCTCGGCGCGCTGACGGGCGGCTGCGCCCATGACTTCGCGCCGCTGCGCGTCGTGTTGCAGAGTGGCCAAAGCATGGGTAAAGGCTGCAGAG
>Ga0209558_1000679_pt1 | contig 28195 bp, 22 predicted proteins | sample SaaInlV_150m_DNA_3_FD_184674 | JGI IMG/M metagenome (GOLD analysis project Ga0209558, IMG submission 184674) | Marine microbial communities from expanding oxygen minimum zones in the Saanich Inlet - Saanich Inlet SI074_LV_120m_DNA (SPAdes) (version 2) | ecosystem: Environmental > Aquatic >...
AAGATCAAGCCCGGGTGATGGAATTGGTAGACATGACGGACTTAAAATCCGTTGGCTGAATAAGCCGTGCCGGTTCAAGTCCGGCCCTGGGCACATCGATAGAAACACCCAGTTTCTCGACAAAGAACCCACTTTAACCGGTGGGTTTTTTGTTTGTATTTAGAATGACAAGGAATGACAATAAAAGACAAAAAAGTGTTACAAATTGTTACAAAAACAAAAAAGCCCCACGCTTGGTGAGGCTATTTATCCCAGAGGCGTTTCATTTAATAATTATTTTAATTAATGTCGTAATAATCCAACCAGCCATTATAAAAGTATAAAAATAAAAAATACTTCTTCGTGATATCATTACATTTGAATATCCAAGCCTTACATTCTGAGACTTTGATTTGGGGTCACCTGGTTCAGTGCCTAAATATAATAGCCAACCCAAAGGAGATGCAGCAAGTAAAACCAGTAATAAATCAAAAATTTCATCAGGTAATTCATATTTAATATTTAACACAACAGCACATATCATTCCAATTATCATCCATAGATATGCAGCTACATGTTTTTTTGTCCATAAATTCAAAAGCTTCTTCCTTATATAGCCCTGAGGCGTTTCATTTACTTGAACTTATTTTATTTAATAAGAGTTTATTTACTTTTTTCATCTGCTGAAGAGCATTATTAGCTCTTATAATAAAATACTTTTGACCAGTATTAACAGGAACTAAGCTAACGTAAAAGTCATCTGACTTAATTTTTTTTATATTTTCCTGCATAACTAAAGGCAATTTATATCTTTTCCCTAAATTAATTTTTACTATTTCCCCAGATCTTTCATCAACATGCTTTCCATTTAATTCTAGTCTGTCATAGTGATGATTGTAAATTTTACCAATCTCATTTGCCAACGAATCCATTCCAAAGTAGGTTAAACGTCCACTTGAAACTGATGCGTCATAAGCTGACTTTGTTCCAAAGAAAGAATTTGGAGCAGAGACACGTTTTCGTATTGAAATAAATTTATTATAATCAAATGCTATTTCTTCATCCAGTATTTGCAATAATTTTGTAGAGTTATTATAAGCTTCACTGTGTTCTGAAATAATTCTCTCTAGGTATGGAATGTCTTTTTCTAAATCTTTTTGTATACTTACATAATCTCTAAAAAGATTATTTTTGATTTCACTCTCTTCCCGCCATTCTTCCACATTGAATGAGAGGACTATCCCTAAAAAGACCGCTAAAAACTCAATTCCACCTCTTGCAAGTATATTCTTCATTTTATTCTCCTTTAAATCTTTTCAGTATCTGCTACACCATTTCACTTTGTGTTTAAGTTATTATTTGTTGTTTAAAACCTTGACAGGCTCTCCTTTCTCTCCTAGCCAAGAAACCATAAAAACCAGGTCCTCTGATCCTTGGTTTGACGAAACATGCCAGGTGTTTGATACTGCTAAAAATGAATCTCCAGCCTTATATACGCTTTGGACGGTTGATGTTTTTTCAGAACTCAAATCGTCAAGAGAGCTGTCGTTGTCAAAATCAACTGTTAGCTCGCCCTGAATTATAACCACTGGTCCAGAATATGGATGGTAGTGCCAAGGTGACTCAAAGCCTGGTTCCCAGACGTTCATTGTTGTTGTTACAGAAGGTTCTCCCGCTGGATAAGCCAGTGAAGCTCCAAATGGACCAACAGAAGCGTCTGTCATTAAGTTTCCATTTTTGAACATAGTTTTCTTTGTCTTCGTTTCATTTACGCAGCCTAAAATCAAAGCTGACATCAAAAACATTGTTATTGTTTTTTTCATTTTACTTTTCCTCTCATTTAGTTAGGGGGGTATGCTGGCAAGAACCACTTATGGTATGTATGTATTTTGGGATGTACTTCCCATGACAGGGAATTTCTTGTCTGTAAATCTGACGAGAACTATGTATTCGATTATATATCATAAGCATCAACTAAATTTTTCAAATATCTGCTACGTTACTTCATTTTAACCCCAATGGTGTGCTTAATACAATAAAATAAAGGATGAAGTTGTCCGATTTAAGGGGATTACAGAAATTTTAAGAGCCAATATGTAAAAAGGTGTGAGCCTGTCCTTGGTATAAACAAAAAAGCCCCCGTGAGGAGGCTATTTGACCCAAAGGCGTTTCATTTATTATTCCAATTCTTTATTTTTTTCTTGTTCTCAACTATAATTTATCCCCACCTTCAAATCATCAATGACCGATCAAGGACTAAATAATACCGGGGGTTTTGGGAAAACAACCAATTTTAAATGGCTTGCGGTGGGCCTTTTATTATTTACGATAGTCGGGTTTATCATCCCCATCCCCGAATCTATGGTGCTGAAAGCTGAAGAAGTCGGCACCAACGCCAAACATATTCAGATCATTATTGCTCTCCTGTCCGCTTGTGTGATATTTTTCGCGACCGAAGCCATTCCCATGCCGGCTGTTGCCCTACTCATCGGATTGGTCCAACTCTTTTTCGGCGTCACTGAACCATCGAAAATTGTTTCAACCTATGCTCATGACGCGGTGTGGTTTATTGCAGGATCACTGGCCATCGGCGCCACCCTTGTTAAATACGGGTTGGATAAACGGATCGGTATGCTGGTGATGAACATTTGTGGTTCTAATACAAGAATGATAGTTGTGGGGCTGCTTTTAGGCACGGCAATCCCTTCCGCATTTATAAATGAAGCATCCATTGCCCCCATGTACATTCCCATTGCAGTTGCCCTCTACACCATTACCAACAAAACAACACCCGCACCGAACCTGGGCAAATTACTCATGATGTCCATTGCGATCGGATGTATGATCGGTGCGCCCATGAGCCCTTCCGGTGGAGCCCGGAATGCAATCATGATCGGCTTTTTGGAAAATGTTGGTGTAGAAGTATCTTTTTTCCAGTGGATGCTTATGGGCGTATTTTATACCGTAGTCATGACGGCACTCATGTCCTTTGTACTCCCCTTTCTATTTAAACCAGAAATAAACGATCTTTCGGAAGCGGTTAATACACTCAAGACCGATTTGGCTCAGCATGGTAAGATGACAGGGAAACAATGGCTGGTTGCAGGGATAATGTTTCTCGTCGTATTCATGTGGATCACAGATAAATCTATAACCCGCGGATTGCTGGGGTTTTCTCTAGGGCTAGGTGGCGTAGCTATATTCGGTGCTGTACTTTACATGTTATTGGGCCTTACCTCGTGGAAGGATTACGAAGAAAATGTAAGTTGGGGTGTCATTATTCTTTATGCAGGTGCCATCAGTTTGGGAACGGTCTTTCGTTCATCCGGAGCCGCCGGATGGCTAGCGGACAGCATAATCGCCACTTTGGAACCATTAGGCATTAATTCGGGCGTTTCTCTGGTGTTGCTTGTTATTGGCATTGGCGCCGGATTGACGAATCTCATGAGTGCCGGTGCTACTGTTGCCGTGATCGGTCCGGTCGTTCTTGATATGGCTATTACGTCTGGAACAAATCCCTTATTGGTTGGCGTTGGCCTGGCTATTTCCACATCCCTGGCCTTCTGGCTTGTAATCGGCACCCCGGCCAGTTCAATAGTCTATGCCGCGGGACAATTAGATGCGAAAGATTTTATCCGAATGGCAACAATCGCCTGGCCTGTCGCTCTGGCAGTGATGGCAGCCATGGTCACGATATATTGGATTATCGTTTTAAGAATCCCTGTCCTAATTCAATAGGTATGTTTATGAATCAATTACTCATTATCACTGTTGTATTACTTGTTTTCCTCCTCATTATAATGGGCGGGCGAAGATACCGTGTTGAAAAAGCAGATGAAGAAAAAGAATCGAGAAAAGCGGAAAAAGATAAATGGTCGAAGGAAAATGTACGGAGTGAAAAAGAAATTCAGATTACACAATCTCATCTTCATTCAACCATAAATGATCAGATCGGTTCTGACAACCGGGATGGAAAATTATTAAAAAAGATCGTCGATGAATGGGCAGAATTAAAAATAAAACGATTCACGGAACGGCGATCCTGGGTGAGAAATCCGGATCAGGAAAAAGAATAATATGAACCAGAGGCGTTTCATTTCAGCAAGACCATCTTTTATTATTATATTCTGCAATCATGATTCTTTCTCTTGGCTTCATTGACTGGAATTATCGCTCGTGGATGCGACTATTCATCCTTTTACTGGGATTCGCTTTAGCAACAGGTCAATCGCGTATTGATGGGCAAATTATTGATAAAGAAACAGGTGAACCACTCATAGGTGTTAATGTATTTTTTTCTAAAACATCTATAGGAACAACCACAGATAAAGATGGGTTATATACAATAAATTATATTTCTAACGGAAGATATGAACTGGTGGTATCAATGATCGGTTATACTATAGAAAAAAAGTCATTAAATATATTTGCCAGCGAAAAGATCAATTTGGATATTGAATTAACCCCTGCGGCCATAAAGATGAAGGAGATTCTGGTCACAAATAAATCCAATAAACAATGGAAAAAAGATTATAAGGTTTTTAAGAACCAATTTTTGGGGCATAGTAAAAATAGTCAATCCTGTAAAATAACGAATGAATATGTATTGTCTTTTAAGCGTAAAGGAAAAATATTAACTGCAATAGCGAAAACACCATTAAGAATTGAGAATAAACGACTTGGTTATTTGGTTACATATTATTTAGACGAATTTGCCACAAATAATACATTTCTCCGTTATGATGTTGAATCATTTTTTACATTTTTCTATATATCAAGCACAAAATTCACTCGGTATTCGGGTGAATCATTTTTCACTGAAATGGAACCTCAATCTGAAAAGCAAAAACAAAGGTGGATAAGAAATCGTCGTACTGCATATAATGGATCATTGCGTCATTTTTTGACAACAATGGGAGAACGCTTTGATTGGCGATATAATATGAAAGGAAACCGCCCTCAAGAACGAATGGACTGGCTATTGATTTCCGGATCTAAATATGATCCATTGGTTAAAGAAGGCTTTGAAGTATACCCAGCAGAAGAATACAGGAAAGGAAATAATTATCGTGAATTGTTAAATGATAGCTTAGTGTGGGTGGCCAAGAATGATAACGAACTCATGATTTCATTTAAAAATAAATTGATGGTTCGCTATATGGAAGAAGGCGAAGAATTGAATTATCGAATTAATACGTTTGAGAGCTATTCTAAACCAAAAATATTCCAAACGTCATATTTAAAGTTGGGAAAGGAATCTGTAGTTTTCGATAAGAATGGCCGTTATTTTGAAAAATTTATGATTGAACAGCAAGAATATATGGGTTGGGAGCGTGTGGGTGATCAGTTGCCATTTAACTACAGTCCCACAGATAATTGACATGAAAAGCTGCCGTTTGAATCAATACAAAAATCAGATATCTCTTATTAAGAATTAAATATTTTCATATTAAATTTGGTTGAAATAAAATTTGATAAAATATGAAAAAATATACTAAAACATTCTCCATATTTCTCATGACAATGCTCATGAGTTGTAGCGCTAATAAAATATTATTTCCTGCACAATTGGAATATACCACGAATGCTCAGCTCGTTCTTGGCGCATTTATACCCTATATTCAATCTCAGGACTATATATGAAAAATATCCTCGGTTCTTTCTTACTCATTTTATGGATAGGTGGGTGTATTACACCTCGTATTAAGGTGGGAAGAAAGCCAAAAACAACCCATCAACCCACGATCCCAAAACTCACAGAGCGAAACCGCTTATTGGGTGCATTATCATCAGAGAGATCCTGTTATGATGTGCAGCACTATGACATCAATATAGATATCGATGTAGAAAAGAAATATTTAAAGGGATATGTGGATATTACAGCCTTAGCTGTCAATAATTTTACGCGCCTTCAAGTGGATCTTGGGAAGAGTATGCAGCTGAATGGCGTATCGTATCTTGATAACCCATTAAAAACTACTCGGAAAGAAGATGCGGTATATGTTGAATTTCCACAAGTGAATATGGGCGATGTATTCACATTCAGAGTGAAATATGAGGGGAGTCCCCAGGAAGCGAAGAATCCACCTTGGGATGGTGGTTTTGTCTGGGGGAAAGATGAAATGGGTCGGGACTATGTTTCTGTTAGCTGTGAAGGAGATGGCTGCAGTTTATGGTGGCCCATGAAGGATCATATCTCGGATGAACCGGATAATGGTGCACGAATGACATTCACTGTTCCTCAAAATTTGGTGTGTGTTAGTAATGGAAAATTGTTAGAAACCAAACAGGATGTATCCTCTGGGAAACAATCGTATACCTGGGAAGTGACCAGCCCGATAAATAATTATAGTATTTCTGTTCAATTAGGCAATTATGTTTTGTTACAGGATACGCTCAAGCGTGGGGACAATGTGGAAGTGTTAAATCATTTTGTACTGGATTATCATAAAGCTGTGGCAAGCACAGTTTTTCCTCAAGCGAGAAAGGTGATTCACTTTTTTGAAAAATATTTTGGTGATTATCAATTTTGGAATGATGGATATAAGTTGGTGGAGGTTTCTTATCTGGGCATGGAACATCAATCAGCAGTGACCTATGGGAATATATGGAGCAATTGGGGAGGCGATCACCGATCCTGGACAAAAGATTATTATGGAATCATTGATGGTTTGTTATTTCATGAAACAGCCCATGAATGGTGGGGGAATAGTATCACTGCGATGGACCCAGCCCATATGTGGCTCCACGAAGGAACAGCTGTGTATAGCGAAGCCATGTATATTGAGCAGGAACTGGGCTATAACGTCATGATCGATTTTATGCTCAGAAAGCGTAAGGGGATCCAGAATAAACTTCCCATTGTTGGTCCTGAGAATGAAAATTATTGGGCTTTTGGGGATTCTTATAATAAAGGTGCATGGGTGTTACATACACTGCGGCATCTCATCAATGATGACAGAATTTGGTGGGATGTGTTGAAGTCCTTTGCAGTTAATCATGCTAAATCTCATGTGAAAACAAAAGATTTCGTTCAACATGTTGAAAATAAAACAGGCACAGACTTGGGATATTTCTTTAAACAATATTTTTACGAAAAGTCAATTCCCGCTTTGGAATACCATCAAAAGGATGGCAAGTTATTCTTTAAATGGACCGACGTAATTTCTGGATTCAAAATGCCTTTGGATGTTGAGGTAAATGGCATCAAAACGCGGATCTTTCCGACTACAGAGATTCAGTCCGTTAATATTCCAATTCATTCGGTTGTCCATATTCGGGATTGGGAATTTTTAATAAATAAAAAGGAAAATTCCGCCCTAAGCGGATAATTGTCGTAACCGTTCCAAAAGAACAGCGCTTACTGCAGCAGATACATTAAGGGAACTGGTCTTTCCCTGCATGGGAATGGTCGCTTGAAAATCACTACTCTCCAAAACCAATTTTTTTATTCCTCGACCCTCGCTACCAACGATCACAAGTATTTTTCCTGAATAATCAACTTTATACCAATCTTTGGCTTTTATGCCATTTTCCATAGCAATCACCCAGAATTCTTCATTTTTTAAATTGGTCACTGTTTGATGAAGATTATTGATCTGATAAACAGGAATTTGCGTAAAAGCACCTTGGCTCACTTGAATCACAGTATCGGTCATGGCACAGCTATCATGTTTGGGAATGATGATGCCATCCATCCCTGCACATTCTGCCGTTCGGATAATTTGACCCAGATTTTGGGGATCCTCAATGCGATCCAAAGCAAGGAGTCCAATATTTCCTTTTTTATTTGAAAAAGAAGGAAGATCTGATTCCAACCTGCCGGAAAACCTGACAATAATTCCCTGTGTCCGCCATTGTTTAAATTTGGTTTTAAACTGAGAAGCAGGGAGGAATTTTATATGTCCACCATGATATCCCAATGCATGGGTGATTTGGCCACTTCGTTCGGCGGATCCTCCAGATTGAATCAATATATCTGTTATTTTATATTTTCTGGATTCTAATACAGCTGCACAGCCATTAATTCCGTATATCGTATGTTGGTCTTTTGCCATTAAATTCCCAGCAGAATATAATAAAATTATGTATGCTGGGATTGTATAAATTAGATGATAATATTTAAATTGACCCGGTTAAAAAAGGGAAATAATGGCTACCAAAAATTTTCATACAGTATCAGATGAACATGGCGGAGTGAATGTGGGGACAAAATTTAAAATGATAAAAGACCATCAGCAGGTTCAGGGCGTTTTGTCAGAAGGTGTGGAGGTTATCCTGGATAATATCGTCCATTACCCCACCCGTTATCGTCTCAAAGATGATAAAGCCAGGATTTGGACTGTACCGATTCATTCAGTGACACCCATTTCATAATAACTGCATTTTAATAAGAATACACACCTATTGAATTTTAAAGGAGAATCTTTGTGAAGTCTAAATCTTTAACCATCCTATGCTGTATATTGTTAACTGGTTGCAGTAAATCACCTGAAACTAATCCTGAAATATTGTGGGATTCTTATGGTGTCCCACATATTTATGCCGATAATTATAATGACTTATTTTATGCTTATGGCTGGTCACAAATGCGTAATCATGGAAATCTACTGCTTAAATTGTATGGGCAAGCTAGAGGGCAAGGGGCAGAATATTTTGGTGAAAAACACTTGAAATCTGATCAATGGGTACATACCCATAACATAACGCAAAGATCCCTTGATTGGTGGGAAAAACAGGATCCTGATATACGGAAAATGATGACAGCATTTACGGATGGTATTAACGATTATGCCAATGAAAATCCGGATGAAATTGACGATTTAAACCAATCAATACTTCCTGCACGACCAGAGGATTGTTTCTCCCATTTTCAAAGAGTTATCCTGTTCCATTTTGTTACCAATCCCGGTATTGCAACTTTTAATCCTGCCTCCATCATAAAAGATCGGGGATCCAATACATGGGCCATTGGACCTTCCAGATCTGAATCTGGTAATGCCATGCTGATTGCCAATCCCCATTTACCCTGGTTTGATATGTTCACTTGGTTTGAAGCCCATACCATCTCCCATGACTTGAATGCCTATGGGGCTGGTTTGGTGGGGATGCCATTTTTGGGTATTGCATTTAACGATTATATGGGATGGTCCCATACCAATAACGTTCATGACGGACAGGACCTTTATGAACTAACATTAATAGATGATGGCTATCAGTGGGGTGATGGTATTCAGCACTTTGACGAACGAACAGTTGAAATTAAGGTGAGGAATGATGATGGGAATATGACAGCCAGTGAATTTCTTATCCGTGAATCTGTTCATGGACCTGTGGTCAGTGAAAAAGACGGAAAAGCTTATGCTTTAAGAGTGGTTGGGTTAGATCAGCCCCATGTTTTCCGGCAATATTTTGATATGGCCAGGGCGAAAACACTTAAATCATTCCAGGATGCAATACGTCCACTGCAGAATCCTTATTTCACGATTATGTATGCGGATAAGGACGGGCACATCATGCACGTGTTTGGGGGCCGTACTCCCATTCGTCCAGCGGGTGATTGGAATTGGCTGGATGTCGTCCCTGGTGTTTCCCCTGAAACGATCTGGAATGAAACCCATTCTTATGATGAATTGCCAAAATCCATCGACCCCGAAAGCGGATGGCTCCAAAATGCCAATGATCCGCCTTGGACCACTACCTTTCCCCGGGCAATTATCCGGAAAAATTATCCTGATTATATGTCACAAAACTTTATGCATTTCCGTGCCCAGCGATCGGCAAGGATGGCCTTTGAGGATGGGTCTATTACATTTGCCGAATTAATGGATTATAAAATGGATACCAAAATGGAACTGGCAGACCGTGTCCTCGATGATTTATTAGCATTGACTGAAAATTCCAACGATGAAATAATTATTGAAGCCAGTCAAGTGTTATCAAACTGGGATCGCCAGACGAATGGGAATAGTCAGGGGGCGGTATTATTCAAAGCATGGGTCGATTCTGTTAAGTTTTTTGTGAACAAGGATGAACTCTTTGAAGGTGGTTGGGCAGAAGAAAAAGCGATGGATACGCCTTTTGGACTTCATCCAAGTGTAGATTACCTGAGTCCATTAAAATCTGCGGCGGGATTTGTACTGAAAAGATATGGACAGCTAGATGTGCCATGGGGTGAAGTGTATCGCCTGATTCGAGATGATGTTGATCTGCCCGCCAATGGGGGCCCGGGCGATCCTTATGGATTATTTCGAGTGACAAATTTTGCACCTGTTAAGGACGATCGGTTTATGGCTATCGGTGGAGATTCATATCAAGCGGTTATTGAGTTTGGAGATAAACCGAAAGCCATGGCCCTGTTGAGTTATGGGAATGCGAGCCAGGAAGGATCAAAACATCGAACGGATCAATTAAAATTTTATTCAGAAAAAAAATTGCGGCCAGTCTGGCGGAATAAAAAAGAGATTGAACAGCATTTAGAATTGAGAGAGATTCTTAACCCAAATAAGGATTAACACATTTCATACCCCAAATTAATTCCCGCCTCTGATCGTACTATCCTCGTACAATTCGGTGAAACGATATCAAAAAACCTGCATCAGCAGGTTTTTTCTTTTACCCGTTATCTTCTGGATAAGCATTTCCCAGAAATCTTGAATATCCACCCAGCCTATAATTCCGTTATGGTAACGATTACAAATGATTCATCGATTGGACAAGTGATGAATCTACTGAAAGAGTCAAAAGCTTGGGTTTTAGATAGGGGGACCACAATGAGCAGAGATGTTGAAATTCCTGTATTGTACAATGGCATGCAGGGACCTGATATGCGCCGAGTGTGTGAAAAAACGGGATTGAATACGGCTGAAGTCATACGTCGCCATTCTGAGCCAGATTACCTGGTCCATTTTATCGGTTTCTCTATTGGTTTTCCATATTTGGGTGGAATGGATGCGTCTATTTCCACCGACCGTCTGGAAACACCCCGGAGATCTGTTCCTGCAGGGTCTATTGGGATTGCGGGGAATCAGACTGGTATTTACCCAAAGTCCTCTCCGGGAGGTTGGAATATTATAGGTCAGACACCCCTGTCTATATTTAATGCTGGGAACCCCGTGAAAAGCACCGTAAAAATGGGGGATAAAGTGCGATTCCGACCGATCAATCAATCGGAGTTTAATATATTGGCAATCAATCAATGAGTATTTCCGTTTTTCAGGGCGGGCTGCAGTCCACCGTACAGGATTTAGGTCGGGATGGATATGCTCATTATGGTATTTCTGCTTCCGGTGCCGCGGATGCATTTTCCTTAAGAATCGGGAACTTACTTGTGGGAAACCCCGAAGATTACAGTGCCTTGGAAATGACATTAACCGGGGGTAAATATCAATTTAATAAAGATGCTTTTATTGCCCTATCCGGGACTGAATTTCACGCGAATCTCGAAGGGGAACCATTTCCATTTCAACAGGGAGCTTATATTCGGAAAGGTCAAATTTTACGTATCGGTGGGACGAAGAAAGGTGCACGGTGTTACCTAAGCGTTCGCGGTGGATTGGATGTGCCTCAATATCTATCTGCGACAACAACCCATGTTATGTCTGGGTTAGGGGGATTCAAGGGGAGATCAATCGAAAAGGGAGATGAACTTAAAATCGGCTCTATGAAGAAAGTTACTCAACCAATAAATATTAAAGAGTCACATGAAATAAATTACTCTATCATACGTATTACTAGAGGTTTACAGTATAATTTATATGATGGAAATGCCTGGAAATCTTTTATATCCCAATCCTATACTGTTTCAGAAAAATCTAGTCGAATGGGTGTCCGGTTAATAGGTAATGCGATCCAATCGATTAAGGATAATGAAATATTAACGGAAGGCATTCCATTGGGAGCGATTCAAGTCCCTGGTGGCGGCGATCCCATTATTTCATTTGTGGAACACCAAACCACGGGCGGCTATCCGAAAATTGCCAATGTTATTACGGCGGACTTGTGTAAAGTCGGTCAGTTGAAACCAGGAGATTCGTTCACCTTTCAATTGGTTACTATCGAGGAGGGTGAACGCTTGCGACTTGCTCAGGAATTATTTATTCAATCATTAAAAAACCATGACTAAACCCACGGCCATACTTGTAACGCTCGTCATTTATAAAATTGTTCTGATCTTAATCGGATTGTGGGCCAATAAGCGTACAAAATCCACATCCGATTATTTTCTTGGGGGACGGAAACTCGGTCCATGGGTGGCGGCGCTGAGCGCATCCGCATCATCCTCATCGGCATGGACGCTCTTGGGCGTGAGCGGTGCGGCCTATTTATGGGGATTGCCGGCCATTTGGTTATTCCCCGCTACTTTATCAGGATTTATGATTAATTGGTTTTATATCGCACCGAGATTGAGTGTCCACGGGGCAAAAGTAGGCGCCATCACATTAACGGACGTTTTAGCTAAAGATGACAATGGTTTTTCCATAAAAGAATTGCGATGGCTTGCATCGGTCATTATCCTCTTTTGTTTTGTTTTTTACATCGCCTCTCAATTCGACGCGGCAGGACAGTCTTTTCAATCCACTTTTGGTATTGATAAAAATATCAGCATTATACTAGGTGCAGGGATCATTCTCATTTATACCCTTTTGGGCGGCTTTTGGGCTGTGAGTGTTAGTGACACCATCCAAGGCATAATGATGGCTTTATCCGCTATAATTTTACCCATTGTGGCCGTATCTCAAGCAGGGTTAGGCAATATTGTCGCAAGCTTTTCAAATCAATCCATTTTCAGTTCGCCTTCGGGGATGGGTGGTATTGTTGCATTGGGATTTATTTTTGGAACGTTAGGTATTGGTATCGGCTATCCGGGTCAGCCCCATGTGGTGAATCGATTTATGGCGATTGAACCAGGAGAGAAAGTACGACAAGGTCGCATGATTGCTTTTGGCTGGGCACTCATCATATATCCGGGTATGATTTTCCTTGGTTGGGCCGGGCGAATTCTCATGGACATTGCGGGCCACGAACAAATTCTCATTGTGATGGGAAATCAATTATTGTCCCCGGTATTGGCAGGCATCATCCTGGCGGCAGTTTTATCGGCCATTATGTCTACAGCGGACAGTCAATTGTTGGTGGCTGCATCCAGTGTGAGTCACGATTTAAAAAGCAGTGGAGAAGAATTCAGTTTAAATCAAACGCGGATCGTCGTGGCGGTCATTTGTGTTATCTCTGTTTTTATGGCCATTTTTGTGGACAAAAGTATCTACAGTCGCGTGCTGTTTGCTTTTTCTGCGATGGGCGCAGCTTTTGGCCCGTTGCTCATTGGCAGGATGCAGGGCGGCGTGCCAAAAAACAATGCAATCTCGGCCATGGCGGTGGGCTTTTTCGGGACATTATTATTCTATTATTCTGATATGAAACCGGAAGGAAATCCTTTGGAACGGTTGATCCCTTTTTCTTTGGCATTTATTATTGTCCAAATGGGGAGAAAAAAAGGATGATGGACATTAATTCAGATATGGGAGAAATCAACCGCTTGTTGGATGACGGTACTTATGAAAAACTTATGGAGTATGTCACTTCTATCAATGTGGCTTGCGGCGGTCATGCAGGCGATGAGACTATGATGGCAGCCATGGTGGTCTTGGCGAAGGAAAAGGGTGTTAATGTAGGCGCCCATCCTAGTTATCCTGATAGAGAACATTTTGGACGAAATGATATGAATATGGATGCCAATGAACTTTTAGATACCGTTCGGGACCAGATTCAGTTATTAGCTGATATAGGTACAAATAACGGAGTTAACTTATCTCATGTAAAAGCGCATGGTGCACTATATAACAGGGCCGTAATAGATGAAGATATTGCACAGACCATTGGCCAAGCCATTATTCAAGTGGATCCATTATTAAAAGTTATGGGATTGGCAGGGTCTAAGATGTTATCTGTATTTGATGGTTTGGGATTGGATACCATGGCAGAAGCTTTTACTGATCGTACCTATGAATCGGATGGAACATTGCGAAATAGAGAATTCAATGGTGCTTTGATCACTGATCCGGATAAAGCTGCATTCCAGGCAAAAAATATGGTGGAAGGCACAGTAATTTCTTTCGAAGGAAAGGCCATAGAAATGAATGCACAAACAATTTGTATTCATAGTGATACGCCAAATGCAGTGGCGATTGCAGAGGCAGTGAGGGAAGAAATTAAAAAGGGGGAGAAAAGTAATTATATTTGATGAGTTAGAAAAGGAAACAACATGAAACAACTAATAACAATTTTACTGACACTTACCATTGGATTTTCCCAATCCTTATCGAAGGAAGAAAAGCAAATTAGATCCTATATTGACAATCATAATAATGAAGCCATTGATCTGGTAGAAAAAGTGGTTAACATCAATAGCGGTACCCTAAACATGGAAGGGAATAAAAAAGTTGGGAAAATCTTTCAGGCTGAATTAGATAAACTTGGGTTTCATACCTACTGGGTCACTTACCCTGATGATGTGAAACGATCTGGACATTTATTTGCAGAAATGCGCGGTGGAAAAGGAAAAAATATACTCCTCATCGGCCATTTGGACACGGTGTTTGAACCGGACCACCCTTTCCAGAAATATACTCGAAAAGGAGATACAGCTTACGGTCCCGGTGTTTCGGATATGAAGGCAGGAGATGTGTCCATGATTTATATCATGAAAGCACTTCATAAAATTGGTGTTCTGCAAGATATGAATCTCACATTGGCTTTTACGGGAGACGAAGAAAAAACCGGCGGTCCCGTTTCTATTGTCCGAAAAGAATTGGTGGAAGCAGGGAAGTGGGCCAACATCGGCTTGGGTTTTGAAGGTGCCGGGGGCATGAATACGGGTACCATCGCCCGACGGAGTTCATCATCCTGGGTATTGACCACGACAGGGATTCAAGGTCATTCATCTCAAATATTTAAAGACCATCTCGGTTATGGGGCCATATTTGAAGCATCACGTATTTTGAATGCATTTCGGGAAGAATTAGCGCCAGAAGAGTATCTCACATTCAACCCCGGGACGATTGTAGGCGGCACCGATGTGAACTATGATCCGGTGAATTCGAAAGGCACCACATTTGGTAAAACCAATGTAGTTGCCCAATCGGTCACAGTTCATGGAGGCATTCGGACCATTTCAATACCTCAGTTTGAAAATGCCATGAAAAATATGAAAGAAATCGCTTCTCGGAATTTGCCCGGAACCACAGCGAATATAGTGTTTAAAACCAGTTATCCACCTATGGAACCCACCAAAGCCAATTATGCATTGTTGGACAAATTTGAAGCCGTAAACATGGCCTTGGGTTATGGCGAGTTAGAACCATTAGACCCCAGCAAACGGGGTGCAGCAGACATTTCTTTTGTGGCGCCGCATGTAGATGCATCCTTAGCAGGTATGGGTCCCGATGGGTTTGGGGACCATTCGGAGAATGAAGGCCTTGATTTACTATCATTCCCGAAAACGACTACGCGGGCAGCCATTTTAATTTATCGTTTGACCCGGTGATTAAACTCACCACTTTTGTCAACGTACCTCCCCTCATACTATCCAAAGGCGGGTAGGCGAAGTTTGGGATTTATGAGGGTTTAATATATGCTCGCAAAATTATTTATCTCACTGCTGAACGTTTCGCCTGCTCTCAAAAGGGCTGCATGGAAGTGGTGGTACCAACGATTGGCTCATCGCGGCATGGAAACGGGATGGTCCTTCATGAATTATGGCTTTACGCCACGGAATGTTGAGTTACCCCTTGAATTATTACCCCAAGATGAAGCCAATAGGCTGTTCATTCAACTCTATGATTATACCGCATCCCAAATGCCTATAGAAGGGTTAAAAGTGCTGGAGGTAGGGTCCGGCCGGGGTGGGGGCGCATCATTCGTTGCGCGATATCATAATCCATCAGAATTGATCGGGTTAGATTATTCTGAATCTGCCATTGAATTATCTCGAAGACTTCATAAAGATGTACCGAATCTTCAATTTATCAAAGGAGACGCAGAATCCCTGCCATTTGAGGATCATACGTTTGATGCGGTGATTAATGTTGAATCGTCTCACTGTTATGGCAATGTGGATGCATTCGTCAAAGAAGTGTCTCGTGTATTAAAGCCCGATGGATATTTCAGTTGGGTGGATTTACGTGGCAAGGATATGGTGGACGAAACAGAATCAATATTTAATTTGGCTGCGCTTAACTTAATTCATAATGAAACCATTACGAAAGAAGTGATACAGGCTTTGGATGAAATTCATGAACGAAAAATGGCCATGATTGCTGATAATGTACCCAAGGTGCTCCAATCTGCTTTTAAAGATTTCGCAGGTGTAAAAGATTCACAGATCTACAATGCCTTTCAAGATGGGAATGCCGTATATTTAGCCAAAGCATTTCAAAAAGTCACCTTATAAAACACTGAAACACTACACCATCTATGTCACCCACTGATTTCCCCACTTTTGGCACTGAGCATATGGTCTATATGGGTGTCTGTTTGGCCATTTGGCTTGCACTCCCATTTATCGGAAAAAATTATCTTAGTCCTTCTCAACGGATTGGGGTTGCCCTTTTCCTGGCCGTATTCACCATTTTTCAAGAAGTACTTTTTGATGCATTCCAAATTTATATCGATGATTTTTTTCTTAAAGATGATCTGTCACTCCACATGTGTGGTATTGGTTTATTTCTTACAGCCTTTGCTTTATGGAAAAAATCACAAGCTGCTTTTGAACTGGCATTCTTCTGGGGGTTGGCGGGCGCATTCCAGAGTATTATTACACCGGATCCCGCCCGTTGGCCATATGGTGATATTTCCATCTTCTGGAATTTTCTTTCCCATGGAATTATAATACTTAATGTAATCTGGCTTATTTGGGTGGACGGAATGCGTTGCAGAAAAGGATCGCTATTAAACACATTCCTAATTACGAATGGTGTCGTTTTTGTTATCAGTGTGGTGAATAAAATTCTTGGTGATGGCGCGAACTATTGGTTCATTTGTGCCAAACCAGGTGGGGACAATCCCTTTCTCATCGGGGAATGGCCCTATTATTTAATCACCTTTGAATTGGTGGGTTTTGCCTTAATGGGATTGATTTATCTGCCCATGTGGTATTCTGTACATCGTCAGGAAAAAGGCGGGTTTACACTATCAAAAACTGCGTAAGTTTGGCGTAGAAAATGTCCACATTACTCGGTTACTTCTTCCTCGCCCTCGGCGTATCCTTTATCTGTTCCGCATTGGAATCGGTTATACTTTCTGTCACCCATTCTCATATTGGTACTTTAGTCAAAACCAACCATCGTAGCGGTAAATTGCTTCAACACCTAAAGGACGATATCAATCGACCTTTGGCTGCGATTCTCACACTAAACACCATCGCCAATACAGTGGGTGCAGCTGGTGTCGGGGCACAGGCCCTTCAGGTATATGGTTCCGGGTCGGTGGCCATCGCTTCCGGTATTTTAACACTGTGCATTCTAATCTTTTCAGAAATTATCCCCAAAACAATTGGGGCTACTTATTGGCGGAAATTAGCATCACCATCGGCTTATGCAATTCGAGTACTTATGGTCCTTACATTCCCATTTGTTTGGCTGAGCCATGCATTATCGGCCCGGTTGGCACCAGATGAAGATGAAATGAAAAAAGTGAGTAGAGAAGAAATTACCGCCATGGCTGAGATGGGTGAAGATGAAGGATCGATCGATGAACAAGAGTCGGATATTATTGAAAATTTATTTCGATTAAAGAAAATGGATGTGGAGGAAATTCTCACACCCCGTTCAGTTATTTATGCATTTGAAGATACCCAAACGGTGGGGCAGGTGATGGATGCGGATGAAGATATTAATTTTTCACGAATACCCGTATTTCATGAGAACATAGACAATATAATTGGCATTGTTTATAAGGATACATTATTAGAAACCATGGCGGATGATTATTTTGAAAAAACCATGGCCAATATTGTAGAACCGGTGGATTCTGTTTATGAGAAACAAACTGTAGAATCGGTATTAAACAAATTTACCAAAAACCGTTCTCATATGTTCATTGTAACCGATGAGTTTGGCGGCACCACAGGGATTGTTACATTAGAAGATTGTATCGAAACATTGCTGGGTGTGGAAATCATGGATGAGTCCGATGAAGTTGCCGATATGCGAGAATTGGCCAAAGATCAACTTCGGGCCAAACGCCGCGCCAAAGAAAATAAGGATTAATTTTATCCAAATTTAGTTGGCAAACGCATGTCATATTTTCTGATTATTGCCCCGAATTAAGGTGCGAATTTAATTTATCAATTCCTTCATTCACTCATTTCTAATACCCTTGTAATCTCATAAATTCAAGGATTGTGAAAACTGCGAAACTCACACTCCTGACCTTTCTTTTACTATGCTTAGCCGCAGAACAACGGCAGATTAAATACTTTTTGTCAGAGCATGATTTCATGTCTGGCCATGATGTACCCAAATCTGAAGTGATTCAAAAAGCCCATGTGCAGGCAGAATATGATGACAAAGATCGATTGATCTTAAAATCAAATTTCAATGCGCGTGGCGATATCCTTTCTCAAGAACAGTATTCATATATTGATACAAATATGATTATTCGCCAAAAGGATTTAGTAGATGATTCAGGACATATATTCCATCAAGCGATTTTTGGTCGGGAGCCGCATTCAATTTCATATATCGAGTGGGTATTTGGCGTAGACTCCGTTAAAAAATGGGATGATCGTTTTACCACATCTGACTTGAATGAGATCGATAAACCAGATAATTATCGGTTTTACGACGTGGATGCATTTGAATATGGGGGTAAAGAAATTGATTACGATTCATTAGGCAGGGTCACACGGGATGAATGGTTTCGAAGGCCCGACGATAAATCCATGCATAAATTCTTATATCGTTATTATGATGATACCAACATCACCCATATGTTTGAATATGATTCAAACGGCGTGCTCATTATGGACGTCAAACTTAGTCCCGATGGTACAGAAGCAATATTTTGGTTTACGGGCCCGCCAGACACCAGTGTACAAAATCACAGTACTGTAGCCTATAATCTGGATGGGGATCTCAGCTGGGGGAGTATTCATTGGGCGGTTCCCGGTGAAAATGATAGCGCCAGCATCGATCTCAGCAATATCCTGCGAGGTGACTATACACTGTCCCTTGAAACTGATAGTAGCCTAAGGGATAGTGCAGTTTATGATATCCATTTTGATGGCAATGGCGTGAAAGGGTATAGGGCAACCAAAAGAACCATTCACCATATTACCTATGATATTAGTCCGCCCCTAATGACATTAGATATGGATAAGTATCTCAAGGAGGTATTTCTCTCATTCACTTCTTCTGAACCCATGGATTCGGCCTTTATCGTTTGGGCGCCGGATTCCAATTTTACACATATTGCTTCCGATACGGTTATATTAACACACGATGAACTATTAGCCACCGATCGATTTAGGCCAAGCCAACAAACGGACTTGGTTGATGGTGTGATGTATGATCCAGAGATTTATGGGTTCGATATTGCAGGTAATTTGTCACAACCGGGCATTCGGCAGGATGTGATTTATGATGTTACACCACCAGTTTTGACCATTTCAGAGCCGCTATCAGGTGCCTGGGTGAACCACCAAAACATTTCTATGGGTACAAATGAACCCATTCAGAATTGGACGATAACGGCCCAGTGGCAGGGTGGTTTAATTGATGAAAGCGCCCCCTATTCATATATTTTCTCAGATACAGTTCAATTGAGTGATGACAAGGATTTAATGGCGTTTTTTCAATTAAACGATGGCAGTGTTTATTCCTATTCAATCGTGGGGTCAGACTTAGCAGGCAATGAATCAGATGCGGTTTCAATTGATTCCATACATTTTGATATTACGCTACCCGTACTCACAATGATTTACCCATTTGATGATGCGGCAATCAAAGATCCATCCGTGAGTTATGCGTCAAGTGAAATCCTATTGGCTGGGGAGTTTTTATGGACGGAAATAGAGGGTACAATGGATACATTGTCTCCCCATGTTGTGACTCTTGTAGATGGGGAGCTGTCTGCAGAAGAAAAAATTCATATTCGATTAAAGAATGCACCGGTTTTAACCGATGGTTCCGTGTATGCCATTTTGTTTACAGGGCAGGATTTAGCTGGAAACGAAAGTGAACCCGTTACAATTTCTAATGTATTATTTGATACCACTCCGCCGGCATTTACATATACGGCGCCAGGCTCTGGTTCGGCCTTAAATCATCAGGCGGTTTCCTACGAAGTATCTGAAAATTTATTTACAGGTGCTATTCTTTGGTCGTGGGTAGATGGAAAAAGAGATACAGCCAGTCAACACCGGGTTGAGTTAAAAGATATTGAATTAACGGCTGGACGCCATGATAGTATTGTTTTATCCAATATGCCTCAACTCACCGATGGTGGCATTTATTCAATTCTATTTACAGGATCAGATCGAGCAGGAAACGTGGCAGACACAATTGTCATATCGGATATTTTGTATGATTATACCGCACCAGAAATGGTCATTGACTATCCATTGCCGCGATCAATATCCAATACCACAGCCATGACATACACCTTGTCGGAAGATATTCATGAGGGTCGATTTAAGTGGATTTGGCTTGGGGGTGTGGAAGATACACTTGCCCCATACACAGCGATTCTTAATTCAGCAGAACGGTCTGGCGGTGCCCATTCTCAAATTGAGCTATATAATAACCCTACTGTTGTAGAAAATGCCCTATATACCATGACGTTTTCAGGGCGTGACCGCGCTGGGAATAAAACAAAACCGGCGTTTGTTCCAGGATTACAATATGATTTTACGCCACCGGAATTAACTTGGATATCGCCAAAAGATGGAGAAGCAGTCAATCATAAAAATATTCAGTTTAGCAATAGCGAATTATTAGAATCAGGTACCATTTCCTGGACTTGGGTTGATGGGGTGAACGATCCGGACAGTGTTCATGTTATGAGTTTAGAAGGACCAGAATTGTCGAGAAATGAATTTGGACCCGGATTAATTACAAACGAACCGCCCTTGGTTGACGGCGGTATATATAGTATAAGCTATGTTGGGTTTGATCCGGCAGGGAATGAATCTAATCATATTAATATTCAAAATGTGCTTTACGATATCACCCAGCCAGAGATAACCATTAACTATCCTTTACCAAAATCCATTTCTCGAACGAGTGCCGTGACTTATACCTTATCCGAAGATCTTGATACGGGTAGATTTAAATGGATATGGTTGGGCGGTGTCAAAGATACCTTAGCACCGTATACGGCCATATTGACTGAAGAAGAAATGCAACAGGGGGATCATATAGAAGTTGAACTATCCAATAACCCAACAGTGGTGGAGAATGCACTGTATACAATGTCCATTACGGGAACGGATCGGGCCGGAAACAAAACCAAACGCGCTTTTGTCCCAGGGTTGCAATATGATTTTACGCCACCTGAGTTAACGATTATAAGCCCAGAGAATGGGGACGCTGTTAACCATAAAAAAATTCATTTTATGAATAGTGAAAAACTGGCATCGGCTCAAATGATTTATAGACGAACCGGTGGTATACCCGATCCATCATCCCCCCATATGATAGAATTGTCCGGTGAAGAACTTCATGGAAAAGAATTGGGTCCCCTTGATTTGGCGACACCGCCCACATTAATGGATGGGGCTATTTATTCAATACTATATGTGGCGTTCGATCCGGCAGGGAACCAGAGTGATACGACGCGTAAAGAGAACATTCTTTATGATGTAACGCCACCCACATTGGCATTCACCTATCCGGAATCCCAAGTGTTTACGACGAAAACAACGCTACTGTTTGATGTGTCAGAAGCCATATATAATTTTAATATTCAATGGGATGGCTTAGGTAAAGAAAGTGAACCCCATGCCATTACATTTTCTTATCCCGATGTCTTAGATAAGGGATCTTTTAATTCAGATGATTTAACAATTCCGTCGTTAAAAGATGGGTTTGCTTATTCAATTACATTAAATGGCTCAGATCGGGCAGGAAACATGGCCAATCCCGCCACCCTAAGTGATGTGAAGATCGATCTCACGCCGCCTGAATTCACCGCATTTACGCCTCAATCTGGCTCGTTTATTAATCAAGTGGATATTGGTTGGACATTATCAGAGGATATCGCTGAAGGATCCGTGTCATTTCAACACGCAGGAACAGATGGGGAGTTGGTGTCTGAATTAATAAATTTAGAATTAAACGCTGGGGATCGAATTCCTCTTGGATTGGAGAATAGTGTTGATCTCCGCGACGGAATGAAATATACCATTACTGTTACAGGGATCGATTTTGCGGGTAATATTTCTAAGCCATCTTCGGTCGACGATATCACCTATGATATTTCGCCACCAGAAATTATTATAACCCAGCCCAAATCAGATAGCTTCGTAAATATATTGGATGTGGTCTATTCGGTAAATGAACCGTTACTCTCGGGCCAAATGATATGGATCAATGAACGAGATGAGAAAATGGTATTCGATCTGCGAAGTGAAGACTTATCATCAGGGAAACATATTCTCAAAGATTATAGTATCTCTCCAGAAGAAGATATGCCTTATCGAATTACCATAGAAGGGATAGACCGGGCAAACAATAAAAGAACATCGGACTCCATAGAGAATGTCATGTTTGATGTGACGCCACCCGTATTAACCATTCTCAGCCCTCTATCAAATTCGCCCATAAATCATACAAAGCTTACTTTAAGTATTAGCGAACCCATAGAATTCGGTTCTGTTCGATGGCATGCTACCGAAGGTAATGATCCTAAATCGCCCCATATCAGACCATTGAAAGATGAATTGCTAACGGGGGGAGACTTTATTGATTATGAATTCTCTGCACCACCTCAATTGGTGAATGGCGTCTCCTATACCATCACGATTGAAGGAAGCGATCTTGCGGGAAATTTGTCAGAATCCTATTCAGTAGACGGCATTCTATTTGATACGATTCCACCAGAATTTGTAAATGTCACGCCTATGGATAAACAGCATATTAGAGAAGCAAATATCGAATATACGCTTACAGAAGATTTGGTTTCTGGAAAAATATATTTTGATCACGTGGGTGGTACATCGGATCCGAAAACAACTCACATGATAACCCTTGCTGGTGGTAAAAAGAAAAAAGGGGTGCAAGGTGGGAAACTTCCAGCCTCATTTGTCAAATTAGTGAATGGTGCCGTATACAATATTCGATTTGAAGGATTAGATGCTGCCGGGAATATGGCGCCAGACGTATTGGTTACTGAGATTGTATTTGACGACGAGCCGCCGTCTATACTTATTTCTGATCCGGTGAATAATTCATACCGAAATACACAAGACATTTCGTTTTCAATCAGTGAGGATTTGACAGAAGGGATAATTGAATTATCTCATATCGGGGATAAAGCCGATCCAAATGCACCCTATAAATTTGCCTTAGAAGGCAAATATCTTCAATCGGGGTTGTTTGAAAAATCAAGATTCCCTGAATTAAAATGGGTGGATGGTGCCACATATACATTAACAATTAACGGCATAGACCCTGCAGGGAATGTTGCGAAAGAGTCTAAAATATCTCATATCACTTATGATATTACACCTCCGGTTATTACAATAGACAATATGGTGAATGATAGTTATATAAATACCAATGCGTTAAGTTATTCTTTGAGTGAGAATTTAAAGAACAGCACCATCGTATTCACCCAAACCAGTGGGGCGGCAGATCCTCGTTCGCCACACACGGTGGCCCTTTCTGACTCAGAACTCAATGGGGGAAACTTTATAAACAAAGCATTGCGAAATGGGCCAAATCTTCAGAATGGGTCGATTTATAAAATTGAATTTAACGGTTTGGATTACGCCGGCAATGATGCGGCTCCGATTATATTGTCGAATATTGTATTTGACAACCAACCGCCTGAGTTATCCATCAGTCGCCCCATTGATTCCGAGCAAATTAAAAAGACTATTGTGTCATACATGAGTAACGAACTGTTAAAAGAGGCTGTGGTTATCTATAGCCAAACCAGTGGTACCATCGATGGTAACTCGCCGCATAGGGTTTCTTTAACAGGCGCATTGTTGACTGAAGGTGTGCATAGCGATCATGACATTGGCATTACGTCACAATTGGCCGATGGCGGCCGATACACCGTTTCAATAGAAGCATGGGATAAAGCAGGGAATCCGGCAACCATTACGCCAATTAATGATGTCTATTTTGATATTTTACCGCCAGCGTTATCATTATCAGCACCTAAATCAGGTTCCATCGTCAATACCGCTGTCCTTACCTATGGTACATCAGAAGAAATGGGAAAAGGGCAAATGCGTTTTGTCCGGTCCGGTGGAGCGGAAGATCCTCTCAGCCCTCATGAGATAGAAATGACGGGAATGCGGCTAAAACAGGGTGACCATTATGACGAATCATTTGAGAATGATATGGCATTAAAAGATGGTGGCATATATACCATTGAATTCTCTGGGGAAGATTTAGCTGGCAATGTCTCCGAATTAGTGTCCATTAATAATATTACCTTTGATATAACGCTACCCGAAATTGCCATAACACAACCTATAGAAAATGGATTTTATAATCAAATCAATTTAGATTATGAGTTAAAGGAATTATTAGCATCCGGTTCAATTATTCTTGAAAGAAGAGGTGGGAATAATGATCCCATGAGTCCGCATACAATTGACCTACTGGGAGATCAATTAAATGCAGGGCAGATCAAAGGGATCAATATTAATTCGAACACCAATTTAACAAGCAATACCACGTATAATATTCGAATAGAAGGCCAGGATATGGCTGGGAACAAGGGCAAATCAGCGGAAATCACTGGGGTAACCTTTGACGATATTCCCCCTGAAATATCTATCACTTCACCTTCGCCGGATTCATATATAAATACACCGACTCTCGGTCTTAGAACGAATGAAGTCCTTTCCGAAGCGCAGGTTGAATGGATTTGGGTAGAAGGTAACCCAGACCCCGCTGGCACCCATGTGTCAAAAATGATTGGAGATCAATTGTTGGATGGAGATTATCCAGAAGTGAATTTTGATCCAGCACCAGCCTTAACCAGTGGTGCATGGTATCGGGTTGTATATACGGGTACAGATCGAGCCGGCAATTCGTCTACCACCGAATTAGGGAATTTATTCTTCGATAATGAACCGCCGGTGGTTTCTGTTTTATTCCCAATAGAAAATGGATTCACCAATATAAATGAAGTGAGCTATACATTGAATGAACCGCTACTCATGGCCAATTTAATTTGGACACCTATTGATGGTTCTGGCCCACTATCAATCGATATGATCGGCGATGAACTGAAGGCGGGATCTTTTTCTCAAGGAAAATTAACGAACCAATTAGATTTAACAGATGGTACAATTTACAATCTATCCATTACGGCCATCGATCGCTCCGGAAATGAGGCAGTATTATCTTTAGCGAAAAATGTCACTTACGACAAATCGAAACCAAAATTTACTGACGTTTTTCCAAGCACCAGCGCGAGGGTGAATTCCCAATTGCTAAAGTGGACGGTGAATGAAGAGCTGGTCAGTGGGAAGTATACCTGGATCCATATGGGCGGAAATGCAGATCCGTCTGCACCACATACATTTGAACTTACGCCCGAATTATTGAGCGCAGCATCGCATGACAATTCCACGCTTCCAGATTTAGCACTAGTGACAGATGCCATGTACCGAATTACGTTACAGGGTACAGACAAGGCAGGGAATACGGGTAAAAAGTTCATTATGAGTGTTGTGTTTGATGATATTCCACCCACATTAGAAATTAAATACCCCGAATCCAAAACTGCAGTTAATCACCTGGATGTGGCTTACGGAATTTCAGAAGGGTTAAGTACCGGACAATTTATATACACACAAGTTGGCGGCGTGTCTGATCCAAACTCACCAGTCACTTTTGATTTAGTTGGAACAGAACTTGAAACAATTATTGACCCTCCAAAGTTACCTAAAAATCCACCTGTATTGCAGGATGGCTCTATTTATAATATAGTTTTTAAGGGTGTTGATTTGGCCATGAATACGTCAGAATCCAATTTGATTGATAGTGTAAAATATGATATTACCCGTCCGGTAATAACGATTCATAATCCCCAGCCTAAATCGAACTTAATGGGTGTAGAAATATCGATTGAAATCAGTGAAGATCTCATGGATGGCAAAATGGTATGGACGCGAACAGGCGGTCTAAAATCTAGAGTTACAAGACAAAAAATACCATTATATAACGAATATTTGGCTGAAGGGATGCATCCCCATGCAAAACTTCCCATGGATAAAACTTTGAGTGCCAGTGTTATCTATTCTCTTTCAGTGGACGCTCAAGATTTTGCAAAAAATCAAGCCGAACCTGTGGAGGTAGAAAAAATTGAATATATTCGTAGTATGGCAGGTAAATGGTACTATAAAGGTCAAATTATTGAAGTCGTATGGGTATTTGAGCCTGATGACTCAGGTATGAAAGGTCGGTTTATGCAGGGACTATCTTTAGGAACAAAAATTAGCGATCAAGAAAAAGGTGATTTTGAATTCGACTTTAGTCGAAAACCTTGGGTATTAACTTTGGATATGGATAATCCGAAGAAAAATAGAATCAGTCTAATGGAATTTATTGACAATACGCATATGCGTGTAGTGACCGGAGAAAAGAAACCACGAAACTGGCAAGATGGAGAAGTAATGGAATATGAGTGGCGCCCAGAGTAGTTAATATGTTAATTGTTCAATGAAAAAAGATAAATCCTCATTATATTCGCCGGCTATTTTCACATGATTTTTGAACAGGAGAAATTTATTTATGGCTAAGAAACAAAAAAGTTTTGCAGAGAAGGCCTCCAAACATGGTGGTAAAGATTTGGCTCACGTTAAATTTGTTAAAAGTGTTGAATCGGATAAAGAGGGGTATTGGCGCTTTAATGAATCCATGATATCAATGGAAAAAGGTGCAAGCTTAGAGGCAACGCTCAAAGCAATGGATTCAGATGCAAATTTAGCAGACATTGAATTAAAAGATTTAAGCGCTGATAGCTCGAAACCTGCAGTAGAAGAAGCGGTAGCTGAGGCTGAAGCCACTGAAGTTGTAGCTGAAGATGCTCCTTCGGATGCGTCGGATGACTCAATAAAAGAAGAGACAGAAGCGGCAGCTGAGGCTGAAGCCACTGAAGTTGTAGCTGAAGACCCTCCTGCAGATGCGTCGGATGACCCAAAAAAAGAAGAGATAGAAGCGGCAGCTGAGGCTGAAGCCACTGAAGTTGTAGCTGAAGACCCTCCTGCAGATGCGTCGGATGACTCAAAAAAAGAAGAGATAGAAGCGGTAGCTGAGGCTGAAGCACCATCTGAAGAAGAACCAAAAGTAGACGAATCGACTGAAGCATCAAATGATGCACCAGCGGAAGAACTTGTTGATCCAAAGTCAGAAGAGAAACCATCCGAAGAAAAATCTGAATAATTGTAAATATATAATTATTCGTTATATCTGGAGAGGTGGCCCCGCATTCTGCGGGGCTTAAGGCGTCCCGCATACTGCGGGATGTGAAAAATAAAAATAGATCGTATTAAACAGTATATTCTTTTGTGTATTATGTCTATATATTAAAGAGTGAAATGGATAATAGGTACTATATCGGTTCGACAGAGAACTTGGAGATGCGATTGAAAGCTCATAATAGAGGATCTGTGAAATCAACAAAAAACAGAAGGCCATTGAAATTGGTATGGTCAGAAAAATATTTTACACGAGCGGAAGCCATGAAAAGAGAAAAGAAGATAAAAAGTTATAAAGGTGGAGAAGCATTTAAACTTTTGTTAGAATAAACTTGGAGAGGTGGCCGAGTGGCTTAAGGCGTCCCGCATACTGCGGGATGTGAAAAATAAAAATAGATCGTATTAAACAGTATATTCTTTTGTGAATTATGTCTATATATTAAAGAGTGAAATGGATAATAGGTACTATATCGGTTCGACAGAGAACTTGGAGATGCGATTGAAAGCTCATAATAGAGGATCTGTGAAATCAACAAAAAACAGAAGGCCATT
>Ga0209558_1000682_pt1 | contig 28148 bp, 33 predicted proteins | sample SaaInlV_150m_DNA_3_FD_184674 | JGI IMG/M metagenome (GOLD analysis project Ga0209558, IMG submission 184674) | Marine microbial communities from expanding oxygen minimum zones in the Saanich Inlet - Saanich Inlet SI074_LV_120m_DNA (SPAdes) (version 2) | ecosystem: Environmental > Aquatic >...
CTTCTCTAGCGTATTTCCTGTTGTTACGTTTGTAGAGGAGGGGATTAAAACCTTATTTAACTCATCAACAATATTGTCATCCATACTTTCAAGTATTTCCCTTTGTTCTCCCAAGCTATATTCACGAAGATCGGGTAAAAGCTTGTTAACTCTACATATGTCAATAATTTGAATAGTTAATTCGATAACTTCCTCTAAATTGTTACTGTCGTATGTAAATTTAGAGAGCAACCTTTCTGATTCAATAACAGAAGTTTGTATATTCTTATTAAAAGACGATATATCCACTTGCAAATAAGCAGTTATGTTATGAAACAATAGTGAGAGAAATTGATTAAAAGCCTTTAGATTTTTTATCTGATTAAATGACTCTTTGTATACATCTTCAAATATGGAGCTTAAACCTTGGAATTCTTTAACAAAGTAGTATTCCTCATAGGAATGAATCAAAATTTCAAATACATATTTGCCAAATGGTCCAGCGAGAACTTCTAAAACATCTTCAATATTTGATAGTCCAGTTGTTTCTTCTACATATTTTTTAAGATCTTTATCTATTTCAAAATTGTAATCTTGCATCGAGTGGATAGCTTCATGAACAACAGTCCCAATTATTAATTCTTTAAAATCTAATTTTGAAGTTGTTACCGAGTTAACAAGAATTGATGGGTTAATAATAATCTCATTAGTATTGATATTTTTAGACTTACCTAAATTAATGTTCAGCTCTTTGTTCCCAGTTTGAGATTGGAGTAGCCTTGTTATTGCTGGTCTTATTTTCTCGAACTCTAAGACTATTTCAGATTCTATATTTTTATCATTAGGTTTCATCATTTATAACATTATCATTAATTACTGTGGATATAAGAAATTAGAATGATAAATATGAGTAACAATGAAACAGTGAAAATTGCTATATCAGGTGGTATGGGAAAGATGGGTTTACTGTTATCTGATTTTATAGAGAGTAAAGATGGATATGATATCTCTGGTATCTATGATCCAGAAAAAGAAAGTACCACTTATCATAACTACAAATCCATTAATGAAATAAATGCAGATATTTTAGTTGAATTCTCTCCAGCTAATTCCATTAATGAAAATCTTGCCGTACTAGCTAACAAGAAAATTAATCTTGTTGTTGGATCTTCAGGAATCAATGAAAGGTCACTCGAAGTACTAAAAAGTAATATTGATGATGATCAATTTATATGCATTATTCCAAACTTTTCAATAGGTGCATCATTTCAGAAAATATTTTCAGGATTGTTGAATAACAGCTTTCCTGATATTTCTATTGAAGAAAGACATCATAGTAATAAAAAAGATTCACCATCTGGAACTGCTGTTGATATGGCTCAATCATTAGAACATGAAGAAAGAACTTCCAAAGAGATACAAGATTCAAGTGACTATGAAGAAAATATAATTAATAAAATAAACATCAAATCATTACGCAGCGACAAATACATCGCAGAGCAGACTGTAACATTTAGCACAAGAGATGAATCTATTAGTATCGATCATAAAGTAACTAACAGAACAGCTTATCTTGAGGGGATAGGATATATTCTCGATGTCCATAGTGAATTAAAAGGTTTTCACCACGGTTTAGAAAATATAATGATTGAAAGGTTTAAGATATAATCATGGACCACTTCGGACAATTATTGACTGCAGCTATTACTCCTTTTGACAGCAACGGAGTAATGGAAACAGATACATTTTGGAGACTGTGTAAAAAACTTGTGGGAGAGGGCTCGGACGGAATTGTATTAACTGGTACGACTGCTGAATCACCTAACCTTACTGAATCAGACAGACTCAACATATACTCAACGGCAAAAGATGCAGTAGGAGACAAATCTAAATTAATTGCCGGTACCGGCACATACTCCACTAAAGAGTCAATTCATTTTACAAAATTGGCTGAAGAAGTAGGAATGGATGGAATCATGATTGTAACCCCGTATTACAATAAACCTTCTCAAATAGGAATTCTTAAACATTTCGAATCCATCAAAAATACTACTGAGCTTCCAATCATGGCCTACAACATACCAGGGCGAACAGGAACTTTAATAGAACTTGAGACTATTGAAAAACTTATTAAAGATGTAGGAATACATTCAATAAAGGATGCTGTTGGTAATTTTGATTTCTCTCGGGAAGAACTAACAAGATTTAAAGATGATGTGTTTATTTACTCCGGTGATGATGCTCTAACTAAAAACTTTATTGAAAACGGAGCAGTAGGTGTTGTTTCAGTAGCTTCTCATTTGGTGGGACGTCAAATTAAAGAAATGATCAATCTAATATTTCAGAATAAAAAAACTGAAGCAGAAAAAATACACCAGATATTGCTACCTTTTATCGAAGCTATATTTGAGGAACCAAGTCCAGGGCCCGTGAAGTATCTTCTTTCTGAGTCATGGGAGAATGTTGGTAAGCCTTTATTGCCTATGACTGATGTTTCTCCTGAATTAGCTAAAAAACTCAATGATCAGTACTCCAAAATAAATATCTAAAACCTTTACCCACAAGATAATGTGGTATAATGTATCGTGGCTGTTAAGACATCCACTCGCAAAAGGGTAAATGGGCGTAAGCGGGTGTCAAAACAAAACAATTTAATAAAAGTTAACAAGGGCTTTAAAACACTTAACTCTTCAATTTCTAGTGTCTTAAAAAAGTTCTTTAATTCCTATCAATCTGTTGCATCTTTTATGTTCATAGTTGCATTATTTACTGCACTTTCTAGTGTTCAAAAAGCTGGTCCGATGGGTGAACTATTCTATGGCCTACTTACTTGGTGTTTTGGTTATGGTGCACTAGCTCTACCTGTATTGATGCTCTATGGCGCAGCAATTCTTGTTAGAGATAAAGAATTTATTAAATCTCAGAAAGTATTAGTAGGAACCTTTTGGGTTCAGATATTTTCATCTGCCCTTTTTCATTTTTATATACACCCTCAACCATTACCAATAAGTGTTGGTGGTGAGATCCTTCAAAGAGCAGGTGGTTTTGTTTCCGCATTCATTGTGTATCCTTTAAACAACCTCATTGATGTTGAAATGACTCATGCCGTTCTTTTACTTGGATTAATAATATCTGTCCTTTATATGACTGATATTGAACTAAAGGATTTAATTGGCGGCATACAAGCAATATTTGCGTATACATTTAAGTTCATTGTTGCTTTTTTCAAAGCGCGAAGAGAAGCTTCTAAGGTAAACTTTGATCAAATACTCACTCAAACTGAAATTAGTGATGTTGAAAATATTTCTATCAAAGATAATGTATTAAAGCTAAAACCTAAAAAATCTAATAAACCAGTTAAAGATAATCTTATCGTCAAAGAAGATAAAAAGAATACTAAAAAACCATCTCTGCCAAAAAAATCATCTACCTATAAACTTCCTCCTGTATCTCTTCTAGAAAAGGGATCATCTGTATCTTCATCTAAAAAACTTCTTCAACAAACTGCAACAGATCTAACTAATTTATTAAAAGAACATGGTGTGGAGGCAGAACTTACAAATATAGTGCCAGGACCTACAGTTACTAGGTATGAGATAGAACTTGCACCAGGTGTAAAGGTTTCTAAAGTTACTTCATTATCTCACGATATTGCTTATGCTTTAGCAACTCCTGACGTCCGTTTACTTGCACCGATTCCTGGCAGAAGTGCTATTGGTATTGAGATCCCTAACAGACAACGTAAGCTTGTTTCATTAGGAGATGTTTTACAATCACCTGAAGCTAAAAATAATGCGCATCCTTTATCTGTAGGATTAGGTTTAGATATATCAGGTACAGCTCGACTTGTTAACTTATCTGAATTACCACACGTGCTAATTGCTGGACAAACAGGTGCCGGTAAATCATCCTGTATTAACTCTATCGTTACTTCTTTATTGGTTAGAGCAAATCCTGATGAAGTAAAAATGGTAATGGTTGATCCAAAAAGGGTTGAGCTAGGACAATACAATAATGTTCCACACTTATTAACTAAAGTGATTACAAATCCCAAAAAAGCTGTTGATGCTTTAAGCTGGGCAGTTGCCGAAATGGATAGACGCTACGATCTTCTTGCCGATAGTCAGGTTAGAGATATTAATGGTTATCATGAAAAATTCGATGCAGGATTACTTGATGAAGAAAAATTTGATCGTTTCCCATATATTGTTGTTTTTATAGACGAACTTAATGACCTCATGATGGTGGCTGGTAGGGAAGTTGAATCAGCAATTGTACGTCTAGCTCAAATGGCAAGAGCAATAGGTATTCATTTAGTTGTTGCTACTCAGAGACCTTCTGTAGATGTGATAACTGGTGTAATGAAAGCAAACATTCCTTCAAGACTCGCATTCTCCGTTGCATCTACAACAGATTCACGAGTTATTCTAGATCAATCTGGAGCTGAAAAACTTATAGGACTTGGTGACATGCTTGTAGTAACAGCTTCTAATCCAAGACTAGAGAGAATCCAAGGCGCTTGGGTAACTGAAAAAGAAATACAAGATGTTGTTACATGGGCTAAAGATCAAAAAGATGCTGATTACAACCCTGCTGTTATTGAGGAACAAAAAAAGACTACCACACTCGGTGGTGAAGATTTTGGAGAGGATGAAGACTTAATACTTGCGGCAAAAGATCTTGTTGTTCGCTCACAAATGGGATCTACTTCTATGTTACAAAGGAAATTAAGAGTAGGTTTCGCCAGAGCTGGTAGGTTGATGGACATTCTTGAAGCTCAAGCTATTGTTGGGCCATCAGAGGGTTCTAAAGCAAGACAGGTATTAATTACTGTTGAAGAATACGAATCTGCAAACCTTTCCTCTGTAAATGACACTGAAGTTGTTGAACCTCCTGCAACAAATGATGAGGAGGTTGTTGAAGTAGAATCAAAAGATTATCAAACTGAAAACAATGAAGAAGATGAAAGCTGGTTCGAGTAGATCAGACTTTTATTGATCGTCCTTTAATTATTCTTCTACGTATTGCTGCTGAAATTGTATCAACTGTAAGTACTAACACAACTGTTGCAACTAAAACAGTACCTGCTCTTGGAAAATCTCTAAATCGTAGTTGATTAATCAGTTCAGCCCCAACACCACCAGCACCAACAACACCTAACACAGCTGAAGCACGTAAGTTAATTTCAAACCTATATAACCAATATGAGGTAATCGTAGGCATCACTTGTGGCACAACACCAAAAAGTAATTCATTTATTTTTGATCCACCAGAAGATTTTATGGCTTCTAGAGGACCCTCATCTATGCCTTCAATGACCTCTGATGAAAGTTTTCCTAACGTTCCAATTGAGTGAATACCTATTGCTAAAGTACCAGTTAATGCTCCCAGTCCAGTAATTGGCAGGAATACAAAAGCCAGTATTAGCTCTGGAAATGCTCTTATTCCATTTAAGATTTGTTTAGTAGTCTCTGATATATAATTTGCTGCTACATTGTTTGCAGCTAAAAATGAGATTGGAAAACTAAATACTGCACCTATAACAGTTCCTGCCCATGCTATAAATAATGATTCAGCAACTTTAGGCAGAATTCTTTCAATAGCTTCAGAACTGAGATCAAGAGGGAACATTGCACCAACTAATATAGCTATTTGCTCAGGAGCTTTTAGAATTTTTTCTAATGTTATTTCTAAACCCGATGCTGACCAGATAGAACCTATGACAATCAATGCTGTAATAGTGTATTTAAGAATTCGTTGCTGCACAGGTTGTTTGGGCATACTCATAAGATCCGTCTTCTTAACCAGACACTAAATTGTTCTATTAAAATTACAACTAATAAAATCAGAACAATTATTGGTGAAATTCTGTCAAATCGTAAAAATATTCTCTGTGTTTCTATAATTCTACCGACACCACCAGCTCCAACTAAACCTAAAATTACACTAGCTCTAATGCATAGTTCAAAGATATAAAGAAAATATGCAGTAAAGTTTGGTAGAACTTGAGGCAATGCTGAGGTAAATACAGATTGATTATGTGAAGCTCCAGATGATTTAGCGGCTTCTAGAGGACCTGGGTCTATGCTATCAATTGTCTCTGATAGGAGTTTACCCATGATAGCTAATGAGAACATTACTAATGCTAAAACACCAGCAAAGGGTCCTAGTCCTACAGCAACTGTAAACATCATTGCCCAAAAAAGATCAGGAATTGTTCTTACTAAGTTTAAAAAAGATTTGTATAAAAAATAAGAAATTTTATTCTGATTTGTTGTTTGTGATGCATAAAAAGACAATGGTAAAGCAACAAAACATCCAACAACACTTGCCAGTATGGCGATTTGTATAGTTTCAACTAGAGCTTCAGAAGCATTCTCAATTGCCCAGCTCCATTTGGGATTAAAAAGAGGATCAGTAACCAAGTACCTATTTTCTAAATTTTCTTTAAAATCAGTGAGGTTAAAACCAACCTTGAAAAAACAATAATATGAAAAGAGTACTGCTGTTGGAATACCTGCAAACACCATTAATGATGGTGGGGGTTTTTTTGGTAGATTAATCATCTTCTCCTATTAAATCGGAGGATTTAATAGATCTTCCATAAATATTTTCAAAATCAGCGTCTGAAACGTCATCAACACTTCCATCGTATACTAAATTACCTTCTCTTAATCCTATTAATCTTGTGCCAAATTCTTTTGCTAAATCAAGGAAATGGAGATTTACTATTGTTGTGATTCCTAATTCTTGATTAATTTTCTTTAAATAACTCATAACTACCCTTGATGTAACGGGGTCAAGAGATGCAACTGGTTCATCTGCAAGCATAACTGTAGGTTTTTGTGCAAGAGCTCTTGCAATCCCAACACGTTGCTGTTGTCCACCAGATAAATTTGAGCCCCTTACATAAGCCTTTTCTAGAATTTCAACTCTCTCAAGGGATTCAAAGGCTATTTGTTTATCTTCCTTAGGCCAAAGTCCAGTTATTGATCTAATTGTTGAAACTTGACTTAATCGACCTGTAAGAACATTTTTAAGAACGTTGGATCTGTTTACAAGATTGAAGGTTTGGAAAATCATTCCAATATCAGATCGTATTTGTTTTAATTCTTTTTTTGAAGCATTCGTAACATTTTTGCCATCAACAAAAACGTTACCATCTGTCGGTTTAACTAGATTGTTTATTGATCTCAACAGTGTTGACTTTCCTGCTCCTGACAAGCCAACTATTATTACAAAGTCGCCTTCATTAATTTCTAAATTTATATTATCCAAAGCTTTTACACCACCTGGATATACGACGCCTACATTTTCAAATTTTATCATTTTTTCCCAAAAAAAATAAGGGGCAGTTTTTAACTACCCCTTATTTTTATATACTACTCGTCGTAAAGGCCGAATTCTTCAGCGGCTTGTTTTACAACATCAAATTCTGAGTTATCTGCTTCAACAATATCTGTCCAACCATATATCTCATCCATTACTGCATAGCCTTCATCTGTTGATATGTAATCCTTCAATATTGAATAGATTTTTGCTTTCATATCTTCAGGTAAGTCAGACCTTACTGCAACAACGTCATTAGGAATTTCGTCAGTAATTCCTATTGCTATAACTTTTTCCCCAACATCAAGTTGAGTTTTTCTTAAAGTTCTTCGTGCATCATCATACGTTACACCAAACTTGTGGTCACCATTATAAAGCGCTGTAATAACACCATCATGTGAGCCAGCAAATACTTGTGTAATGTCTTTTGTATAGTCAATACCCATATTTTTCAATTGAAGTGAAGGATATAGATAACCAGAGGTTGATCCCTCTTCAACGAATACAACAGTATTACCAACCATAGAGTTCAAGTCTGCTTCACATGCATAACCTGGACTTACAGTACCATTATCTCTTACTTCAGGTTCAAGACCATCGTCTCCAAAACTCCAACCAACTTGTAGCGCAGCTACATCTGGTGGTGTTGTTGCAGAACCAGGTACTAATGTTGGAACACCATTAATATTTTCGAATGCTCCGATAATAGGTGCTGATTTACAAACACTTGTATCTGTTGTCCAAAAAGTTCCATGATAAGAACCAGAACCATAACGTACAACTTTAGCAACAGCTTCTATTCGCTTAGGGAATACATTCAATGCGTTTACATACCCTAATGTGTTGAAAGCACCAATATCAGCTTGACCTGATCCCATTGCTACTAACAATCCTGAAAAGTCACTAGTTACAAAACCTTCAACTTCAATACCCAAACCATCTGATAATACTTTCATCAATGGTTGGATGTTATCTTGTAGGTCTGTTTGTTCTGCACTAGGAATAAATCCGAAAGTTATTTTATCTAGAACTGGCGCAACGGTTGTTGCTGGTGATTCAAGAGATTCAGATTCTTCCCCGACTGCAGGTTCTTCTACTGTCTCTTCTGCTGAGCCGCCACATGCAACTAACAACATAGAAAGACAAAGTAGAATTAAAAATGTTTTTTTCACATTACCTCCGCTTAACTTACTCCCATCATAACGATTCTTATTTTCCTAGTACTAAATTTTGTGTAATTTTAATTCGAAGGTATGTATCCAAATTCTCTACTTAGAATTTCGCCATTTGTATCAAAGATAATTGAAATAGGTTGACCTACAATTTGAAGTTCATCTCTAAGATCATTCGTAGAAAATCCAATATTTAGATCTCCAATTAAATTATTGTTCACCCATTCCATAGTAGGTTCGACCTCGCTATGAGCTAAAGCTATAACATCGTATGTTTCAGAAAGTTTTTCAATATTCTTTTCCAAGAGAGGCAACTCCTCCCTACATATTCCTCAGTAGTCTGCCCAGAAAACGATTAACGTTTTTTTATTTGTTAAATCTTCAATAACCTCTTGTCCATTCTGATTTAGATAGGTAAGTGTGGTTGAAGATACTGCGATGGTGTCTTCACTTTCCTCAACAGAGATTTCTTGTGTTGCAGATGAAGAATTACAAAAACTAAAAATAAGAATAAAAACTAATTTTTTCATGATCCAATTCTACTTATATATGGATTAAACATTGTTATCCTACAGTTATGAAAATTGGGCTCTTATCCATCGGAACTGAAATTCTATTAGGTGACACAGTAAACACTAACCTAGCAAAACTTGGATCTGAATTATACAATTCAGGTAACACACTCACACATGAAGTAACAGTTTCAGATATTGACGAAGAAATAATTGCTGGGTTCGCATATTTACATAATCTTTGTGATGTTGTTATAACTTGTGGTGGGCTTGGTCCCACAGAAGACGATATTACACGAGAGGTTATTGCAGAGTACCTAAATATTGAACTCGAACTAGATGAAGCACATGTTGAGTTTATGAAAAAAAGATGGCAAGCTCGGGGACTAATGATGCCAGAAACTAATATTAAACAAGCGCTTCTTCCTAAGAATGCTACAAAGTTAACAAACACACAGGGAACTGCTCCAGGTTCTTTGATCGAAGTAGAAAGTAAAAAAATATTTATATTACCTGGACCACCTAGAGAGTTCATACCATTAGTCCAAGATGAATTGATACCAAGACTTATGAAAGAATCTAGTGATAAGGTAAAAAATTATCAATTTATATTATTTTACAATCAAGCAGAATCATCTTTAGCTCAAGAAATCAACAAATTTAAACCAGAAGCAATTGATATTGCTTATTTAGCTAGTAAAGGAATTATCAAATTAAGATACGATAAAAATACTATTACTAATGATCAAGAAGAATCCTTTTTGCAAAATCTGAGAGATACTTTCACAGATGACATAATTGCTTATGAAAATATTGATATTTCAAAAATTCTTCTCGATCTTCTTTTAGAAAAGGAACTTACATTATCCTTTGTCGAAAGTGTAACCGGGGGAGAGCTTTCTGCAAGATTAACAAAAAATCCAGGATCTAGCAAAGTATTAAAGGGTAGTTCCATTGTCTACACAAATGAAGCCAAAAAATTACTAATAGAAAATGATACTAATTTAAAAAATTGGCCACAGTTAACTGAAGTCTTATCTGAAAAGGCATTGCTAGATTATGCAAGCGATCTAAATCTTACAATATTAGGAGAGGCTGGCCCTATATCCTCAAGCAAATATGGGATTGGTGAGATATTTATAACTATTGCGAATAATGAAAAGTTAGTATCAAGTAAACATAAACTTAACGGAAATAGAGAAGAAATTATCCAAAGAGCAGTAAATAAAGCTTTATGGGAACTTATTAAATTTGTTAAAAACTTGTATTAGAACAGATGTTCTAGTAAAATTTGTCTTATCAAGATGTTTTAATATAAATTAATTAATCTAATTAGGAGAAAAAAATGGATAAAGACAGGGCAAAAAAACTAGATACAGTATTTGATCAGATTGAAAAACAATTTGGCGAAGGTTCTTTGATGAAACTTGGATCAGCTGATATTAAGAAAATACCAGCAATCTCAACTGGAGCATTGTCTATTGATTTAGCTTTAGGCATAGGTGGTATACCTAGAGGAAGAGTTGTTGAGATATACGGACCAGAAAGCTCAGGTAAGACAACATTATCACTACATGTTGCAGCTGAAGCTCAAAAAGCTGGTGGTGTAGCTGCATTTATCGATGCTGAACACGCACTTGATCCAATTTATGCAGCAGCTCTTGGAGTAGATATAGACGAATTACTAGTCTCTCAACCAGACACAGGTGAACAAGCCCTTGAAATAGCTGATATGCTTATTGAATCAGGTGGTGTTGACATTGTTGTAATTGATTCAGTTGCAGCATTGGTTCCAAAAGCTGAAATTGATGGCGAAATGGGTCAATCCCATGTTGGATTACAAGCTCGGTTAATGTCCCAAGCACTACGTAAATTAACAGGTTCAATCAACAAAACACAAACAACCGTAATTTTTATAAATCAAATTCGAGAAAAAATTGGTGTTATGTGGGGATCTCCAGAAACTACCAGCGGTGGTAGGGCACTAAAATTTTATGCCTCAGTACGCATAGATATTAGAAGAATAGAAACACTTAAAGTTGGTGCTGAAATGATTGGTAATAGAGTTAGAGCTAAAATAGTTAAAAATAAAGTAGCTCCACCATTCAAAGAAGCACAATTTGACATTATGTTTGGTAAAGGTATATCAAGAGAAGGTAGTTTATTAGATGTCGGTGTAGAACATGGAATTGTACGTAAAGGCGGAGCTTGGTTTACCTATGATGAGGTGCAACTTGGACAAGGTAAAGAAAACTCTAAGAACTACTTAAGGGAAAATCCAGACTTAGCATTACAACTAGAAAATGATGTTTACAAAGCTGTTGGTATGATTGAATCTGACTCTGATGAAGAAACTACTGAAGAGCCTGCAGAAACAAAAGATGCTAAAGCTTCTAATAAAGAAAAATAATATATATATTCTTTAAAAACATTCATATAATTTAACTGTGAAATCAACAGTTGAGTTAACGAAAACAATAAAAGCGAAGCCGTCTAGAAATGGCCTCAATTATTTTGTAAAAACATTTGGATGTCAAATGAATGAGCACGATTCAGAGCGTATTGCTGGTTTGTTTGAATACGATGGAATGCAAAAAGCTTTATCAGTCGATGAAGCAGATGTTTTATTTGTAAATACATGCACTATTCGTGAAAATGCAGATGATAAATTGTACGGTACACTCGGACAACTTAAAAAATGGAAAGGTGAAAGACCTAAAAGAAAACTTCTTGTTGGCGGTTGCGCTGCCCAGAAGGATAAAGAGTTAGTTAGACAGAGAGCACCTTGGGTGGATGTAGTTATAGGAACACATAACCTTACTAATATAGTCAATCTTTTAAATCAAACTGAAGACTGGGGTCCAATAACTGAAGTTATTGATGAGATACAATCTCTACCAACTGATGCACCATCTATTCGTGAATCAGAAGTTTCAGCATGGCTAACAATTCAGATAGGATGTAATAATAGTTGTACATTCTGTATTGTTCCTTCTGTCCGAGGTCCAGAAATTAGTAGAAGACCTTCTGATATCGTTAATGAAGCTAAAGCAATGGTTGATAGTGGTGTCAAAGAAGTAACACTGTTAGGTCAGAATGTTAATTCTTATGGAAGAGACTTAAAAATAAATGGATCCTCAAAACCTTATTTCACAGAATTATTAACTGAATTAAACGAAGTTGAAGATCTCAAACGTATACGTTTCACCTCACCACATCCTAAGGATTTCAAAGAACATACCTTACAAGCTGTGAATGAGCTAACAAAAGTATCAAATCAGATCCACATGCCCCTGCAAAGTGGAAGTAATAAGATATTAAGAAACATGCAACGTGGATACACACAAGAAAAATATATGGAAAAACTTAATCTAGCTAAAGAAACTATCACAGATGTTTCTCTAACAACAGATATAATTGTCGGTTTCCCAGGTGAAACAGATAAAGACTTTGAAGAAACACTTAAAGTCATTAGAGAAGGTAAGTTCGATGCCGTTTATATGTTTAAATTTTCTCCAAGACCCGGAACAAAAGCAAACTACATGGAAGATGATTTTGTCGAAAAAGCTATTATTGATTCACGTTTTATGGAATTAAAACACCTTCAAACTGAGATAAGTCATCAACGATATAAAAGATTCATTGGAACACAACAAAATTTATTAGTTGAGAAATATTCAAAGAAAACGGATGAATTTCTTAGTGGAAAAATAGATGGAGGACAAACAACTCACATTTCATCAGAACATGTTGAAATAGGAGATTTTATTAAAGTCAAAATAACTGACGCAACTCCGTTTGCATTGACTGCGGTACTTGTTTAATTGTTATATTTTTTAACTGGTGTTACTTCATCTGGTAAATCTTTTGTTGCTCATGAGATTGCAATAGAACGTAATATTCCAATTCTTTCATTAGATTCAATGGCTGTGTATAAGGGCCTTGATATCTTAAGCGCTAAACCAACAGATGTTATGCGAGCACAAGTTGAGTATCTAGGAATAGATATAGCAGATCATGATCAAAATTTTTCAGTTGTTGATTATCTAAACTATTTGATAGATATTGATTTTCCTAAAATGACTTACGATAAAGATATATTAGCGGTAGGTGGCACTGGATTATATTTTTCATCAATGATTAAAAACTTTGAATTCCAACCAACCGATCCAACTATTCGAGCAGAACTTGAACAATTAAACTATGGACAATTACTAAAATTCCATGAACTTTATAAAATTGAACTCCCAAATGTTGAGCTTAATAAACGTAGACTAATCAGAAACATTGAAGCAAGTCTTCTTGAGGATTCAAAATATGTATTTCCAAAACTAAATATTAAAAGTGATAATGTGGGTATATTTTGGAATAATCCAGACTATAAAATAAATATCCAGAAAAGGACTAAGAACATGATTGAAGATGGTTTAGCAGATGAACTTAAATCATTAAAAAATCCTTCAAAGACAATTATGCAGGCTATCGGAATGAATATAGATACAGATATTGAGAGCAATATTAATCAAAAAACTTATAAATTAGCAAAAAAACAGATTACTTGGTTTAAAAAAGAACTGTCTTTAGTGAGTCACACCACAAATGATTCAAATTTTATTAAAGAGAAAATGATAGAGTTAATGCATGAGTAATTTTGCATACATGTCTGGAACCGGCAATGATTTTATTGTATCTACATATACTGGTCCAACTTCTGAAATTCAGATAATTTCTCTTGTTGCAGATTCTGACTACGATGTAGACGGAGTAATTTTCGTTGAGTCAATTAATAACCAAACTGTGAAAATGCATTACTTTAACAGTGATGGTACAACTGCTGAGTTATGTGTAAACGGTGTTCGATGTACAGCTAAATATGCATACGATAATAATCTTGTATCAGAGTCGATGATTAGTGTCCAAGCTCCTGTAGGAAATCTCATAGCAAAGATTGAAGACTCAGTTGTTAAAGTTAGTGCACCGATACCTACCTATGTGGACGAGCCAATTTATATAGATGAACTTAGGGGCATTAAAGCAGAAATAGGTAACCCGCACCTTTTAGTAGAGGTTGATGAAGTAGACTCTTTTGATCTGCAAAGCTTCTCAAACAAAGTTGCTATGTCTAATACTTTTCCAGATGGAGTTAATGTAGAAATATACCAAATAATTAACGATAACTTTATAAAAACAAGGGTGTTTGAAAGAGGAGTTGGTGAAACAGATGCATGCGGTTCTGGAGCGTTATGTCTTTTCAATTACGCATATTCTGAAAAAAAAGTTTTAAACCCAACAACAATACTATTTCCTGGCGGCGAATTGGATCTAGAATATAAAAATGAAGAACTCTTTTTGAGTGGAACAGTTACATATCTCTAAATAAAGATACGACTTTGCCTACAATACTAATATTTTCACTTATCTCAATATTTTCATAGTTTTTGTTGGCTGGGATTAAATATTGTTTATTTCTTATAGTATCTATATATTTAACTGTCGCTTCTGTGTCGTATACTAAAAAAGCACCTATATCTCCATCAAGGGGTTTTTTTGATTTGTCTATAACTACTAAATCTCCATCATGTATACCTGCTTCAATCATTGAGTCACCATTTACTTTTAACGCTATTAAAGAATCATTGAAATTACTTTCTGGATAGGGGAGTTCACCAATTTGATTCTCTTCTGCACTTAGCGGTAATCCAGCAGCTATTTCACCTACAATGGGAACACTTCTGAATTCACTTATTGAGTTATTTAAGTGAAGAGATCTCGATTTTCCTTCTGATTTATTTATAACTCCTTTTTTTTCGAGTTTATTGAGATGGTATTGAACTGTGCTAGTTGATTTCAGATTTACTGCTTCACAAATTTCTCTAACAGATGGTGAATAACCATCATTTTTTAATGTAAAGTTTATGAAATCTAAAATTTCTTGTGCTTTATTATTCATATCTCATTTTAGCACATATGTTCTAATATAAAAAGTGTCACATCAAGTTTCTAAGCTTAAATTATGAATAATTTTAAAAATGTCGTGTATCTTTTAACTTTTGTAGTGGTTTTTTCTTATATTTCCACTCCATATTTAGTTAACAATAATCAACAAGTTGCTATATCGAATCAAACCTCTTACAAGGTCGTTAAAGGTGATAATTTATGGAGTATTGGCTATAAATTGAATGTAGATAATATTAGTAAGTTTATTTTTGAGGTTAAAAAAGTGAATAATCTAGGAGAATCAACACTCTCTGTTGATCAAATAATTAAAATTCCATAGATTTTTTGCTTTCTTCTATGAAAAACTTTATAATATACCATATATGGTATGTCCATTCTGCCAATTAGAAGAAACTTCAGTAGTTGATTCACGTAAAAATAGTGAAGGTACCTCAATACGCAGAAGAAGGAACTGCTCTGCTTGTAATCTCAGATTTACTACCTACGAAAAAGCATCAATCGGCATAATAGTTAAAAAAAGAAATGGGAATCGGGAAGAGTTCAATCTTGAAAAGCTTCATCAGGGTGTTAAAAATGCTTTTGGAGGTCAAGAACTAAGTGAAAAAAAATTAAAAGCCCTTGTTGAAGCTATTCACAACGATATAAAAGAACAAGGAAATAAAGTTCAATCAGAACTTATTGGCGAAACAGTACTTAAGCACCTGAAAGATATAAATGAGGTTGCTTATGTAAGGTTTGCCTCAGTATATAAAGAATTCTCTGACGCTTCTGATTTTGAAAAAGAAGCTGCAGAGTTTAATTAATCAAGTTTTTGAATACTTGAATATGATTTTAATTTATTATTTTTAAAAATAGCAAGTGAATTTTCAAAAGCAGCAATTTCTGTCTCTTTATTAAGTAGTAAGGCGCTGCTAATTGATTCAACTACATCATATTCTGCATTTCTCAAAGCAGCAAGAAGTCTACCATGAAGATCCTCAGCAGTAATTATTGCAGTATTTACTAGATTCCTATGATTATTCATTTCTTCAATTAGTGGTAAATCTTCATAGTTGCGCTTACTAGTTGCTGTTATCTCTGATAAAGAAGTTGTTAATACATCAACTTGTGTCGATTCATCTATATCTAACATATCATTATAAATTAAAACTTCTGAAACCAATATGCGATATGTTAGTAAGTTATCTAACTCATTAATTAAGCCAAATATTGTTGACAAATTGTAGTTAACCTCTTGAAGATTAAGATTCTCATTTTGTAAAGCTAAGTTCTGATACTCCAAGACTGACGATTCTACAGATTGCAAATAAGCACTAGCATTTGAGATATCATATTTGGAGTAAAAAGTATCAGTTGATATTTCAAGTACATTTTCTAATCCGTCTATTAGCAGATTGGTCTCAATAGCAAGATTGGAACTTATTTGTACTACTTCTTCTTGCTGCGATGACCGTGTTATTAACGTAGTTACCGCTATAGAAATAATAAATAATGAAATGGTAGATATCGTTAAGGGCATAACCCATTTACGCCGTGACTCAACATCTGTCCAAAGTTTTTTAATTTTACTTGTTACATTCACTGGTTTAAATGTTTCTGTAGCAAAGTTATTATGTTCGTTTGTCTCAGCTATTTTTTCTGTTTGTCGATATTCTGTATCTTTTATATATGATTCAATTGATGATGGTTCCGATACTACTCCAACTTCTGTTTGTACATTTGTGTAACTATTTAAATCTAATGATTCATTGTTATTTTCTAAATCTGAAATCGTTTCAGTGTTTTGTGTAATCACGGTCTCAGCTTCAAAGCCCAACATCTCCAAGATTTTAATTCTGTCTGTGGATTTTGCTTTATTTATAAAAATAAAATCTCTAATATTCATCAATGAAAGGTTACCATTGTGTATGAGTAAAAACATTGAAATAAAATTACTAAATTCCTCCGCAGTGATACCTCAAAAACAGCATGTTAGTGATATTGGCTATGATCTATCTTCGTCTGAAGAAATTACCCTTCCAAGCAAAGAAGTGACACTAGTTAGTACAGGAGTAGCTATATCTTTACCTACTGGAATTGCTGGATTTATCTTACCTAGATCTGGTTTAGCTAGTAAGAATTTAATAACTCTCATTAATGCACCTGGACTTATTGACCCAGGTTATACCGGGGAATTAAAAGTACCTTTAATAAATCATGGCCAAAATACTTATACGATCAATAAGCATGACAGGATAGCGCAACTAGTAATTCTGAAAACAGACACTATAACATTTGAAGTTGTAGATGAGTTACAGACGACAGATAGAGCAACAAAAGGCTTCGGCTCAACAGGATAATTAATTATTTTATGCTGACATTTAGCTAATATTAGATTTACGCGGGTATGGTATAACGGCTAACACACGACCTTGCCAAGGTCGAGCTGGGGGTTCGATTCCCCCTACCCGCTCAAATGGCGACGTGGCGGAGTGGCTACGCAGCGGTCTGCAAAACCGTGTACACCAGTTCGATTCTGGTCGTCGCCTCCAACCGTCGGAGATATGAGTGATAGCAGTTACAGGATCAGGTGAATATTTATCAGGCATAATAGATGCTGATTCAAAACTATTATCAAAACTAAAAACCCGACCAAACGTCTTAACTTTACCAACTGCCGCTGGCAAGGAAAGTAGTGACAGAATCAATTATTGGTGTGACCTAGCTACAACCCATTTTTCAAAATTTGATGTTGATCACAAGAATATTAAAGCTCTCAAACACAATGATTTTTTTGATGAGGAACTATTGGAAGCCACTAAAAGTGCAAATTTTATTTATTTTTCTGGAGGTAACCCTACCTATTTATATGAGGCTATAAAAGATACTCCATTTTTTAAGGAATTGATAAATACTCATGAAAATGGCGGAATCATAGCTGGTTGTAGTGCCGGTGCAATGATTATGGGTGAAAAGATGATCAAAGGTTACGGATTCAATCTTATTAACAATGTGATTGTTATTCCTCATTATGGCGAGTCTTTTTATTCTTGGGTAACAAATACTGTTAAATTGCTAAACAGAGGTAACTATAAACTTTTATGTTTAGAAAAAGATACATATTTCACATTAAATGAAGACCATATCGAAATTATCGGTAGTAATAACATTCATTTAATATTTAAAGATAAGCATGACACTTATAAAGATGGCGATGTCTTTAGTACAAAAAAACTGGTGATTTAAATGTGTGGACGTTATCACTTAGAAGTAAATAGCCTATATGAAGAAGATATTGAAAAAGAAGAAAACTTTGAATACAAAAATAATTTTAACATAACCCCACAATCTAAAGTTCCTTTAGTTATTGATGACAAGTTAAAAATAGCTACTTGGGGATATTTCCCAGAGTGGTTAAAAACTCAAAAAAATTCAAAACCACTTTTTAATACTCGTTGGGAAACAGTTCGAGAAAAAAGAACTTTCCAAAGCGCATACAAAAAACATCGCTGTCTTGTGCCTATTTCAGGATGGTATGAATGGAAAAATATTAATAATGAAAAACAACCTTACTATTTTTACAAAGAAAATGAACTTCTAAAAGCTGCTGGATTGTATTGGTTAAGATCTAGCGGAAATATAGAGTTTTCAATTATTACCAAAGATGCTTATGGTGATCTTTCTTCTATACACCATAGAACACCTCTTATTCTTGGTCCAAATGAACAAGCTATGTGGACTTCTCAAGAAGATGAAAATACACTTTATGAAGATATATCTAATCAAGGTGAAATACCAATAACATTCCACAGAGTTAATAAATCTGTTAATAATCCCAAAAATAAAAATTCGTCATTAATAAATAAATATACAGAGGTACCTTTTTAATGAATTCACAATCTCCTATATACTCTTTTAAATTTACAATCTCTTGGATTGCTATTTACTTAGTCATCGTGTACTTTATTGCGCTATATCTTAATATTTTTATTTCTCTTTATGTAGGACTATGGATTCTTAATCTTCTAATTGAACTCGCAGAAAGATTTCTTTTGAGATTTGGTAAACGTATTTATACTGTCGAACGTTAACATTTACTTAATGTATTATTGTTGCTATATTTGTGAAAAGGGAGATTAGCTCAGTCTGGCAGAGCGCTACCTCGACAAGGTAGATGTCACAAGTTCAAATCTTGTATCTCCCACAAAATATGAAATTAATTCTTAAGAAACTTACACCTATATATTTCAGGTACAACCGCATTTGGATTACAAAAAGACTGGAGATATTAATATGGATTTTTTTTATTTTTTTGGCATTTAATAGTTTTATAATCAACTATTAAAACAAAGGTGTATTTAATAACTTAAGTGTTTTATAGTTATGTTGACCGTTTATTTGGGCAGTATTCAACTCAAATGAATATGTATAAAGGAATTTACAGTGGTCATTTAGAAAAGAGGGGTTTCTCCAGGATGGGAATTCCCTTTTTTCTTTTATAAGTAAAATATTCCTGAACATAAACTTCATACATGACATCAAAAAACATTGGTCACTTACGCCTCATCATTATTTTTACATTAATAATTGGCCTTTTATCTCTAATTACTCCTGATACAAACTTGAAAATATTTGATATTAATATACTCCAATTCATCTTGTTGTATATCTGGTTAGTTCAGATTGCTGCATTCATATTTGCCTTCATCTATCAAACTGAAAAGTATTATGATTTTATAGGGAGTTTAACTTATTCAACTTCAACATTAATTGTCTACTACTCACTTCCAGATAAAACACAGACTGATACTGTTCTACTTGCTCTGGTATTAATTTGGTCCTTGAGATTAGGACTATTTCTTTTTAGAAGAATATTGGAAGACGGTAAAGATAACCGTTTTACTAAGCCTAAACAGTCATTTTTACATTTTCTGCAATATTGGACAGGACAAGCAATGTGGGTATCATTCACTTGTATTGCTGTTTACGTTGCAATGATATCCGAAGAGGAAAACACAATCACAACGGTTTCTATAATTGGCTTAATTATCTGGATTTTTGGATTCACAATAGAAGTTATATCAGATGCTCAAAAAAGAACTTTTCGTAAAGATATTAAAAACAAAACAAAATTTATCTCGAATGGATTATGGAGTAGAAGTCGACATCCTAATTATTTTGGTGAAATTACCCTATGGGTAGGAGTAGCAGTAATTTCTCTGACAAGCTTAAATGGTGTTGGCTATGTCGCACTCATTTCTCCATTGTTTGTATACGCTTTACTTTCAAAAGGAAGTGGAATACCTCTACTAGAACAGAGTGCAGACAAGAAATGGGGTAGTGACCCTGAATACCAAGCCTACAAAAACAACACTCCAGTATTATTTCCTAAATTGTTTAACAATGTAGAAAACACCCACGGCAATAGCGAGTAATTGATAATAGGGTAGCGTATCGTATCTTAAAATAAAGTTGTACCCTATACCTATAATTCCTAAACCTACAGCTAGTTTCTGCCAGTTTTTCATTAAAGGGAATCAAGTTTTTCTAAAAGAATGTCTTTTTCACCCGGTAACATCTCAACAATATGATCATCATCTGGATAAGTATTGTTCTTTACTTCATCCTTAAAAGATTTTATTGCTTTTGACCTTTCTAAATTTAATTTTTCTTTTATTGATTTTCCATCTCCCCATGATTTAGCATGACGTGGCATTTTAATTCCTGTAGTTTCACCACATATATCTTCAAAGAAGAGAAACATTACATCTCCGCCCGAACCTGAACCAAGAGAATTTAAAACAAGTGAAGTATGTTTTTTAAGTTCAATAAGCGCATCTTCTGCAACGCACTCAACTTCAGCTCCAAATGCTCCAGCATTCTCTAATCTTTTCATGTCTCTTAAAATGCTTATAGCTTCATCTGCTGTTTTACCAACTGTTCTAATTCCACCATACTTAGTAGCCATCGAAGGCACCATTCCTACATGACCTTGAACTTGCATTCCTTCTTTTGCTAACATTTCAACAACTTCCATACTTCTTGGCGTTAAAACGGAGTCCGCACCATTCATCATTACATCAAATGCTCCGCGGAGGATCTCTTCATTAGTAACATATCTTCCAGCAAATAGGGCCGCTGTAATAAATGTATTAGGTGCGCCTTTTCTAACATCTTGATACCAGTCACTACCAGTAATAATCATATCAATGTCTTGACTCGCTACTATTTCTGCTTCTTCTTGATTTCCAGCTGTAACTTGAGTCATTTTGATATCGTTTTTTTTATTATCAAGCATATCTCCAACTGTAATGTTTCGATCAACCTGTTCGTGTCCGAATGTATAGATTCTTTTCATACTATAAGTATACGTTGGGAACTGTAAGAAAAACAAGACTCTACATGTAGAGTTCTTTTCATGTCTGGACAATTTTTCTTTTAACTTTACCTTATTAATCTAAAATCTATGAAAGATTTGTTCTTAGAGTTTTTAATTAATTGTAGAAATTGTAAAATGTCATTATGAGTTTATGGAAAAAATTTTTACAATTTGAAAAGAGAGTTTTTTCTGGACCTTACAAATGGTTACTGAAAAAAGGTATTATCGCCATAGGTACAATTGCAAAAAGAATTTACCTTTCAATGGATGATTTGTACGAAGATAAGTTTTTAGATGAATATAAGGGAAACCCAAATTGGGCTGGGGATGATTGATGATAAATACATATAATTACCCATGTATAGTTATCAATTTTAGTTTTAGAAATTTAACCGTTTAGGTTGTAAATTTACCTGATTTAATGAAAATATCCTACAAACCTGTTGATAGCGACTATCAAGTAGTAATTAAAAAAGATTATGATTCTTGGGCAAGTTTACTTTATTCACCAGATGGAGTCTTTAAGTATGAATTTCCAATGAGTGAATTTCTCATTCCAACTGAAGGACGAACTCTTCATGCTACCGAAAATAGATTAGTCATAACGATAGAGTGCAAGATGAAAAAAAATAAGTTCTACGACTTTCAAATAACAGAACATATGGAAGAAAAGAACTTAGGTATAACTTTAAAAGATATATATGAAAATGTTAGAACTGCTAGTGTGATGGTTTTCGATTACGATTTAACCAAAATTCTTCCTGTTCCGATGTGGGATAAAAACAACATAACTAACTATATAGATACTTCACCACGTGAACAATTTTCAATGCATTTAAAGAGTGTTCTACTTGCAACTGAATATATTGAATATAGTAATTATTTTATGGCTGAACCATACGCAATTTGGCTTATTGCTCAACCATCATTCTTTAGAAGAAATACAGTCATAGGCAAAACTACTCCAAATTCCCAGGAAGTATTAAACCTTACTGCTGCACAAGAAGTTGAGAAAGCTTTAAATAATATAGATAGAAATCTTTATAGACCAAGTAATACAGGGGCAAATGGAGGAAATTTAACGGATAAAGGCCAAGAGATACTAAATGATTTTCTCAGTGCGTACAATTATGTACTGGATGAATAAGTTAAAATTTTTATTTTAAAAAATATGACCTTTGATATGAGTCAGCATTATCTATTTTTAATATAAGTTAAAAGAAACAATCATTTAGATTTAGCTAACACCTCATCAAAGCAGTATGGACAGTACTCATCAATTTTGTATTTTTCTGAACCTATCTCTTCTTTATTAAGAGGTTCTCTACATCGAAAACAAAGAACATAATCTGTTTCAACAAGATCTTTATTAAGAGCAACTCTATCATCGAATACAAAACAATCTCCATTCCAATGTTTTCCGCCAGTTTCTTTAAAATAGTTGATAACCCCACCTTCTATTTGTTTGATATTTTGAAATCCATTTTCAAGCATTAATGCTGAAGCTTTTTCACATCTAATCCCACCTGTACAAAACATAACAATTTCTTTACCGTTAAGATCATCTCTTAATTTTTCAATTTCTTCTGGAAAGTCTCGAAAGGAATCCAAATCGAGATCAAGAGCATTTTTAAAAGTACCTAATCTTACTTCATATTCATTCCTTGTATCAAGAAGCACAATTTCTTCATTATTGTCTAATTTATCGTTAAGCTCTTTTGGTGATATTTTCTGGCCTGTAAATTGATATGGATTAATTTCTTCTACACCCATGGAGATAATTTCTTTTTTAATACGAACTAACATCTTTCGAAAGGGTTGATATTCGTTATAGGTTATTTTGACATCTACATCAGCAAATCTACTATCTGAATGAATAAAAACTATAAATTTATCTATGTTATTTTTAGTCCCTGAAACTGAAAAATTAAGTCCTTTGCTGCTGATTAGTACTGTTCCCTTTAAGTTAAGATTTATTGAACGTCGTAATATAGTTTCTTTAAGATGTAATTCATCTTCGATCGGTGTGAATTTATAACCCGTTATATTCGCAATTTTCATATTTAAAACCTTATGTGTAGGAGATTACTTTCTTTTCCCAGTGCGACCTGTTCTAAAATCTAGTCGACCTTTTCTCTTAGAAACGTGTTTCTTTTTTCTTTTTTGACGTCTACCTTCAGGAATTGAGAAATCTTTCATAAACATATATTAGTTATTTTATTTACTATTTAATAAAAAATAGAAAAGGGAGTCGGCAAACCCCCTTTTCCTAGCAAGTACTAGTGATAGAAACTTGCCACTTACATTTTAGGCTGAGATTCAAGTAAACTAATTAAATCATACGTCACTGATACATCTTGTGATTTATGATATTAGAAGGGGGAGTTCTCTGTCTGAACTCCTCTTTCGTAAAACAAGGAGCGTAATGACTATACATTCTAAAATGCCAGCCATAGGACTAGGTACATACATGATGTCACCAGAAGAGGCTGAAGAGATGACTTATGAAGCCATAAAAGTTGGTTATAGACATATCGATACTGCTGAAGTGTACCGAAATGAACAAGGTGTTGCAAAAGGCATTGAAAGGGCTTTATCAGATGGAATAGTTTCAAGATCTGATTTATTTATCACGACTAAAGTTTTTCCAGGTAATGAAATTTGGGGTCAAAATCAAAAAACTTTTGATGATGTGATGGAATCATTCGACAACAGTCTTAAAAGACTCAAACTAGATTATGTAGATTTGTATTTAATTCATTCAGCGCATGCTGATAAAACACGAATAGAACAATGGAAAGCTCTTCTTGAACTAAAAGATAATGGCAAGATTACTTATGCTGGTGTTGCGAACTGGAACATCAAACATCTCCAAGAAATTAATGACGTCGATCTTCCACTACCTGACACAAATCAGATTGAATTACATCCTTGGGCTCAACAGCCGGAACTTGTAAAGTACCTACAAGACCATAATGTTCATATTATTGCGTACAGTAGCCTTGTCCCTTTATCTACATGGAGACAAAAAGATGGTCAAAATAGTCTCAAGACGAAAGAGATGGAAAATGAAGGTACCTCTGATCATTCGCTGTTTAAAACTTTAGCTAGTAAATATAACGTTAAAGAATCTCAATTACTTTTACAGTGGGCTCTTCAACTAAAGTATGCAGTATTACCTAAAACAATAAAGATTTCAAGACTCCAAGAAAACTTTGAATTTTCATTTGTTATCGAAGAAGAAGATATGCTTTTGATACAAAATGAAAATAAAGGCGGAGGAATTACCTGGGAATGGGGAGATCCTTTACTAGTTAACTAAATTATATTTTCATAAGAGTATTTTTTATTAATTCAATAACTTCTTTCGAATTAACTTCCATACATATATCTATACCAATCCTGTCAGACCAGGGATTATTAAGATCCTCGGTTTTACTTGTACCCATCCATGTTTTTCCTCGGCTTATTCCTTCTGTTTCTACAACTATTGGAAAATTTACTGTTTTAAAGAGTTCACTGTTAATAAGAAATGCTATTGCGGATGAATCATGAATAGGCATACCTTGTTTGTTATAAAACCTACTTAAAAAATCTACATAGTGAGGGAGAATAACCTTAAGATGATTAGTTTGATCACTACCATGATTGGATATTTCCTTGATTGTTAACTCATCCATAAATACTTGATTTGTAACATCAAGGCCAACCATAGTTATTTGTGTATTAGATTTGAATACATGATTTGCGGCCTCTGGGTCATTTTTTATATTAGCTTCTGCAGCAGGTGAAGCATTACCTTGAGAAAGGGCATTTCCACCCATCAATACAATTTCTTTAATTTTCTTATCAATTCCAGGATATTCAGTCAGAAGTTGAGCGATGTTCGTTAATGGACCTATTGGTACAAGTGTAATTTGTCCAGGAAACTCATCTATTTTATTTTTCATAAAATTAATTGCTGAAATATCACCTTCTTTAATTTTGGGTTTTACTAAATTACTATTCCCTTGACCATCTATACCGTGTACAATTTCACCTTTTCCTAAATACTCCGTCATCAATGGTTTAGAGGCCCCTGTGTGTACCGGTATTCCTTCTTTATTAGCTATTTCAAGGATACGTAGTGCATTTTCGGTTCCTTGAATGTTAGAAGTATTTCCGTATACAGTTGTAAGCCCTATTACTTCTAGTTCAGGTGAATTCAAAGCAAAGTAAATTGCCATAGTGTCATCAATACCTGGATCTGTGTCAATAATTATTTGTTTCATTTAGTCACCTATATTTTTATTAACTATATGTTAGATACTTCATGTGAACATTTCATCAGTAGATTAAAATAGATGACCAATGGTGTATATAAAACTTTACAAATTATTACTATAGTTTTATGAAAGTTCAAATATACACAATCCAGTCGATAGAAGAAGCTGAATCATTATTAAATTTAGGTGTTGATAATATTGGACTTACTCCAGCGTCTATTGGTTTGCCTGGTGAGATTACAGTAGAGTTAGCAAAATCAATTTTTACTTCAGTTAAAAGCAGTAACAATATTGCTTTATCAGTCTCAAATAATGTTAATGAAATCTTAGACATGACTTTTGAGGTTAAGCCTGATGTTTTGCATCTATGCGGAGAAGAAGGTTTACTTAGTGATAAAGATCTCTTTTCTTTGAAATCCAAAATACAGTCTGACAATAATTATATAAAATTAATGCAAGCTGTATCTGTTGATAATTGGGACTCAGTTGATCTTGCAAAAAAATATAGCAAAATTGCTGACTATTTAATTTTAGATACGTCAACAACAGAGGTAGAAGGTATCGGTGCAAGCGGAGATACTCATGATTGGAATATTTCTAGAGCTATTGTTGACAATGTAAGCATTCCAGTAGTTTTAGCTGGGGGGTTATCACCAGAAAATGTTCAACAAGCAATAACAAAAGTCAATCCATGGGCAGTAGATTCATTAACACACACTAATAAGTTTTTTGAAGACGGGTCATTTATTAAGGACCTTAAAAAGGTTGAGAACTTTGTTAATAACTCCAAAAATCAAATATGAAGAAAATTAGCATACTCGGTGATTCAAACGTTGACATGATGATATATTTAAATAATTCAACTGAATTGGCAGACCCAAAACTTTTTTGTGGTGGATCTGCAGCTAATGTTGCTTATGGACTTTCAAAACTTGAGAATCAGGTCCATTTTTTTGGTTCAGTAGGAAATGATATACATGGAAAATTCATTGTTGATGATATGAATAATAGTGATGTAAACATAGATCATTTAGATATCATCGAAACAGAAAGTACTGCCATGGTTATAGGTGTAGTTAATCAGCAAAGCGAAAGAAATCTTTTTGTATGGCCTCCTAGTAATGCGGCGCATAGTAAATTTGAATTATCTCAAAAAGATATAGATAAATTAGTTAAAAGTGATTGGTTACACGTATCTGGAATAAGTTTAAGAGAAGATCCAGTCTGCTCCTCTATGCTACAAGCTATGAAAATATGTCATGAACGTGATATAACGGTTTCATTCGATTTAAATTTACGTATTGAGCTCTGGGGAATGTCTGAAGAGTTTAGGAACATTATCTTTAAAGGTATTTCGTATTCCAAATATATTTTTGGAAGTTTATCAGAAGAATATAGTCATTTATTTTCAAGCGATCCATTGGAAATTCAATTTAATACTAAAACAAATAAAGAAAAAACTTTTATCGTTAGGGATGGTGTAAATGGTTCTATCTGTTATTCAGATAATAATATTATCAAAACACCAGCTTTTATTATTAAACCAATTGACTCCGTAGGTGCTGGAGATGCATTCAATTCTGGATTTATAAATTCGATAATTAAATATAAAGATTTAGATACAGCTCTAGTGAATGCGAATGCTGTTGCTGCGTACAAAATACAAGGAGAGGGAGCAAGACATTTACCTGACTGGTTAAAATTAGTTGAATTTATAAATAAAACGTCAACCTACAGAGACATCACTCAACTGAGTCAAGAGTAATCTCCACCATTGTTTTTAAACCAATTTCACGTTCCTCTGATGACATTTGGAGATTCTTCTCAATAACATCAGATACGGTAGCAACGGCCAATGCTTTAGCACCAAACTCTGCTGCAACTCCATAAAGTCCCGCTGCTTCCATTTCAACAGCCAAGATTCCCATTCGTTTCATGATTTCAAAGGTTTCTTTTCTAGGATCATAAAAAAGATCACCAGAGAATATATTTCCTACATGCACAGTTTTAGCCATAGATTGAGCAGTATTTACAAAATTTTGTACTAATTCCCATGATGCAGTTGCTGAGAAGTCAGCATTAAAGAATCTTGCTCTGTTGACACCTGAATCTGTAGATGCTCCAACCCCAACCACAATATCACCAAGTTCAAGATGTTCTGCTATTGAACCCGAACTCCCAACTCTTATTAAGGATTTTACTTTGTACTCAGTAATTAATTCTTTAGCATATATTGATATGGAGGGGATACCCATCCCAGTACCCATAACTGAAATTCGTTTTCCTTTATATTCACCAGTAAATCCAAGAATATTACGGACGTTTGTTACTTCTTTAGTTTTTTGAAAAAAAGTATCCGCAATAAACTTAGCTCTCAGAGGATCACCCGGTAGAAGTATTGTTTCAGCGAATGCATTGTTTTCAGCATTTATATGTGGGGTTACCATTTCATAATTCTAACATTATTTATTGCTCTACAAAAGGGAACTTAAGTAGAATTTAGATATGAAATTTTCAAAACAAGAGCAAGTTCTTATGAAGAAAGATAACTCACTTAAAAAACTTATCATATCTA
>Ga0209558_1000685_pt1 | contig 28129 bp, 26 predicted proteins | sample SaaInlV_150m_DNA_3_FD_184674 | JGI IMG/M metagenome (GOLD analysis project Ga0209558, IMG submission 184674) | Marine microbial communities from expanding oxygen minimum zones in the Saanich Inlet - Saanich Inlet SI074_LV_120m_DNA (SPAdes) (version 2) | ecosystem: Environmental > Aquatic >...
GCGAATATGACGCCGGCCTGGAAACCGCCGCCGGGGCCAAAGTCGCCGTGGAACTGTACGTAGAGGGCGAAGAGCAGAATCAGCGGAATAAAGAGTTTGGACATGACGCGCAGGACCATCGCGTGGTGCATTACGTGGCTGCCGCGGCGATCGGTCGTCTCAGCAGTGGGGGGTGATGCAATGCGGTTGTGCGAGCGTCGGTCGCGGCGCAGTAGCAGCAGAACGGTCAGGCCGGCGGTGAAGATTACCGTGGTCTCACCCAGGGTGTCGTAGCCGCGATAGCTGGCCAAGACCGAGGTGACCATATTGGGCACGCCAATCTCCTCCGGGGATTCGACGATATAGCGCGGGGCGACGTGTTGGTGTATCGGGGCATCGGGGTCGCCAAAATGCGGCATGTCTAGGGTGCCGTAGATCAGGGCTCCGCCAGTAAGCGTACAAACAATAAATCCACTCCAGGAGTGGCTATATTGTGCCTTTTCCTTGCGTGCGGTCAAGGTGAGGGTGGCCAAAAAGAGCACTGTCGAGATGCCGGCGCCGACGGCCGCTTCGGTAAACGCAACGTCAACAGCGTCAAGGGTGGTAAATATACAGGCCGAAAGCAGGCTGAATATGCCTAGGAGTACTACGGCTTCAAAGAGGTCACGTACCCGGATAACGGCGACGGCGACGACGATGAGAATAGTCAGTAGCACAATGTCGACGAGGTTAATCTGTAGCGAGATGTCGGAGATGAAGTTACTCATGCGGCGGCGTCGGCTACCTGGGGTTTTAGGCCGCTGTGTTGGGCTGCGCGGGCGATGGCGTGGGTGGCGACGGGGCTGGTGAGCAATAAAAAGAGCAAGATCATGGCTAACTTGGCGGTGGTTAGAGTGAGGCCACCTTGCAACATCAGCCCGGTAATAACTAGCCCGGCGCCGAGGGTGTCAGTAACCCCGCCGCCGTGTATGCGGCTGTAGAAGTCGGGTAGACGCAAGAGGCCCACCCCGCCGATCATGCAGAAGCAGCAGCCGAGCAGCAGGCACAGCCAACTGGCGAGGTGGATGAAGGTGTCCATTAGGCCCGTGCCTCCTCTTCGTTGGAGCCTATACTACCGAATTCGACGAATTTTAGGATGGCGATGGTGCCGATGAAATTGATCAGCACATAGACTAAGCTCAGGTCGAGAAAATCGGGCCGGCCAGTTAGGAAGCCGATGACGGCGAGCAGCAGCACGGTCTTGGTGCCGAACATATTGACGGCGAGCACGCGGTCGTAGACCGTGGGGCCTTTTAAGGCGCGGACCAAGGCCAAGAGCATGGTGACCAACACGCCGAGCATGGCGGCGATAAACATTATCGCTCGCCTTCCAGCCGGGTTACCCGGCGATCCATAGACCCTTCGAGTAACTCGTCGGCGGCTTCATTAGTCAAGGCGTGTACGGTGATTTCACCTTCTTCGACTTCGACCGAAACCGTGCCGGGAGTAAGCGTGATGGAGTTTGCGTAAATCACTTGTCCCAAATGGGTTTTTTGGCTTGTTTTAATGCGGATTACTCGAGGGGCAATGGGTAAGCTGGGCTGAATGATCCGCCAGGATATGTCGATATTGGCCTTGATCGTTTCCCAAGCAAGCCACGGGATATAAGTCAGTAGACCGAAGAACAGGTGGTTCGGGTGACCCTCGGGGTCGATAATGTCCATGCGGCGAGAAAGCAAGACGACGAATAGGCACGAGAGACCGCCCAAACCCAAAAGCAGACTCGTATAGAAGCCGGACCAGACCAGCCAGGTTAAAAACAGCAAGATAAAGAGACTGAGCGTGCGTCTCAATGATGACGTTTGCAATATATTGCCTATAATTTCAATTGAATTTACTCTATACAATCTGTGAAATTCTGTAATGCGATGCAAGGAAAATAGTACCACAAGTCTATTGCGACGATAAAAATTAAGAGTATGTCATATATATGCAATTTACGAAGGAGGCCTCATGAGAAAGGTGCTATTTTTTGCACTGGCTTTTATCCTGATGCAATCGGGATCGGCTTTGGCGGGCGGAGGCGGTGGGGGCCATGAGGCCGATCCCGAGTTCCCCCCGAGTCTCGCCAGTTATGCCGACGACCATCTAGACAGCATCGGCGATATGTTGTCCCACCGGGCCAAGGTTGCGCCCTTTAACCTGGCGGCGACCTTGATTTTTATTTTTGCGATCATCCACACTTTCCTGACCAGTAAGTTTCTGGAGGTTTCTCATAAGTGGGAGCACCAACACCAGGAGAAAGTAGAGCGCGGCGAAAAAATAAAGGGTTCGGTGCACTTCGGCGCCGGGGTCTTTCATTTTCTCGGCGAGGTCGAAGCGGTGTTTGGCATCTGGGCTATCGCACTGGTCGGGGCGATAGTGGCCTTTTACGATTGGCACACGGCGGTGTTCTACCTCAGCCATAAGGTCAATTATACCGAGCCGATGTTCGTCGGTGTGATCATGACCCTGGCGGCGACCCGGCCGATCCTCAAGGCCGCCGAACTGATGATGTGGAAGATCGCCAATGTCTTTGGTGGTATGCTGGTCGCTTGGTGGTTAACGATCCTGACGTTCGGGCCGATCCTCGGCTCGTTTATCACCGAACCAGCGGCGATGACGATTTCGGCCTTGTTGCTGGGCGAGAAATTTTACGACCTCGGGCCGAGCAATAAATTCAAATACGCCACGCTCGGTTTGCTCTTCGTCAATATTTCGGTCGGCGGCACTCTGACCCACTTCGCGGCTCCGCCGGTCTTGATGGTGGTCGGGCCGTGGAATTGGGATTTGATGCATATGTTGACTTCGTTTGGCTGGAAGGCGGTCATCGGTATCTGTTTGGCTAATGGCCTGTATTTCTATCTCTTCCGTGGCGAGTTGGACGAATTGCAGAAGAAATATGCGCTAGTGCGGATGAAGCGCGAACTGCAGGGACGCTATGCCAAACGCGAAGAGTTGGAGGCCGAATTCGACGATCTCGAAGTCGTGATTGACAAGGAATTGAATTTCAACGCCTCGCTGGAAAGCAAGTGCGTCGAGATCAAGGCGCGGATCAGAGAGCGGATCATGAAGAATATCGACAAGGAGAGCGTCAATCTCGAACTATTAGAGGAGGCGTTTGACCAGCGTTTCGAGGAGATCCGCCTCGCCCAGGTGCGCAAGACGCTGCCCGGACTATTGCCAGCGAGCCAGCGCCCTCCGTATCGCGACCCCAACTGGGATCAGCGCGAGGGTTTTGTGCCGGGCTGGATGATGTTGGCGCATGTCTTGTTTATGGCCTGGACGGTGGTCAATACGCACTATCCGGCGCTTTTTGTCGGCGGGTTTCTATTTTTCCTCGGTTTCGCACAGTCGACGGTCCACTTTCAGAACCGCATCGATCTCAAGCCGTCTCTGCTGGTCGGTTTCTTCCTTGCGGGTTTGGTGATGCACGGAGGGGTGCAGGGTTGGTGGATCGCACCAGTCCTGGGGTCTTTGGGTGAGTTGCCGCTGATGTTGGGCGCGACGGGACTGACTGCCATCAATGACAACGCGGCAATCACGTATTTGAGCACGCTGGTTCCAGGATTCACCGACGAGTTGAAATACGCGGTGGTCGCAGGTGCGGTGACTGGTGGCGGTCTGACCGTCATCGCCAACGCGCCGAATCCGGCGGGGCAGTCGATACTCAAGCGCTATTTTTTGCACGGTGTTTCACCTGCCGGCCTTTTTAAGGCGGCCCTATTGCCGACGGTGATCATGGCGCTCTGTTTTCTGTTGCTCAGGTTCTGAGGATGGAGGAGATACCGCGCGTATTTTTGCTCGACCCGGAGGTGCTGCTCGCCACGCGCAGTGCGGTTTACGATGGGGACGAGGCTTTGCAAGCCGCCGATGAAAGACTGCTGCAAGAGGCGGATCAGGCGCTATATGCAGCTCCGGTCAGTGTGGTCGACAAGGAGGCCTTACCTCCCTCGGGAGACCCGCGCGACTATATGAGCCAGGCTCCGTATTGGTGGCCGGAAGCAGAGGGGGAACAAAGCGGGACCTACGTGTGGCGCGACGGGGAGGTCAATCCCGAGGCTGAAGTCTATGATCGCGGCCGGTTGGGGTTGATGTGTTCGGCCTTGAGCTCGTTGGCCCCGGCTTATTTCTTCAGCGATCTCGAACATTTCGCGGAGCACGCCGGTTTGCTATTGCGCACGTGGTTCCTCGACGAGACCACGGCGATGAACCCCCACCTCGAATATGGTCAGGCGATCCCCAGTCGCTGCACGGGGCAAGGGACCGGCATTATCGATACCCACGGCTTCAGTTGGCTGGTCGAGATGGTCGGGCTTTTAGGTGCTTCCTCCGCATGGAACGAGGATGACCAGAGCGGTTTGCAAGCTTGGTTTGGCGCCTATTTGGACTGGTTGCTGACCAGCGACCACGGCCGGGAAGAGGCCGCGCAGAATAACCACCACGGCACTTGGTACGATGTGCAAGTGGCGAGCCTGGCCCTTTTTGCCGGCCGCGACGAAGTGGCAAACGAAATTTGCACGCAGAGCTTCCCTCGGCGGCTTGCGGCGCAGATCGAGGCCGATGGCCGCCAACCCTTGGAGTTGGTCCGCACGCGTTCGCTCGACTACTGCTTGATGAATCTAACGGCTTTATTCGATTTGGCGGATTTGGGGCGGCGGGTCGATATCGACTTATGGGCGCACGAAGACGCGGAAGGGCGCAGCATTCGCCGAGCGTTCTACTGGCTGGTCGAGCAGGCGGTGGACGACAAGTGGGGCTTCGAGCAGGCGACGCCCTTCGCGCACGGGCAGATGATGCCTCTGTTGCGGCGCGGCGGGTTGCGCTTCGACGATGCGAAATGCGAAGAGCGTATTGCCGCAATGGAGCATATTGAGGTGGCTGCCGACCGCACCAACTTGCTCTATCCGGCAAGGTCAAGGACGTAAGCTCTTTTTCGGAAATGGTCGATGTGTTACTCGAATCCAGCACCGTGCGGATCGACCGCCCCAAGGGCAGTGTACATCTGCGTTATCCCGATAATGCTGGTGCGGTATTGCTATCTTAGATAGGTCGCGTTGGGTTTATCGATCGCAGACCCAGAATGAAAGGCATAGGAGGAAACGAATATGGATGCTGTGCAGAAATATACTTTCGACTTGCAGGGCTATATCACGCTCAAAAATGTGGTAGCGGACGAAGTAGTGCGCGCTTGCAATAAGGTGTTGGATCGTTTTGAGACGATGGATGAGGGCGCTTATCCGCCGCCGCTTCGTCTGGGAGATCTGCGCACAGAAAAAAATCTGTATATCTCAAATATTCTTGAGGGTGACGAAATTTTCCGCGCATTGATCGACATTCCCGAGGTCTTGGATGTTATTGCCGAAGTTACGGGTGGCCCTTATCGGCTCAACCACACCTATACTATATATCGCTGGGGCGGTGGTTTTACCGGTTTGCATATGCATGGGACGCCGATCATTTCCAAGTGCCAATATCACTGTCGCAATGGCCAGATGGTCTCGACCTTGACCAAGGCGGTTTTTCCGCTTTTGGATTGTGCGGAAGAAGACGGTTGTTTTGCCGTGGTGCCTGGGGCGCACAAGAGCAACTTTCCCCGTCCCTGGGGAAATCATCCAGATGAAAACCCAGCATTAAAGGGCGTCGAAGCGGAAGCAGGCGACGCGATTATATTTACCGAGGCGCTGACACACGGGTCATTGGTCAATACTTCCGGTCGCCCGCGCAGGAGCCTATATTATTGTTACAGCATAGGATATATGCCGGATTGGGGCGGCCAGCATCTACATTTTAGCGATGATATTTATCGCGCATTGCCTGAAGAACAGGTCGAACTTTTAAAGCTAAAATAACGGAGAAATAAATATGCTGACTCAAGAACAGATCGATACTTACCGCGAGAAAGGTTATTTGGGTGTCGACGGCGTATTGAATGCGGAAGAAGTCGAAGCCTTGCAGCGGACGACCGACGAGTTTGTCGAAAAGTCGCGGGCGGTAGTGCAGAGCGATGATCTTTACGATGTCGAACCTGGGCATACCGTTGGTGCGCCGAAATTGCGCCGGCTCAAAAGTCCTGTTATACAGCACGAGGTGTACAAGGGCATGTTGCACCATCCGCGCATTCTGGAGATAGTTGCGCAATTGATCGGCGAGCGGATTCGCTACAATGGCGATAAGCTCAATATGAAATCGGGTGGTTTTGGCAGCCCAGTCGAGTGGCACCAGGATTGGTCTTTTTATCCGCATAGCAACGACGATTTGCTCGCGGTGGGCATTTGCATAGACGATATGAACGAAGAAAACGGTTGTTTGCTGGTCATACCGGGATCGCACAAGGGGCCGGTTCTCGACCACCATTTTGAAGGGCATTTCGCCGGAGCGGTGACCGACCTGAATTTTGACGATTCAACGGCGGAGAAGATCGAGCTCAAGGCCGGTGGCATTTCGATCCACCACGTGCGTGCGCTGCACGGCTCGCTGCCCAATACCTCGCCCAACCCGCGCCGGCTATTGCTCCTGCAGTATTGCGCGGGAGATGCCTGGCCGTTGGGTTCCGGTGATTGGGAGGCCTTCGGCAAGACCTTTGTGCGTGGCGAGCCCAGCCAGGATATTCGCTGCTCAAATGCGCCGGTGCGCATGCCGTTGCCGCCTGCCAAACACAATCCTGGCGGTTCTATTTATTCGATGCAGGAAATATTGCCCGGTTCCAATATCAAAGTTACTGCGAATTAATGGCCGATTTCAATTGGGATTTCCCCTATGCCTCCCGGCGTATGCCGGTATTGGCTGAGAATGTGGTTGCCACCTCCCAGCCATTGGCGGCTCAGGCGGGTTTACAGATGCTCTACAAGGGTGGCAATGCCGTCGACGCTGCGTTGGCCGCCGCGATTGCATTGACGGTCGTCGAGCCGACCAGCAATGGCATCGGATCGGACGCCTTTTGCATTCTTTGGGATGGGCAGCAATTGCACGGGCTCAACGCCTCCGGAAGATCGCCGGAGGCGTGGACGCCGAAGTATTTTTCCGGTCGCGAGCGCATGCCGGAGCGGGGTTGGGATACGGTGACGGTGCCAGGGTGCGTATCGGCCTGGGTTGAGCTTTCCGAGCGCTTTGGCAAATTGGCTTTTGCCGAGCTTTTCGAGCCGGGCATCCGCTATGCGCGCGACGGGTATCTGGTTGGTCCGGTCACGGCGAATTCATGGGCTTCTCAGGCGCAGGTCCTGGGCGAATACGCGGGTTTTGCTGAGACTTTTATGCCTGGGGGACAGACGCCGCAGACGGGCGAGAAGTTCGCTTGTCCAGCGCAGGCGCAGACCTTGCAGCAAATTGCGGAGACGGCAGGGGCTGCTTTCTACCGGGGTGATTTGGCTGAGCGCATGGCCGCCGACGCGGTGGCGCATGGGGGGCAGTTGCGGGTAGAGGATCTCGCCGCACATCAATGCGACTGGGTTGGCACGGTGAGTCAGGACTACGGCGAATACACGCTGCATGAAATACCACCGAATGGCCAGGGGCTCGCCGCGCTTATCGCTCTCGGGATTCTGCGCAACAAAGGACTGTCTTCTTATCCAGTGGATTCGGTGGATTCCTTGCATCTGCAGATCGAGGCGATGAAATTGGCGCTGGTCGACGCCTATCGCTATATCGCCGATCCCGAGACGATGGACGCGACGGTGGAGCAGTTGCTCGATCCAAGCTATCTCTCCGATCGCGCAGACCAGATCGATCTGAGTGCGGCGGGAGATCCAGGACACGGCGTTCCGGCCAAAGGCGGCACGGTCTATCTGACGGCGGCTGACGCCAATGGCATGATGGTGTCGTTTATCCAATCCAACTATATGGGGTTTGGCTCGGGTATCGTGGTGCCGGAAACCGGTATCAGCTTGCAGAATAGGGGCTCGGGTTTTGTCTTGCAGGAGGGCCATCCCAATCAGGTCGGCCCGCACAAGCGGCCTTTCCAAACGATTATTCCCGCCTTTCTGACTAGGGGCGGCGAGCCGGTGATGAGCTTTGGTTTGATGGGTGGACGGATGCAGGCCCAGGGGCACGTGCAGATGGTAGTGCGTCTGGTCGACTATGACCAGAATCCGCAGGCGGCGGCCGACGCGCCGCGTTTCCAGATATTGCAGGGCCGCGCAGTGGCGATTGAAACAGATTTCCCCTCCGCGACGCTCGACGAACTCGCAAGCCGCGGCCATCAATTGCAGCGGATGCCGCGCGATCCGATGTTCGGTGGAGCACAGCTGATACATCGTTTGGCGGATGGTTATTGCGCCGCCTCGGAGCCGCGTAAGGAGGGGCAGGCGGTAGGCTTCTAGGTATGGGAAGCCAAGAGAAAATTGCCGCTTTTTTTTCTCGGGGGCCGCATGCGGTTGTCGGTGCTTCGCAAGATCGCGACAAATACGGCAACAAAGTTCTGCGTTGTTATATGCAGCACCAGCGCCGGGTTTTTCCGGTTAATCCGCACGCCGCACAAATTGAAGGCCTAACGGCTTATGCCGCTCTCGACGCATTGCCCGAGCCGGTGCACGGGCTATCTATTATTACTCCGTCGTATATAAGCGAAACGATTGTTGCGCAAGCTGTCGCCCTTGGTATCGGGCACGTGTGGATGCAACCTGGGGCCGAGAGTCCCAATGCGATACAGCGGGCCGAAACGGCGGGGCTGTCGGTCATCGCTGACGGATCCTGTATTCTGGTTGTTATGGGCTATAGCGAATAAAATGGAGCAAATGAAACAACATTTGTTATTGGTCGGTTGCCCGGATCGTACCGGGCTGGTTCACCTTATCACCGGGGCGCTCTATAAGCAGGGCCTCAATATCGTCCGCAATGGCGAGTTCGTTGATCGCGAGAATGGGCGGTTTTATATGCGCACCGAGTTTGCAGGGGAGTGCGACTACGACCAAGTCCGCAAAGAGTTGGCGGGTTTGGGAAACGAGCAGGGCACGACGTGGATGCGATTCTATCCACCCCGGCCCAAAGACGTGGTGGTGTTGGTCACCAAGGAACATCATTGCCTGGGCGACTTGCTGGTCCGCCACGCTTATGGAGACCTCAATGCGCGCATTCTCGCCGTCGTCAGTAACCACGAAGTACTCGGTGACTTGGTGCGCAAATTTGACCTGCCCTTTCACTTCGTGCCGCACACCAAAAAGGACCGCCAGACACATGAGCGCGAGGTGTTGGCAGTGGTCAGGCAGTATCCGATAGATTATCTGGTCTTGGCCAAATATATGCGAATTTTGAGTGCGCAGTTCATCGAATCGTTCCCCAGTAAGATTATCAATATCCACCATTCCTTCCTGCCGGCTTTTATCGGCGCAAACCCCTACAAGCAAGCATTCGAACGAGGGGTGAAGACCATCGGCGCCACCGCGCATTTTGTCACTGACGATTTGGACGATGGGCCGATCATCGCCCAGGACGTCATCCCCGTGGATCATACCCAAAGCGCCCGGGATATGGCGCGGGCCGGTCGCGACGTCGAGAAGATTACCTTGGCCCGTGCTTTGGGCCTGGTCTTTGACGACCGGGTGGTGGTGACGGGCAACAAGACGATTATCTTCGACTAAATCGAAAGGGCTTCGGCCGCGCCTATGGTCGCACGTCAGCTCATATGTTTGTTGCCCTTCGTGTTCGCGGTGGGGGTCTATCTTGTGCACGCCGACGGCCCGTTTATTTACGATGACTTCCCCTTTATCGTAGAGAACGAGGATCTGCGTCAGTTGTGGCCCGCAAGCTGGCTGCGTCTGGGAGGGGGCGAACATGCCCAGGTTAACAGCCGCCCTCTGTTATCGTTGACTTTAGCATTGAATTATAGAGTCGATGGTCTTGAGGTTCGGGGCTATCATTTTGTCAACGCGCTTTTGCACGGTTGCTGTGCAATGGTTCTCTTCGGTGTATTGCGCAGGCTCTGGGTGCAGGTGGAAGCGTTGGCGGGGCAGGCAGACGGCTTGGCACTTTGCGGCGCGGTCCTTTGGGCGCTGCATCCGCTCAATAGTGAAGTCGTTTATTATGTGTCCCAGCGCAGTGCGACGCTGATGGGCATTTTTTATTTATTGACGCTCTACGCATTCTTGCGCGGGTTGCAAGGTGGTCGATTTTGGCTGGTGGGGGCCGTTCTGTGTTGTGGGCTGGGCATGGCGGCGAAGGAGGTTATGGTCAGTGCACCCTTGCTGGTCTTATTTTGCGACCGCGCGCTGGCCGGTGGCTCGCTCTTTCAGGTGCTGCGGCGACGGGTTTGGTTTTACGGCGGCTTGGCCGCTACCTGGTTGGTGCTCCTACGCGGATTGTGGGTCGGCCCGCACGGCACGGCGATCGGCTATGGCCTAGGGGTAAGTGTCTGGACATACCTGCTCAACCAATGCGCGATCATCGTCGATTATATGGCTCGGGTGTTCTGGCCGCATCCGCTGATCTTGGATTATGGTCTGCCGCTCCCGCTGGCTATGGGCGATGTGTGGTGGCAGGGTTTACTGGTGTTGCTGGCTTTGGTCTTGAGTGGTTACGCTTTTCTGCGCTGGCCGGGGTGGGGGTGGCTGGGCATTGCGTTCTTTATGTTGTTGGCACCCACGTCCAGTTTCGTACCCAATCTCACCGAAGTCGGCGCGGAGCGGCGCATGTATATGCCGCTCGTGATATTGGTGGCAGCATTCGTCGTCGGTGCCAATCGCATATTCAATCACTATCAGGTGCACCGGCGGCATGCGGCCGTTCTGTTTGTTTTGCTCGCGGTGCTTTTGGGATGGACGACCATTCGAAGGGGTGCTGATTATGCGGGTGCTATTTCGATATGGCAGACCGCGGTCTCCGCCCGGCCGCAAAACGCCCGCGCCCATCTAAATTTAGGGGTGGCCTTGCAAGTGGCAGGCGATTTGCCTGCCGCCGTCGGGCACTATCGCCGGGTATTGGCATTGAACCCTTCGATGGAGGAAGGCTATTATAATCTGGGCTCTGTTCTGCAAGCCCAGGGCAACGGGCAAGCTGCTGCGGACCTTTATCTTCGAGCCTTGGAGCGAAACCCCGACTACGCCAATGCCTATCTGAATTTGGGGCAAATTAAAAAAATACAGGGTGATCCGGCGGCGGCGGAAAAGCATTATCGTCGGGCCATCGCTTTGGACCCGAAGTCGAGTGGCGCATTTTCTAGCTTGGGCAAACTCTTTATTGCGCAGGGTCGATCGGATTCGGCGATGGTGTATTTCCGCCGTGTACTCGCCCTCGATCCAGGGCTGGCAGAGGGCTATAACAGCTTGGGTACCGCATTGGCGTTACAAGGGCAATATGTCGCGGCTTTGCGCGAATATCGACGGGCACTCGAAATCGATCCGGGTTATCAGCTCGCAAGGGAGAATGTGGAACAGGCGCGTCGGGCGCTAGATGGGCGATAGGGCCATGTGATTTGGCGCACGGCAGAAAACGGTGAAATTCCCGGTATTAAAGAGAGTAGTGCACGGGGATTGTGGGCAACTATTGATCCGATCGGGCGTTTGTAAGAAGAAGAGAAGGGGGTGTGGGTATGGATCCCATAAGTATGAGTACTGAGCGGTTACGCCACTTGCTGCAAGAGGTGCGCGAGCAGGAACAGGCTTATCGCATCTGCAGTGCTGAGGATTTGATGGGGCCGGGCGGTGGTGTCTATATCGCGGCTAAGACAGAGCTCGAAGAGCGGCACCTCAATTGGCTCGATCGTCGTAATCCCGCCGCAGGCCCTACCTACCTCGACGTGGTGTTTTTGCGCGGCGAGGCCAAAGGTGGCGAGGCTGTTGACCTCGATTTGCGTTCGGATGAAGTCGCGCCGGGACGCAGTCGACGGGAGCGGGCGGAACACCATTCGCGGCAAGTCGTCGAACACGCGCAGACCGTCACCAAACAAGCCGAAGAGGTCTACAAGGCTGTCGGTAAGCTGGACTTCAACGCGGCCGACTTGCGCAAGGGGACTGCGGAAGCGGGATTGCGGGAATTCGAAGGGTGCTTTAAATCTTTTCGCGGGGTGGTAAAAAAGGCAATCGGGGAATATCTAAGCGGCAATACGTTGGTGATGGATCTGATCCTCAAGTTCAATTTGGACAAGCGCACGGTGCGCCATTCGCTTAACGTTGCCGCTTTCGCGACCGAGTTGGCGTCGCAATTGGCTTTGGACTCAACGGACGATTTAGAGGAATATTTCGGCGACGTTGAGGATGAGCAACTGCGTGCACTGATCGGCAACGAAGAACGTACGGCGGAAGAATTACAAGTCGAATTGCGGGCACTATTCGAACGCGAATTGGTGGAGATCTTCCTCGGTGGTTTTATGCACGATTGCGGTTTGTGGAATGAGCCGTATTTCCTGCAAGAGGGGCACGAAGTCAAGGGGGCGCGGTTAATCTGGGAGTTGGAGGAGGTTCGCACATACGCCCCGTCGTTGGTCAAGATCATCCTCTTTCATTCGGATATCGTCCGATTGGCCGACCGCTGCGGCGTGGTCAAGGTCGTCGAGGACGCTGAAGACCCGGAGCAGATCACCTTTAAGCGGGAATTCTACAAGACGGCGAAGGACGCGAATGTTGCGCTGGAGATGCGGCCGGGCAACTTTATGGGGCACGTCCTATCGCAGGAGGATTTGCGCAAGGTGGTGCCGGTCGCTTTGGCCGAACGCTATATCACGCAAACCCAGAATGTCAACGCCAAATCGCGTATCGAGGTGATCGGCGAATTGGCTCGTTATGTGGTGGATGGGCTTTTTGCCCGCTATATGGTGACGTTGTGTAATTCACAGGTTGAGGTGATCGCCCCGAGGCGTGCCTATGTACGGATGGCCGGTTCGTTGACCATTTCGCTGGAGGATCGCAAGGAAGGGCGACGGGCGCTGCGTTTGGAAGTTACAGACTTCGAGGCGGGTAGTATCCATCATGGACCGGATCGCAATTCCCCGCACTTGATCTCGCTCTTTTTGCGCCGCGCCGACGGCGGTCGCGACAAGGCCGAGTTCGTGGCGGCCCAAGATCCCGCCTTATGGGAGCGCAAAGCCGGGGTAGACAGCCGGATGTATATTCCTACAGGCCGTTTCAAAAACAATTTGAGCTTTCAGGTTACCGGTTTTATCAGCGAAGAGGTCTATACTAAAATACTCGCCGACTACGAGCAGGAACTGATGCGGAGAATGGAGAGCGGCAGATAAAAGTACTAGGGCTATTGTGCGCGGTATGCGCGGGGCCTTTGTATCTGGAGCCGACGCTGAAGGGGTTGCGCGCCAATTCAGCAGCGGCACGGCGCAGGTGGGCATCGATCTCAGTACGGTGGCACGGGCAGGTGAGAACCGCGGCCGTATGTTGCCGCAGCAATTTGTCGCCCTTGAGCATGAGGTGTGGGGCGATGGAAAGGGCTGAGGGGGGTATCGCGCGGTCGGACCTTATCGGCACCGGAGATTGAAGGGGCGGCTGGCGTTGGCGGTTTGGGTGACCTGTGCCGGATCTACTGAACCGGTGCAGGCGATCGGCGGTTGGTTGATGTTGGCAGAAGAGCTAGGTGAAGTTCTTTACAGCACGGATGGCGCGCAGTATACTGAAAGTAGGGGCTGGACATAAAAATACACCCCGTCGGAAACTTGCGCGTCCGACGAGGTGTGCCCCAAGGATTTGGACCGAAGTCCATCTGTTTATTTAGATCGGCGGCAAAAGGTCGAACTTTAGAAAAAACTTATCGTTTATGCAAAAGATTAAGAAACTCGTCATAAGTGCTAAATACTCGATGGGCTCCGGCCTCGTGCAATACGGCGGCTGAGTAGCTCGAGGTGAAACCGATGGCCTGCATTCCGGCGCGCAGGGCGGCTTCGATCCCGAAGATTGAATCTTCGACGACAGTGCAAGTGGCGGGTTCGACGCCGAGGCGTCGGGCGGCGAGCAAAAAAAGATCTGGAGCGGGTTTGCCTTCAGCCACTTCAACGGCGCTGCATACAATATCGAAATGGGACCTGAGGCCGACACGGTCGAGTGAGAAGCGGATTTTGTCGGGGTGGCCCGACGAGGCGACCGCGCGCGGGATGCCGCGTTGGCCAAGGGTGGTGAGCACTTCGGCAAGCCCGGGAAAGCTTTGCAGGTTTTCTTGCGCCTGGCGGAAGTATTCGTGCTGACGTTCGGTGAGAATTTCGGTGGGGAACCGGGTGCCTGTCTTGCGGGTGAAGTGGTCGAGTACGGCCTGGTCCGATTTGCCGATCATCGTTTCAATCTCGCTCAGGTTGGTTTCAACCCCGTAGCGGGCTAATACGGGCAGCCAGGCGCCGCAGCTGAGGTGTTCGCTGTCGACAAGGACGCCGTCGCAATCGAATATCAAATTTTGCATAGGGACTAATATAAGAGCTGTCGTTGGGACGGCCAGGTCAATGCAATTGAGGAGTGATACCATGGTCAGCGCAGAAGAAGCCAAAGCCAAACAAGATGCCCAGGCTCCGCAGGTAACGGTCGAGCCGACGAATCTTGAGGATCGGAATTCCAGTCTTTGCCCCGGTTGCGGCGGGCGGTTGGATTTCTGGGCCTGTGAAGCTATTTGTCATTATTGTGGGCTGAAGTTTACCTGTGACGAATGAAATCGTCGCCCCTACAAGGAGCTAAAACGGTGTTAGAGGAAAAACAGCAGTGCTACACGGGCAAGACGCCTTTGCAGCAGATCGGCAATCGTAATGAAGAGCCGGTCTTCCAGAGGATGCCTGGGGTATTGCAGGCCTTGGATTACGAGCCGCAGTCTTTGGACGTACTAGGATATCTATGCTCTGGCGCTTAATGAGCTGCCGCCGCACTATGTGCAGGAGACGGCGGATCGTGCTCAAGGAGTTGGTCGACGAGCAGACGATCCAAATGGCGATCCGCGAGGCGACTGAGCAAGCTTGCTCGAACCCCAACTACCCATAGGCGCTGCTACGGTATTATGAACCTGCAGCACTTGCGCTATTTCTTGGCCGTGGCGCGCACCGGTGGGTTTACCCAGGCGGCGCGCGAGATGCATGTGACCCAGCCGACGGTTTCAAGCGGCGTCTCCGAACTCGAACGCAGCCTAGGCGTTCAGTTGTTCAACCGCGATAGCCGGCACGTGGCTCTGACCTCGGAGGGCCGGCTGCTGGTCAGTTACGCGATCCAGGTTGAGGATCTGTTGGAGGAAGCCGGTGAACGGCTTGAACGTCGCGATCTGGAACCGGGGGAGGGTTTTCAGTTTGGGGCGATTGACGCGGCGGTGATCTACTTGCTGCCAGAGATTCTCAAAGAGTATATGCGCAGTTATCCAGGAGTGGCGTTGAAGACGCAGGTCGCTCCTTCGCGCAACCTAGTCGAAGACCTGCTGATGAATCGCGCGGAATTCGCGCTGATCCATCTGCCCTATACCCATCCAAAAATAGAAACAGTACCGATCTACCGCGACACGATGCCCTTGGTCGTCGGGCCCGGGCATCGTTTTGCCCAACGCGGCGAAGTCGACTTGGCGGAGGTGGTTGAGGAGCCGCTGATTCTGTTCCATGCCGATTCGGTCTCGCGCAAGGTCGTCGATGAAAAATTGGCCGAAGCCGGCCTCGAACTGGGCGCGGTGATGGAGTTACGCAGTCCTGAGGCGATGCGCAAGCTGGTCGAAGCCGGAGTGGGTATTTCGTTTTTGCCACAATTGGCGGTGCGGGAATCGCTCGACGGCGGGGCGTTGAAATTGGTGGGGGTTCACGGCGTGGCTTTTGAACGCGAGATTGGCGTGGCGTGGCGCCGGGGGCGCTATTTCGGCCAGGCGGTGCGGCTTTTATTGGAAGCTGTCTTTGCCGTTTATGGCGGGCGAGAGGCCTGGTTGTCGAAGATCGCGGGGAAACCCTAGGGGGCGAGGCGAGAAAGGCTCCAGCTCTCGTCTTGAAGATCGTAGGCGAAACGGTCGTGAAGGCGTCCGGGGCGTGCGGCCCAAAATTCAAAGTGGTCGGGCCGAACTAAATAGCCGCCCCAATCCGGTGGTCGGGGGATCTCATTTTCGCCGAAACGCCCGGAAAACTCATCAAAGCGATCGAGCAATTCCTGTCTACTTTCCATCTCAGTGCTTTGCGGCGAAGCCCAGGCCCAGAGTTGGCTTTCGCGTGGCCGGGTGGCGAAGTAGGTGTCCGATTGTTCGTCTGGGGCCTTTACGACCTTCCCCTCGACGCGTATCTGTCGATCCAGTTCGCGCCAATAAAAGACCAACGCCGCATAGGGCGTCTTATACATTTCTAGGCCTTTGCGGCTTTGGTAATGGCTGTAGAACGAAAAACCCTGCGGGCCGAATTCGCTGAGCAATACCATTCGTGCGGCGGGGCGACCCCGCTTGTCGACGGTAGCCAGGCTCATGGCGTGGGCGAGGCCGGTGGTGTGGGCGCGGGCTTCGGCGTACCAAGTCGCAAATTGATTGAGCGGGTCTGGGTGCAGGTCGGATATCTCTAGATAGGGGTCGGTCATTTTGTGGTCCGCTTCATATAGAAATCGCTTCCTTCTAACGCTTCGAAGTCTCCGTAATTTTCATAGAGCCCATGCGCGTCGGATGTGGCCAATAAAAAAGATCAAAAATGCAATGCTCTTTGCTCTCAATGTGAGAATTCCAGTACGGCGAGGTTTAGAGTCGCTTGCGCAGTGCCTCGCCGAGGATCTCCAGCCTCTGGCGCATCGTCTCGGGTTTGAGCGACGAGGGGCAGACGCTCAAACCGTGCAAGTGCGGTGATCCCATAAAACCCGGGTTGGAAATCATAATGCGCACATTGCGTATTTGCAAGGCGGCGGAGAGTTTTTTTCAGCGATACGGTCTGAGGTATTTCGATCGATAGGATCAGGCCGCCGCCCGGCGAAGTCCACTTGTTGCCGATGATCTGGGCGCGGATGCGTTTGGTGAGTTCGGCGGCAGTCGGGCCGCCTTGTGCCGAACCGGTATTGAAGTTGATGCTGAGATCGGGCTGTCTGGGCATGCGGGCCCTCCATGGCGCAATTGTCTCTTCAACATATAAAGCAGGGTGTGCGCTAAAAAGGGACAGTTGGCAATAAGTGCCTGGGATAGAAGTGGGCGGGTGGGGTATTGCGATAATTCATCGCAACGGCGTTTTTAGTTTGCAGAAGCTGTGTGTGGACGGATTGGGTGAGGGTATCCCTTCGCTCATTCTCGCCGACCATCCCTGGTCGGCTCCGAGGGCAGTTTTCAATTCCACTGTCCTGTGGAATCGGAGACTGCAAAGCCGCTGCAGGAATACCCTCACCCAATCCTCCCGAGACTTCTATCATTGGCACTATCTAGGACAGAGAATTAACCAATACTGGGGATGGATATTATGATTGATGCCAAAGCTGTTCGCGCGAACCCGGACGCTATGCGCGAGGTGGTTCGGGTGCGGAAGGTGGATCCGGAGAAGGCTAATGTTGACCGCTGGTTGGAATTGGACGGGGCGCGGAGGGAGCTGCAGAGTCGGATCGACGGGCTGAACGGGGAGAAGAAGGAACTGGCAAAGCTCGGTAAGAGCGATCCCGATGCAGCTCGGCAAAAGGGGCAGGAGTTGCGCGAGCGGGGGCGCGAGATGGAACAGGAGTTGGGGGGAATTGCGGCGGAGTGGCAGGAGATTATGGACTGGTTCCCGAACTGGCCGCATCCGGATATGCCCGAGGGCATGGGTGAGGAGGAAAATGTTGAAGAGAAGGCCTGGATTCCCCGGCAGGGTTATCTGTCGGCGGACAAGTTAGGCCGGGGCGAGACCAGTGGGGAGTATATGCCGAAGCGCCCGGTACATGCCGCGGACCAAGACTTCAAGCCCCTGCACCACGCGGAACTCGGCATCAAACTCGGGGGGATCGATACCTTGCAGGGCGGCCAGGTGTCCGGGTCGCGCTTTGCCTATTTACGCGGTGACGTGGCGCTGATGCAATACGCGCTGAGCCAGTTGTTGATCGACGAGTTGTTGGCTCGGGGGTATGAAATGTTCGTGCCGCCTCTTTTGGTGCGAGAACGCGCACTCTACGGCACTTCACATTTTCCTGAGGGCCGGGACCAGGTCTATGGGATCAAAACGGATAATGTCGAAGAGGGGACGGATCTTTTTCTGGTGGGATCCTCGGAGCCGACGAACTTCAGCTATTTTATGGATCGCACGCTGGACGCGGTCGAATTGCCCGCCAAGGTCTTCGCCTATACGGCTTGTTTTCGCTCGGAGGCCGGGTCTTGGGGCAAGGACGTTAAGGGCATCAAGCGTGTGCACCAGTTTGATAAAATAGAAATGAACGCCGTATGCCTGCCTGAACAATCCGAAGAAGTCTACGAGGAATTCGGACAGGTCAACGAATGGTTGTTGCAGCAGTTGGAACTACCCTATCGAATCGTCGACAAATGCCATGGCGACGCCGGTTATCTCGCCAGCCACCGGCAGCGGGACTTGGAAGTGTGGATGTCGGGCTCCGGCGAGTTTATGGAAGTGATGACGGATACCAACGCCACCGACTATCAGGCCAGGCGTTTGAATATCCGGTATAAGGGTGAAGAGGGTCGCGGCTTTTGCCATCTGGTCAATGATACCGGGTGTGCGATGGGGCGGCTATTAATCTCGATACTGGACAACTACCAGCAGCCGGGTGGGGTAGTGAAAGTACCAGAAGCACTGCAGCGGGTCGTCAAGAAAGAACAATTGGAACCAGCGGGAGGGAAATAGTGGGCAAGAGACTCGACGGCCGGGAAATATCGGCCGAAATGCGCGCCGAAATGAAGGCGGATATCGAACGCCTGCAAGAAGAGTATGACCTAGTGCCGGGTTTGGCGGTGGTGTTGGTGGGGAACAATCCTGCTTCGCTGTCCTACGTGCGTTCAAAGGGCAAGGCGTGCGAGGAATTGGGTTTGCACTCGGTGCAGGTCGACCTGCCGGCGGATTCGAGTACTGAGGACGTATTGGCAGCGGTGGAAAAGCTGAATCAAGACGAAGCCGTGCACGGAATTTTGGTGCAGTTGCCGTTGCCGGGCCAAGACGAACAGCAAGTGGTCAATGCAATCGACCCAGACAAAGACGTCGACGGCCTGCATCCGGTGAACTTGGGGCGGCTCGTGCGGCAGGAGGAGGGCTTCTGGCCCTGCACGCCGCATGGGGTCTTGCAGATCCTCAGCCGCAGCGGGATCGAGGTCAAGGGCAAGCACGCGGTGGTCGTGGGGCGCAGTACGCTGGTCGGGCGGCCCGTCGCCAATTTGCTCGGGCATAAAGCCGACGGCGCCAACGCGACGGTGACGCTGTGCCATACGGGCACGCACGACTTGGGTTATTTTACCCGCCAGGCGGATATCCTGATCGTGGCGGCCGGTTTCCCCCAAGGGATCAAGGCCGATATGGTCAAGGAGGGGGCGGTAGTCATAGATGTCGGCATCAACCAGATCGACGATCCGTCGCGCGAGCGGGGTTGGCGTCTGGTCGGCGATGTCGATTATAAAGAGGTACGCAAGAAGGCCAGCGCGATCACGCCAGTGCCCAACGGCGTCGGGCCGATGACAATTGCGCTATTGCTGTACAACACCGTATGGTCTGCTAAGCGAAAACACGGGCTGGAATAAGCTCGGCTATATAAGTTTCAATGGAAAAGGGGGCTGCTCGTGCAGCCTCCTTTTTTATATAAAGAATGAACGAAGGCTGTTGGGACTGTCAGCGTCTAACAGGTCGTATTATACTAAGTCTATTATGCCAGGTTATCCTGTTCCGGCCTCAGAAGCCGAAGTCGAGCTGCGCTTCAAGAATTCCCGCTTTATCGGTACCGCCGCGCCCGCGAGCGATGTCGACGAGGCCAAGGCCTATATACATTCTATTCGCACCCGTTTCTCGGATGCGTCACACCACTGTTATGCCTTTGCGGCGGGTTTCGGCGCGACGGTGGTGCACGGTATGAGCGATGACGGAGAGCCGTCCGGCACGGCCGGCCGGCCGATGCTGGCGGTGGTGAAGGGGGCGGGCTTGGGGGATGTAGCGGTGGTGGTGACACGATATTTCGGCGGCACTAAGCTGGGCACCGGCGGCTTGGTCAAAGCCTATACCGAAACCACGCAAGCCGTGCTCGCTGCCATAGAGCGGGTCGAGAAGATCGAGACCATCGGCGTGTTAGTGGAATTGGGCTATGAGGCGTATGAAGTGTGCAAAAGGCATATCGAGGCCCTCGGCGCCCAGATCGAGGCCGAGGACTTCGGTGCCCATGTGGAGCTGATATTGCGGTTGGACGAGGAGCGTTTTGCAGAGTTGTTCACGACACTCAAAGACGCGACGTCGGGTCGGGCACTGATCGAGCGAATCGACTGAACGGCTCTGCTAATTTTCCGCCCAGCGAATCAAACCCATTTCCAGCGGATCCCGTAAATCGCGGTGCGAGGGCACTACGCGCAGGGTATAACCGTGCGAGCCCGACTCGCTACAGGTGAAGGTGCCGGAGAAGTAGTGGAGGCCTTCGCCATTGCTCTGTTGTAATTCGAGTGGGTGGACCGTGGTCTGGGTGAATTCGTGCTGGGCGTTGAGGCGGCCGCTGTAGAGTTCGACACGGATATCTTCTGGGGCCAATTCGCCGAGCGAGACTTCCGCGCGAAGCGGCACTTGCATGCCGACTTTTAGTTGACCGGGGAATTCGGTATCGACCTGGCCGATTTGCACCTGGGCCCATTTGGAGCGCACGTGCGATTTCCATTGCGTCAGTTGCAGCACGCGTTCGGGGTCGGCGGTTAATTCCTCAAAGCGGCTTTGGCCCGGTAGATAGAGTTTTTCGCTGTACTCGCGCACCATTCGGTGGGTATTGTAGACTGGGGCGAGTTGCGCGATGGTCTCTTTCATGCGACCGATCCAGTCCGTCGGCAACCCAGACGAGTCGCGTTGGTAAAAGAGCGGGATAACCTCGGTTTCCAACAGGTCGTAGAGTGCGTTTGACTCGACCTCGTCTTGGTAGTGCTCGTCCTCGTAGTCCTCGCCGCGGCCAATCGTCCAGCCCGCATGGCCCTCGCAGGCCTCATCCCACCAACCGTCTAGCACGCTTACGTTCAGCACGCCATTGATTGCGGCCTTCATACCGGAGGTGCCTGAGGCCTCAAGCGGGCGACGGGGGTTGTTGAGCCAGACGTCGCAGCCTTGCACCAGGTAGCGGGCGAGGTTCATGTCGTAGTCCTGCAGAAAGAAGATGCGACCGTTGAAGGGCTCTTCGCGGGCGAGGTGGACGACCTGGCGGATCAGGTCCTTGCCGGCGTCGTCCTTGGGATGGGCCTTGCCGGCGAAGAGGATCTGCAGTGGTCGGTCGCTATCGGTGAAAAGGGCTTTGAGGCGCTCGATATTGCGGAAGAGCAGATTGCCGCGTTTATAGGTGGCGAAGCGCCGGGCAAAGCCGATGGTCAACGCCTGGGGGTCGAGACCGGCGAGTGATTGCTCGATTTTGGCCGAGGGCGCGCCTTGGCTGTGCATCTGTTGTCGCAGGTGGACACGACTGAAATCTATGAGTTGTTGGCGCTGTTGCTGGTGGGTGTCCCAGAGTTCTCGGTCGGCGATTTGCCGTATGGGATCCCAACTGGCCGGGTCGGAATCGACGAAACGCCAAGTGTCGCCGAGATGGCGTTCGAAGAGATCAGACATTTCCGGTGCCGTCCAAGTGTGGATATGCACGCCATTCGTGATATGGCCGATTGGGATCTCGCGCTCGGGAAAATCGGGCCAAAGACCCTGCCACATTCCGCGACTGACCTCGCCGTGCAGGCGACTGACCCCATTGGCACCGCCCGAAAGCTTAAGTGCTAGGACCGTCATACAGAAGGCGGCGTGATGATCGTTGGGGTCGATTCGGCCCAAGCCGAGGAATTCTTCGCGCGACAAACCGAGCGCTTCGCGAAAATGACTTAAATGACTTTCGACCAGGTCGGCGGGGAACCAGTCATTGCCTGCGGCGACGGGTGTATGGGTGGTAAAGACATTGCCGATGACGCTGGCCTCGCGGGCGGTGGCGAAGGAATAGCCCTGCTCGGCCATTAGCCGGCGGATGCGCTCGAGGGCCAAAAAGGCGGAGTGACCTTCGTTCATATGGCAGATAGTGGGTTCGACACCGGCGGCCTGGAGGGCGCGCAGGCCGCCGATGCCGAGTAGGATCTCTTGGCGGATGCGCATTGGCTCGTCGCCGCCGTAGAGGCGGGCAGTGATATCGCGGTCGGCGGGGCTATTTTCGTCGAGATTGGTATCGAGCAAATAAAGGCGCACGCGACCGACTTGCGCCTGCCAGATCCGCGTATGCACACTGCCGTCGACATAGGGGACCTCGATGCTTAGGTGCTCGCCGCTCTCGGTAAAGACGGGTTGTACGGGCATCTGGTAAAAGTCGTTTTCGGGGTTTTTCTCCATCTGCCAGCCGTCGGCGTTGAGGGCTTGGTGGAAATAGCCTTCGCGGTAGAGCAGGCCGACTCCGATCAGGGGGATGCCGAGATCGCTGGCGGCTTTGAGATGATCACCGGCCAGCACGCCCAAGCCCCCGGAATAGATGCGCAGGCTTTCGGTTAGACCAAATTCAGCGGAGAAATAGGCGACTTGCAAGCGGCTTTTGCTGTGGGTTTCGCCAAACCAAGTTGGGTGGGACATGTACTCTGCGAATTGTTGTAGAATATGTTCGATACCGCCACTGACTTGTTTGTCGGCGATGAGGGCTTCGAGTTGCTCGCTTTTTAACGAGGCTAAAAAACGCAGCGGCGCCCGCTCGCTGGCGACCCAGGTCTCTGGGTCGATTTGCTCGAGCGTGCGGGTCGTCTGCTTATTCCAACTCCACCACAGGTTATAGGCCAGATCCCATAACGGGGTAAGTTGCTCGGGGAGCGATGGAATGACATTGAGGCGGTATAATGGCTTCATTGTTGATCTTCGGGGAGGGGTTAACCAAGGGGATATTATTAAACAAAAGGCGGCTGGCTCTATTTTGTCAAGTCGTATGAATATTGCGATAAAGTTTATCAAATATTATACTTAGGAAAATTTCACAGGAGGATTAGATGAGCGAAAAACCCCAAGTATTGATCAGCGGATTTGCCGACGAGGGACCGGCAGACAAAAAAGCGGAATCGCAGTTGACGATGTTGGCGGCGTTGGGTTTGTCCTACTACAGTCTGCGTTTTGTCGATGCAGGGCAGGGGACGAAAAACGTGATGAAGCTGACCCAGCGCGAAATCGCCCGATTGCGCAAATTACACGGAGAATTCGGGGTGCAAGTTTCCTCGATTGGGTCGCCTATTGGCAAGGTCAAATTGCTCGATATCGACGATGGTTCGGCCAATGCGTATATCCCCTTCGACAAGTATTTGAAAAATGACGTGCAACGGGCAGTGGATCTGGCCGGTGAATTTGAGACGCGGTTGATTCGCGGATTTTCCTTTTACCACCCACGGGGCGAAGATCCAGGCGACTATGTCGAAGAGGCCGCCGACCGGCTTATAAAAATCGCCGAAGTCTGCCGCCGTGGCGGCGCGATTTTCGGTTTGGAAGTCGAAGCCAATCTCATCGGGCAGAATGGCCGTTTGCTGCAAAAACTCAACAAGTTGGTAGACCATCCCAACCTGTGCCTGATTTTCGATGGCGGTAATCTGTCGAGCCAGAATTTCACGTCGGTGCAGACGGTGGCCGAATATCGCGCGATGAAGGCTGGCATCGGCTGGATGCACATCAAAGACTACAAGATCGACCCGAAGCTTACATGGCAGGGGCATGTCGACGAAGAAAGGCTGAAGAATTTTGTCCCGGCCGACCAGGGCGATTCGGGCCACGAGGAGATCTTGCGCGATTTCCGTGCCCGCATTCCAGCCTTGGCGCGCAAGTTGAAGAAGCAGGGGGTTCCGGGGGTATTCCTCGATCTCGAACCGCACTTGAAGGGCGGGGGCCAGTTCGGTGGTTTTAGCGGCGTCGACGGTTTTGGCGTAGCGCTTCGGGCATTGCTCAATCTGCTCGACTACGTGGACATTGGCTACGATCTGACGAATTACGGTGATATTGCACGGCAAAAAGCGACCTAATGCATAACTAGGCTCTGCTCGCCGAAGCGGCGTTGCCGATTGGGGTGGCCCCGTTTGCACGTGGCGTTCGCGTTGGCGTCGCAGGCGGAGTTGGCGAGCGGTTGAGGTTCGGTGTGATGTGCTAATACTGTTGAAGGGCTGACCGAGGATGTCCAGGTCAGCCCTTCAACAAGGGGGATTAATCTTAACGCCCTTGCTGCAATAGCTGCGCATGCCGCTTTTTGAAAGCCGCGCTCTTGTCGTCTTCGATGACCTCCAAATCAACGCCCGTTTCGAACCCAGGAATATTGCCAGCGTAAAACGAAATCTGATAATTGCTCTCGTCAGTAAATTCCCAGATCCGTTTTTTGTGGCCACCGGCGGGCCAGTTGATACGCAGAATGCGCTTTTGTGCGCGATAGCGCTGTTTGGGCGTGGGCTCTTCGGGATCGACGCGGTATTTGGCGATGGCCTTTTCGTCGACTGGTGCGCCTAAACCAGGGGTGTCGGGCACCGGCATATAGCCGTCTTGGACTGCGATCGGCTTTTTGAGCAGGTCGTCGACCCACAGTTCGTGGCAGGTGATATAGGGCAATTGTGCGTGCGAGAGCACTGAGCCGAGATGCGCGGCGTAGGTGGTGGTTAGCCCTGAGCCTACCAACTGCAACCAGAAGGGCTTGTTGTGGGCGGCGGCAAGGGTCGCCTGTCGGCGGGTGTCGGTCGCGCCGCCGCCGAGTACGAAGCCGTCGCTACAGTCGTTGCGCAGATACTGGTCTTGGTAGTGTTCGACAATGGGTTTACGCACTCTTTCGCGTAAAAGCCGCGCGCCATCGACGTCCTGGTGCATATAGAAGGGACTTTCGTAGATGCCGACATTGCGATTTTCATCTAATTTCTGCAGCACGATCTCGGCTCTAGCCTGATTGAGCAGAAAACCATTGAAATCGACATCAAACTTATAATCGGCGGGCACGACCTTAGAGACCGCGTTGGTCTGCGCGATGATGTCGCGCCAGGGGCGGGCTTTCATCTTTAAGGTCGTATAGCCGCGTTTGAGCGACTCCTTGGCCTCGGCGGCCCAATCCTCGGCCGGCATATCGATATCCCACCAAGAGATCGGACAGCGGTCGCGCAGCTTGACGCCGAGCAGCGCGTGTACCGGCACGCCTTGGTCTTGGCCTACCAGATCGTAGCAGGCGACTTGTGGGCCGAAGCCGATTTCGTCGCGGTGCATGATCGCCGCCGGATTCTGACCGACGAGCCCCTTGGTTTCGGGGCGCGCGTGGCTGTCGGCCCAGCCGACGAGGCCATTGTCGGTTTCGAGGCGCACTACCCAGACCCGTTCGTCGTGGGTCTGCGCGCGTTGCATGGCACGGGTGACGCGCTTGGCGTAGAAGGGGATATTCAGGGCGAAGGATTCGGCGTGGGTAATTTTCATAATGAGCGGTCTCCGCAGGTGGTGGATGGGGTGGATGGGGTGGATGGGGTGGATTCGGTCGCAAAGTGTACGGATATTTGCATAGGGCAACAACCATTTTAAACGGGAAAGCGAATGTTATGAGCGATACATATGAACCATTTATGGCGAAGGTGGCCGAACTGGCCGATATCGGCCACGCTGAGGGGATGTTGAGTTGGGATCAGGAGACTTATATGCCGCCGAAGGGGGCCGCGATGCGGGCCAGGGCCCAAGGCACGTTGGCGGGGTTGCACCACGAACGGCTCACCGCGCCGGAACTGGTTGGGTTGGTGAAAGACCTCAAGGGCCAGGATTTGACCGGTGACGCGGCGGTGAATGTGCGCGAGGTCGGTCGCAGCCAGGACCGGGCGCTCAAGATTCCCAAAGAGCTGGTCGTCGAGTTGAGCCAAACCGAATCGTTGAGCCATGAGGCTTGGATTGCAGCGCGTGAAAAAGCGGACTTTGCGCACTTTCAGCCCTGGCTGGAGAAGATCCTCAAACTCAAAAAGGAAGTCGCTGAGCGTGTCGGTTACGAAGGCACTATCTACAACGCATTGCTCGACGAATATGAGCCCTATACGCGTGCCGAGGATATCGAGCCGGTATTCGCGGCGCTAAAAGATAAGTTGGTACCGTTGGTCGAAAAGATCGCCGCCACGGGCAAGTTCCCCGCTAGGGGAGTGCTCGACCAGGATTTTCCGGTCGCTGAGCAAGAGGAATTGGGGCGGCAGGTACTAGAAGACTTGGGTTTTGATCTGGAGGCGGGCCGGCTCGATGTGGCGGTGCATCCCTTTTGTTCGGGCACCTCCCGCGACGATGTGCGTTTGACGACGCGCTATAGCGCCGATTGGCTGCCCGGATCGCTTTTCGGCACCATTCACGAAGCCGGGCATGGGCTTTACGAGCAAGGGTTGCCAGAGGATGCGGTGGCCACGCCGGCTGGTGGCAGCGTGTCGTTGGGCATCCACGAGTCGCAATCGCGGTTGTGGGAGAATATGGTCGGTCGCAGCAGGGCTTTTTCGACGCATTATCTGCCACGGCTTAAAGCGCTTTTCCCGACGCAGTTGCAAAACGTCAACTTGGACGAGTTTTATGCGGCGGTAAACCAGGTCGAGCCCTCACTGATTCGCGTCGAGGCCGACGAGGTGACCTATAACCTACACATCTTATTGCGTTTCGAATTAGAACGGGATCTGTTCGAGGGGCGCGTCGAAGTGAAGGATCTGCCGAGTGTGTGGAACGAGCGCATGCAACAGTATCTGGGTGTTTGTCCGCCCGATGATGCGCAAGGAGTGTTGCAGGATGTGCATTGGTCTTTTGGCTTGATGGGATATTTTCCGACATATACTTTGGGCAATCTCTACGGCGCGCAATTTTTTCATCAGGCTCAGCAGGAGTTGCCCGATCTCGAAGGCCAGATCGGTCGTGGGGAGTTTGGGGGGCTGAAAACATGGCTCAACGATAAGGTGCACAATCGCGGTAGTCGACTTAGAGCGAGCGAGTTGGTGGAAGAGGTCACGGGCGAGAAACTGAGCGCTGATTATTTTACGAATTATCTGGAGGCAAAATTCGGGGCGCTCTATAACTTGTAATTTAGCAAATCTGCAATAGAGACTAACCGTCAAATACGCAAAATAGCGGTGGCAGTGCGGGCTTGACAGGTCTGTAAAAGGGGGCAGGGCGGCCATGGGCCTCTTGCTCCCTATGTCTGTCGTTTATCGTAGTGTCCGGCGCGAAATGTTAGCACGCCCGATGGCCGCTCAACCGATAATCTGCCGCAAGAGCCGAAGTTGGTTGCCGCCAAGAATTTTGCGGATATCGGCCTCGGTGTAGTTGCGGGCGGCGAGGCCGGCGGTGATCTCCGGCAGTTGGGTCGCGTCGGTTAAGAGGTCGCCGCCGCCGTCGAAATCCGAACCGAGGCCGACGTGGTCAATACCGGCTACAGACACCGCGTGTTCGATATGGTCGAGCAGACCGGCGAGCGTGGCTTCTGTTGATGAAATGAAGAAGGGCACGAAGGTGATGCCGACGACCCCGCCTTTTTCCGCCAGGGCTTTAAGTTGCTCGTCGCGGAGATTGCGCGGATGCTCGCACAGCGCGCGACAACAACTGTGCGTGGCCATAAAGGGCGCGTCGGTCATCTTGACGACATCCCAGAAGCCCGGCTCGTTCAAGTGAGATACGTCGACGACGATACCGAGTTCGTTGAGTTGCTCGACGAGGCGGCGGCCAAAGCCGGTGAGCCCAGAACCGCCTTCGACCTCGCAGCCGTCTCCAGCCCAGGAGCGGGTACTGTGGGTCAGGGTCATCGCGCGGACGCCAAGGCGGTGCAGCAGGGGCAGGACGTGCGGGCTTTTTTCCAACGCGTCGCTGTTTTCAACCGCGAGAATGGCGGCCAGTTTATTTTCTGCATGTGCACGCTCGATGTCGCTCGCCGAATGGGCGATGAGGATGTCGGCGCCGAATTCTTCGATTTCCCCCAAAAAATAACCGAGAGCGTCCATCAGATAGAGCAAGTGGTTACCCCAAGGCCGGGTGCAGTCGACGGCGAAGAAAGCCGCGTTGAGGCCGCCTTGGCGCATTTTGCCTATGTCGAGTTGGATCCCCTCGCCCAAGGGGCGAATATATTGGCGCAGATAGGCCACCGCGCCTTCGCGTTCGGCATCGTCAGGTCGTTGGGCGCCGTCTAGTCGCAAATTACCT
>Ga0209558_1000689_pt1 | contig 27966 bp, 22 predicted proteins | sample SaaInlV_150m_DNA_3_FD_184674 | JGI IMG/M metagenome (GOLD analysis project Ga0209558, IMG submission 184674) | Marine microbial communities from expanding oxygen minimum zones in the Saanich Inlet - Saanich Inlet SI074_LV_120m_DNA (SPAdes) (version 2) | ecosystem: Environmental > Aquatic >...
CGCCAGTTCATCGGCTTCTTCAAGATATTGGGTGGTCAAAAACACGGTGGTGCCTTGTTCTTGGTTGAGGCGCCGTACCTCTTCCCACAAGGCCAGACGGCTGGTGGGGTCTAAACCGGTGGTCGGTTCATCCAGAAAAAGCACGTGTGGTTCATGGACGAGCGAGAGGGCCAGGTCTAAACGTCGGCGCATACCACCGGAATAAGTGCCGACCCGACGGTCAGCGGCGGCGGTAAGGCCGACTCTTTCCAAGAGCTCGCCACCTCGTTTTTTTGCTTCTGGGCGGGCGATGCCGTGTAGTACCGCTTGTAAACGCACCAGTTCGTTGCCGGTCATCAACGGGTCTATGGCGGCGTCTTGCAAAGCCACCCCAATGTTTTTTCGTACCTCAGCGGCCTTACTTACTACGTCAAATCCTGCTACCCGAGCCATCCCGCCGGTGGGGCGCAGCAAGGTAGTGAACATGCGCACGGCCGTTGATTTACCGGCGCCGTTGGGGCCGAGAAAACCAAAGACTTCGCCTTCTTCTACCGCCAGGTCAATACCGGCCACTGCTTTAAGAGCGCCGAAGGATCGTTCAAGCCCTTGGGCCTCTATTACGGTTGTCATGTGGTTCTTTTAACTTTCTTGGGCCGCCGCCAGAGCAGACCAGACTTTTTCTGGGCTGAGCGGCACATCGATATGGGTTACTCCTAAGGGGCGCAGCGCATCAATTACGGCGCTCTGCACGGCCGGGGTGGAGCCAATAGCCCCTGATTCGCCGATGCCTTTTACTCCTAACGGGTTGTTGGGAGTAGGGGTTTCGAGCGGCACCAACTCAAAAGAAGGCAACTCTGCTGCTGAGATAAACCCGTAATCGGCAAAGTTGGCGGTCTGAAGGTTGCCGTCGGCGTCGTAGACCACTTCTTCGTAAAGGGCTTGGGCCACCCCTTGGGCGATGCCGCCATGGCGTTGCCCTTCCACGATGAGCGGGTTGATTATGCGGCCCGCATCGTCGCAGGTGATCATTCGTAACAAGGTCACGCCTCCCGTTTCGGTGTCTACTTCGACCACCGCTACGTGGGTGCCAAAGGGGTAACTGCAAAGTAAATCTTCTTTTGATTCTTCGCTGAGGTCATCGGTAGCGGCGGCGATGTCGGCCCAGGTGCGGCTGACCGCTGGTGACCCAGCGACATGAAAAAGCCCAGCGGCTTTGTCGAGCACCACGTCGTCGACGTTGGCTTCCAAAAGATCAGCGGCTACCGAGCGGGCACGTTCAACAATGGCCCCCGAGGCTTTGTGGATAGACGACCCACCCAGTTGGGTAGATCGTGATCCAAAGGTGCCTACTCCTTGGGTGACCACATCGGTGTCTCCTTGTACGAACTCAATGTCGTTCATGTCGATACCGAGTTGGTCGGCAGCGATCATAGAGAACGTGGTCATATGGCTTTGCCCATGAGAGAGCGCTCCCGAATAAATTCTTGCTTTGCCTTCTGGGGTGATTTCTACTTTTCCGTATTCGCTACCTCCGGGGGCGGGGCCTGCGGTGACCTCCACGTAGGTCGCTATCCCGATGCCGAGTTGTTTTGCTTCTCCGGTGGTGCGGCGTTGGACTTGTTGTTCTCGCAAGGCTGGGTAGTCGGCGGCTTCTAAAGCGAGGTCCAAACTGCGTTCGTATTCCCCGCTGTCGTAGACCGTTCCTACCCCGGTAGTAACCGGAAAAGAGTCGGCGGCTAAAAAGTTTTGGCGGCGTACCTCTACCGGGTCGAGGCCTGCTTGGAAGGACCAAAGTTCGACCGCTCGTTCAATGGTCAAAGTTGCTTCGGGGCGGCCGGCGCCTCGATACGCCTCGGTGGGAGTGGTGTTGGTGATGACGCTTAGCGCGCTGGTTTCTACGCTGGCTATTTCGTATACGCCGGTGGTCATGGGCAAAGTAAACATGGGCAGGAACGCCCCTAAGCGGGCATAAGCGCCGGAGTCCACCAGCACTTCTAGTCGGTAGTGGGTGAGGTTTCCGTCGGCGCTTCCGCCCAAGGTGAAACGGTGCACGTGGGCTCGTCCTGGCCCCATGGCTTGCATGTTTTCGGTGCGGGTTTCAAACCAGCGCATGGGGCGGCCAATTTTTTGGGCCAGCCATGGCAGCAATACGTCTTCGGGGTAAGCGGCTATTTTGGCGCCGAAACCCCCACCCACGTCGGGAACAATAACTTGCACCCCTCCGGTGGCTGTTTCTGCGTACAGGGTTCCGAGGACGCCTTTTACCCCTTGCGGGACTTGATTAGAGGTCCAAAACACTAACTTGTCGCCGTCCCAGGCGGCTGCCGTGGACCGCACTTCAAGAGGGGCGGCTGCGGTACGTTGATGCGCTACCCGGCCGCTGGTAACCACGTCGCAGTTGGCAAAAAAAGTTTCGTCGGTGATGCCAGTTGCCATGCCGATGGCCGAAAAATCTATGGCCAGATTGGTGCCGACTTCTGCGTAGACCACCACTTCATCGGTGAGAGCTTCTTCCATGTCCACCACTACCGGCAAAGGCTCGTAATCAACGAAAACTGCTTCGGCGGCGTCCACTCCTTGGGTGGCAGTTTCACTGACAATGACCGCTACGCATTCCCCCACGAAACGCACCGTGTCGGTGGCCAAGATGGGGCGGTTCAACATGGGTTCGGGAAACATGGGTACTGCTCCGGGCAGAATGGAAGGCCCGTCGAGGTCGGCGGCCACCATGACGGCCAGCACTCCTGGCATGGTGAGGGCTTCGGAGGTGTCCACGTTGATGGTGGCGTGGGCCATGGTTGAACGTACGTAGGTAACCATGGCGGCATTTTCGAGCAGTGGGTGGACTAAGTCGGCGGTGTAGGTAGCGCCAGTGGTTAAGAAACTTTCGTCCTCGCGCCGTAAAACACGGTTGCCTAAAATACTCATTGGTTTCTCCTCAGCAGTTGTGTGGCATAAAAGTCACTGCCAAAAAGTGACCTTAGTCTTTAAACCCCGATTCTTGGTGCCCGGGTAAAGCCAATCTTGTGCTTTTTAAGTCCCGAAGGGCCACACGCCTTGTATTCGGTGGGCTGCGGGCGGAGGCGGCAGCACGGCGTAGGCTTCTTCGTCGAAGCGCACCAGGTTGTAATCGGCGCGTGCGCGACGCTCTATTTCTTCGTCGGTGTTTAGGGCATCGATGCGAAGTTCGTACTCGTGGTTGAGGCGTTCGATTTCTTCCACTTGGGCGACCAAAGCGGTGTGGCTGGCTCGTTGGTCAAGCCAGTCGTTAAAGGGGACCCCGCCCAGCGTAAACACGGCGAAGGCCGCGAGAGCCAACAAAATAGCGAGGGTGGCCAGACGGGAGCGCACTAGTTTTGCCGCCCCGCCAGAGCCGTTCGACCTTGGTATTGGGCTCGGCCGCCTAACTCGGCTTCGATGCGCAGCAGTTGGTTGTATTTGGCCACTCGGTCGCTGCGAGCCGGGGCGCCGGTTTTGATTTGCCCACAGTTGGTGGCTACGGCCAGATCCGCAATGGTGGTGTCTTCGGTTTCGCCTGAACGGTGTGACATGACGGCGGTAAAGTCGTTGGCTTGGGCGAGGGCCACGGCGGCCAGGGTTTCGGTGAGGGTGCCGATTTGGTTGACTTTTACCAGAATTGAGTTGGCTATTTTTTTATCTATGCCTTGTTGGAGGCGACGCTCGTTGGTTACAAAGAGATCGTCGCCTACCAGTTGTATGCGGTTGCCGAGGGTCTGGGTGTGGGTGGCCCAGCCTTCCCAGTCGTCTTCGGCCATGCCGTCTTCTATTGACACGATGGGGTAACGGTCGGCTAAATCGGCCAGGTAGTCGGCCATTTCGTGGGGGTTGAGCGTACGGTTTTCTCCGGCCAGCACGTAGGAACCGTTTTCGTAGAATTCGGTGGAGGCCACGTCAAGAGCTAAAGCCATGTCCGTGCCGGGTTTGAGGCCCGCCAACTGGATTGCTTCGAGCAGCAGTTGTACGGCTTCTTCGTTGGAAGCCAGGTTCGGGGCGAACCCGCCTTCGTCGCCGATGGCCGTAGCGAGACCTCGCTCGCTCAAAACTTTTTTCAAAAGGTGGTAACACTCCACGCCCCAGCGCAGGCCTTCAGAAAAACTGGTGGCGCCGACCGGCATGAACATGAACTCTTGGAGGTCAATATTGTTGTCGGCGTGTTCACCGCCGTTGAGCACGTTGAGCATGGGTACCGGCAAGACACAGGCTTGCTCGCCGCCGACGGAACGATAAAGGGGTTGATTTTGGTGTTGGGCCGAGGCTTTGGCCACCGCTAGCGAAACACCCAGCAAAGCGTTGGCCCCCAAGCGGCCTTTGTTGTCGGTGCCGTCGGCGTCGATCATGGCTTGGTCTACTGTTTTTTGATCAGCGCTGTTGAGGCCGCAAACTACTTCAGATAACTCGTTGTTGACGTTGCTGACCGCACCGGTCACCCCTTTTCCGGCCCAGAGCGGGCCACCGTCGCGGAGTTCAACTGCTTCGAACTGGCCGGTTGAGGCACCGCTGGGCACTATGGCTCGACCAAAAGCGCCGGAATCAAGGGTGACCTCGACTTCTACGGTGGGGTTGCCGCGGGAATCCAAGACTTGGCGTCCGTGGACGGCTTTAATGTGGCTCACGAGTTCTCCTTGATGTACAAGGTCACGCTACCCCTCTGTTTGCACACTGAGGGGGACACTTCGCGCTTTTAGCGCGAATAATTCGCGCTCTGTGCGCGAATTTCACTTATTTTTTCCAATATTTCTGTCGGACAACATCATCTACGTCAGCAAGGTCAAGCGAATCAGCGGCCGCCGCTGTTTCAGCGTCCCGTACGTTTTGGGCATATTCAGCAACCGTGCCCCGCAAAACATCTTCAGCGTCCCATCCTTGTTCTTGCCCCCACCCCACCAAAGCAAGCAACAACTTTCCAAGATCATCTGCAGTGGCCAAGCCTTCGCTTAACCCCACCGCCGGCTCTTCGGGGCAAAACCCCAAAGCAGCTGACCGTCGCACCACCTTGGCGGCCCCCGCCAAAGCCGGCAGTTCTCGAGGAATGCCATCTAAAACTGAATCCCGGCCTTTTTCCTGTTTCTTAATGCGATCCCAGTTAGCGATCACCTCATCGGGGCCATCGACCTGCACCACGTCCTCCCCCTCCGGGGCAAACACGTGAGGGTGCCGTAAGCGCAACTTGTCGTAAATACCGTTCGCTACATCGGTCAGATCAAACCGGCCTGCATCTTGAGCCACCCGAGCATGAAAAACCACTTGGAACAACAAATCGCCGAGCTCTTCTTGCAGATCAGCGACCCCCTCCCCCGTTTCTTCATCTAAATTATCAAGCGCTTCAAGCACTTCGTAGGTTTCTTCCAACAAGTGGGGACGTAACGAAGCATGGGTTTGTCGAGCATCCCACGGGCATTCTTTACGCAAAGTGTCGAGCAAGCCAACCAGTTGCGCAACCGCCGCGGTTCTTTTTTCCGACAAAAAACTAGTTTTCTATCGGACCATCAGGAGGAGAAACCTGACCCAAAATTGGGTCCCAGATCCCGTAACGCGGATCAACACTAATTTCACGTGTCATGGTGGCCATGCTCACCAACTGAGGCAACGCCTGTGGCCCAGCCTCTGCAAAAACCGGAACCGCCCCGGCTTTGATCTCATCGATACGAATAACGTGAAAGCCAAACTGGCTGGGCACCGGGCCCACCAAGGTTTCACCAGGCACCACGCCTCCTTGCGCCAATGCCCCTAAAACTGCTCGCTCAAACTCAGCCACAAAAGCACCGGTAGGTACACAGCCTAAAGAACCACCCTGAGCACCCGAACCCGGGTCCTGCGAACGTTCTTGCGCCAGCGCAGCAAAATCAGCCCCATCGGACAACAAGCCCATGATCTCATTAGCTTCATCTTGCCCATTAAGCAAAATATGGCTTGTGCAAAGTTCGTGAGCCAACAACTCAGCGTGAGCGTCGTAGGCCGCTTCAATACCCGGGCCGGCCGCGTTAGCAATATTCAACGTGGCCTGCCACACCGTCAGGCGTTCCATAGATAAAGAGGCATCCGGAATGCCCGCCGCCAGTAACTCCATGGTGGCATCGGCCAGTTCGCCCTCGGTGGGCACCACACCAAAATCAGTCAACAAATCGATCAACGATTCAAAACCTATGTACTGCTGCACCACGTCAACCACCGCATTGGCCGGCAACGAAACATCCGATGCTTCGCTCTCCGTGCGTTCAACAACCCAAGCAGTTAACTCTGCTCGGCTCAACGACGAACGGCCTACTTCCACCGCCGGAGGATCCACCGGCGACGACGACCCACAAGCGGCCAGACCCATCAAAGGAAGCAGAAAAAGAATAAAAATACGACGAAAGTTGCTCATTGTTCAGAGGCTACGGCTTCCGTGCCCGATTCAAGCACCGGCACCAAATCGTCAAGCAACGCCGATACCGAAAGCGCCAAAGTCGCCGGAGCCGCACCAGGCGCCACCCGAGCCAACGGAAGGTGCAGAACCTGCGGACCGGCTTTATAAACTGCTTCTTTATGCAACCGCGTAAGACGAGCCTGTTTGCTCAAAGGCAAAACAATCGGCGAACAGCGCACCATAAACGCCGGGCCACCCAACCCGGCCCCTCCCGGCACCTTGACCACCGTGAGTTCGGTAATACCACGAGCCACACATTGAGACCGCAACCGACCAACCGCTAACAACGCTTCCGCCGGGGGCGGTACCGGGCCGTAGCGGTCTTCCCATTCGGCTTGCACTTCGTCGACCTTAGCTACCTCAGGGTTTGCACCAGCGGCCACCAAACGACGGTAAGCCTCCAAACGAAGGTCGCTGCGGGACACATAATCTTTAGGCAAATGTGCATCAACGGGAATCTCCACTCGAATCTCCACCACCTCTTCAGGAACCTCCCCGGCCAGTTCCGCAACCGCTTCGGTAACCATCTGGCAATAAAGGTCGTACCCAACAGCAGCAATATGTCCACTCTGCCCGGTACCCAACAAGTTCCCGGCTCCTCGAATTTCTAGGTCGCGCATGGCAATACGAAAGCCCGAGCCCAACTCGGTGGTTTCACCAATAGTGCGCAAACGCTCGTAAGCCTCTTCAGAAAGCACTCGATCTGGCGGCGTAAACAAATAGGCGTAGGCCCGCTGACCAGCACGGCCTACTCGACCCCGTAACTGGTGCAGTTGCCCCAACCCTAAAAGGTCGGCACGATCCACCACCAAAGTGTTGACCGTCGGCATGTCAATCCCCGACTCAATAATGGTGGTACACACCAGCACGTCGTAGGCCCCTTCCCAAAAGTCCAAAACCACGTTCTCTAACGCCAGCTCATCCATTTGCCCGTGAGCCACCGCAATACGAGCCTCCGGCACCAACTCTTGCAAACCGCCTGCTATCTGGTCAATGTCAGCCACCCGGTTATGCACAAAAAATACTTGGCCCTCCCGCAGTAACTCTCGGCGAATAGCTTCCGTGGCCGCCCGTTCGTCGTATTCGCCCACAAAAGTCAAAATGGGCTGCCGGTCTGCGGGCGGCGTGTTCAACAAACTCAAATCTCGAATACCGGTTAGCGACATTTCTAACGTGCGGGGAATCGGAGTAGCGGTCAGGGTCAACACATCTACATCGGTTCGCCACTGTTTGATGGCTTCTTTATGACTCACCCCAAAACGTTGCTCTTCATCAATCACCAACAAACCCAAACGATCAAAAGCAACACCCTTAGACAGCAAGCGGTGAGTACCGATAACCACATCAACCGAACCATCAGCCAGACCGGCCACCACCTTGCGGGCCTCTGCGGCAGAGAGAAAACGACTCAAGACCTCCACCCGCACCGGGTACGGAGCAAACCGGTCAGCAAAAGTTTGGCCATGCTGTTGCGCCAACAACGTGGTGGGCACCAGAATCGCCGCCTGGCAGCCATCTTGTACCGCTTTAAAGACCGCCCGAACCGCTATCTCTGTCTTGCCGAAACCTACATCGCCGCACACCAAACGATCCATAGGGATCGGGCGCTCCATGTCTTCTTTCACGCTTTCAATAGCGGTAAGTTGGTCCGGTGTTTCTTGAAAAGGAAACGATTGTTCAAGCTCACGTTGCCACGGGGTGTCCGGCCCAAAGGCCCGTCCTTTAGCGGTCACCCTTTTTTGGTAAAGCAAAACCAGTTCTTGGGCGATTTCCGAAACAGCAGAACGCACCTTGGCGCGAGCTTTTTCCCAATCGCTACCCCCCATGCGGCTCAACCGAGGGGTGTCGCCGCCTGAGTAAGGCCGAATAGCATCGATCTGATCGGTCGGTAGATAAAGACGGTCGTCGCCTCGATACTCCAAAAGCAAATAATCGCGTTCTATCCCGCCCAATGTGCGGGTCACCAAACCAGTAAATTGAGCTACCCCATGGTGTTCGTGCACCACATGATCGCCGGGGGAAAGATCTTCAAAAACGCGGACCGCTGCTTTGCGGCGAGGACGAGTCCGCCGGTGTGTACGGCGGCGACCGGTGGCTTCCGCTTCGGTAATAACCGCCAAACGAGAGGCCTCTAAAACAAAGCCCCGTTCCAATTCACCCACCACGATGTGGCCGCCGCTGACCAGCGCTTCACCCTCTTGCACAGGAGCTAACGCCAAACCGTCTGCGGTTAAGCGTTCGGCTAAACGGGCGGCGGTGCCTGCCCCGTCGGCCACCACCAGCACCCGGTACCCCTCGGCCAACAAATGCGCCAAACGGCGAGGGATAGTGTCGTCTTGTATAGCGGAACGGCTCCAGCCCGAAGCCACCACCGTGGCCACCTGTGGGCTATCGGGCACCGCATCCATGGTCCACAGCGGGGCCTCGGTGTGCACCAGCAAACGTTCCCAGTCGGTATGCAAACGTGGAAACTCGGTGTCTCCCGCCCCCCACGTAGCGGCCAAGGTGCTGGCTAAATCTGCTTCTTCGGCTTGCAGGTCCACAATGCGGTCACGCAACCGGCGAGGCTCTACCACTACTACCAGAGCGTCGTCATCAACGAAATCGAAGAGCACCCTTTCTTCGCCGGAGAGCCACGGCAACCATGACTCCATGCCATCAAACAGTTCGCCTTCGGCGAGGCGGTCCCATTGCTCACGTCCCCAAGGTTGTTCTGCCACCAACTCTTCGGCCCGGGCCCGCACCTGCGCATCGGGAACAAGTTCACGGCAAGGAAGCACCTCAACTTCGGCCCGGCTTATGGTGGCCCGTTGGTCTGCTACCCCGAACTCGGTTAGGCGATCAATCTCGTCTCCCCACAGGTCTATACGTACCGGAACATCAGTGGTGGAAGGCCAGATATCTACAATGGACCCCCGGACCGCTATTTCGCCTCGATGCTCAACCTGGTACTCCCGCCGGTAACCCATAGCCACCAAATCGGCGACCAAAGTGCTTTGGTCAATCACATCGCCGGGGCCCAAACGCAAGGGAGCGATTAGGCCCGCTCCGGGGCCCAAACGTTGCACCAAAGCACGGCCCGATGCCACCACCACCTGCGGCCGGTTGACGGGGTCCATAAGCCGATGCAGCACCTGTAACCGGCGTCCCATGGTTTCAACCCCGGGGCTGACCCGTTCAAAAGGCAGTGTTTCCCATGCCGGAAACGACACCACCGCCTCAGCACCTAAAAAAGCCGAGAGATCACCGGCTAGCCGGTCTGCTTCAGTGCCGGTGGGCACCGCCACCACCAAAGGTCGGCGTTGGGATTGTTGAGCCAAAGCAGCCAACACAATGGCTCGCGCCGGCTCGGGCACCGCTAACGATGCATGGCGACGCCCCAAAACATCAATTAAGGCCGGCTCATCGGCCAGCAGTTCAGGGAGCGAACGAAGGGTCACGAACGAGTATTTATTCGGCCCATGGCGACATCAACACCTTGATCCAAAATGAGTTCTACTGCATCTGCAGCTTCTAAAATTATTGTGGCCAGTTCTTGCCCTTCGGCTTTACCGGGGCGGCGCAGAACATGGTCAGAAGCAGACTGGCGGCCGGGGGGGCGGCCGATACCAATGCGCACCCTTAAATAATCTTGGGTGTGCAAATGTGCCGTAATTGACTTCAACCCATTGTGGCCCGCTAAACCACCACCGGATTTTACTTTGAGACTGCCCACCGGGAGGTCAAGTTCATCGTGGATTACTACGATTTTCTGCGGTTCTTCAATGCCGTAGCGGCGCACCAACTTTTGGACCGCTTGGCCAGATTCATTCATGAAAGTCTGAGGAAAAGCCAACGCTACCCGTTGCTGGTTTATCCGAACCTCTGCTACCAGCGCTTGTTCCTTGCTGGGCTTCAAGGCCGCACTTTGACGGCGGGCCAGTTCAGCGACAACTTCAGCGCCTACGTTATGGCGGGTGCCGGCATATTTTTCGCCAGGATTCCCTAAGCCAATTACCAGCAAGGCCGCTGACTCACCTGACTTTTTTTTCGTGGACCGCCCAAACATGATGGCGCTCAATCAGTAACTCGGTGGGCCACCCGACGATTACTCGTCGGAGGCGTCTGCCGAACCTTCAGCATCTGCACCATCTGCACCATCTTCACTGGCCACAACGCCTTCTTCTGCTTCCGCTGCTTCCGCTGCTTCTTCAGCTGCCATGGCTTCCAACGTAGAGCGAGTGATCATACCCACGGCCACGGTTTCTTCAGGGTCCACCTCGGTGGTTACCCCAGCAGGGAGCGCAATGTCGTCTACTCGAATCGAATCGCCAATGGTCAGGGCAGAAATGTCTACCTCTAATTCGTTGGGGATAGCGGTTGGCGAGGCATCGACGGTAAGTGAGAACAGGTTTTGATCGACCATGCCGTTGCCTTGCGTAACTTCTAACGCTTCTCCAGTCATGATGATGCTTACATCTACCGTGACCTTCTTGTTGGGGTCGATGCGCAAGAAGTCAACGTGGACAACGTCGCGACGTACTGGGTGACGTTGAATGTCTTTGATGATGCTCATGTGGCGTTCGCCTTCCACTTCAAGTTGAAGCACCACGTTTACCCCTGCTTCGGTGGTCAACACTTGACGGAGTTCAGGCCAAATAACAGAAACGGAGACCGGGTCTTGGTCAAGGCCGTAAAGGACGGCAGGAACCAAGCCTTCGCCGCGCAAACGACGGGTAGAGCGGGAACCAGTTGTACGGCCAGTGGCCGCGGTGAGCACGATCTCGTCCATGAGGAATCTTTCTACGCATTACGTTCATAGCCAGGTTGCCATGAACAGTTCTGAAGGTTCTTTTTAAGTGGTGAACCGACTGTGAATACTAGCGGTCGCTTTACCGGTTTCGGCCCTCTTGGGGCTTAGGAAAGGTGGTCGCCGCCAAATATTTCACTTACTGAGGTGTCTTGGAAGACCGCTTGCAGGGTTCGAGCCAGCAAAGGAGCGATGGAGAGCACCTCAATGAGGTCGGCGTTGTAGCCCTCAGGTAGAGGCAAAGTATTGGTAACCAACACTTTTTCGATGGGCGAAGCGTTGAGGCGTTCCATAGCCGGGCCAGAGAACAACCCGTGGGTGGTGGCTGCCCACACAGTTTTTGCGCCTTTTTCTTTTAGCTGTTCAGCGGCAGCACAAATGGTTCCCGCTGTGTCAATCATGTCGTCGACGATTACACAGTTTTTTCCGTCGACATCACCGACTACTTCTTTGGCTTCCACGGTGTTGAATGCGGTGTGGCTGCGGCGTTTGTGCACGATGGCCAGGTCAGCGCCCAGTTGCATGGCGTATCTTTCGGCGACTTTTACTCGACCGGCATCGGGCGAAACAATAGCCAGGTCGCCTTCTAGACTTTTGAGCCGTTCTACTAGTACTGGCATGGCGGTGAGGTGGTCTACCGGGCCATCAAAAAACCCTTGGATTTGACCGGAGTGGAGGTCGACGCCAATAAGGCGGCTCGCCCCGGCGCCTTTGAAAAGGTTGGCGACGAGTTTGGCGGTGATTGGTTCACGGCCCGATGATTTACGGTCTTGGCGGGCATAGCCATAGTGGGGGCAAACCACGGTGATGCGTTTGGCCGAGGCACGCTTGGCTGCGTCGACCATGATGAGTTGTTCCATCAACGCATCATTTATGGAAATTTCTTCGGTATGGCAATGGGTTTGCAATATAAATACGTCGCTGCCTCGGATGGATTCAGAAAACTTGCAATGAATTTCTCCGTTGGAAAACTCGGCTAGGTTGGGTTCGCCAAGCTCCTCACCCATCAGGTCGGCTACTTCGTGAGCTAGCGGTTCGCTAACTCGGCCGGAAACTAAGTAAAGCTTCTTTTGGGTGATCTGTTCCATTGAGTGTTGATCCTTTTGTCTGAGGAGTCGGGATGCCTTTTGATCATAGATGCCCCAGTCGCTAATCAACCGATCCAAACCGGGTTTGGGGCAATTCCTCCGTCTTGAGGCTCATATTCTTCGTTTTCTTCTTCCGGCTGGGTGGTGATGATGGTGGTGGTGGTGGGTTGATCGGCCAGTGTGGTGGTTGAAGCAGTCGGCACCGTAGTGGTGGTGGGTTGATCGGCCAGTGTGGTGGTTGAAGCAGTCGGCACCGTAGTGGTGGTGGTCGTGGTGGGCGGGGCGGTGTATGGGGTGGCGGTGGCGGTAGTCGACGTGCTGCCGGTGCCCGCCGCATTCACCGCAGCCACCCGAAACACATACTCCACCCCATTAGTCAACCCCGTCACGGTGGCCGAAACCGACCCATGCCCCGCTAACGCCGTCGCCCAACTCGCCCCCGCATCACTCGAAACCTCCACGTCATAACCAGAAACCGACGCACCCCCATCATCAGCAGGCGCCGACCACGACAAGGCGACTTGTTGATCGCCGGTGGTCGCGGCCAAGCCAGTAGGGGCATCAGGAATCGTTGCCCCTTCAAAAGCCATCGCTAAAAACCGGGTAGCGCTGTCACCGCCGATAACTATGCGCCCGCTAGAGGTGGCATCCACCCCGTACGCCACATCGTTGCCGCTTACCCCGTGGGTGAGTTTGCCGTCGCCGCTGAAACTGGTGTCGAGAAGGCCGGCGGAAGTTAATCGTAAAACGGCTACATCGTCGTCGGTGCCGTTGTGCGCTGAACCGGCTAGCACCAGGCGGCCGCGGGCGGTGACGGCGACGGCGTAGGCCGCATCGTTACCGGCGCCCACGGCAAAGGTGGTGGCTCCGCTGCCAGCAAAAGTGGCATCAAGCGAGCCACCGGAGGTGAGACGAACCACTGCGACGTCTCCCCCGCTAAACCCCGCCAAAATGATGTCTCCGTCGGTGGCCAGTGCGGCGGCTCTTGCCGTATCGTCACCGGCTCCCACATCAACAGTTGCTCGGCCGTCGCCGCTAAACGCGGTATCTAATACCCCGCTGCTGGTGAGCCGAGCCACCGCAAAATCGCCACCGCTGGTACCGGCCAAAATAACGTCACCATCCGAAGCCAACACCATGCCATAGGCATAGTCGTTACTTCCGAACGGAACCAGGACCGTTCCTCCATTAAACGCAGAATCGAGACCTCCCGAAGTAGTTAACCGCACTATTCCAAAATCCCAATCCACACCATTTGAGGCATACCCCCCAATCACTGCTCGTCCGGAAGAGTCAATTACAACCGAGCGGGCGTAATCGCTACTCGGCCCAAGAGCGATCGTTGCAATACCTGCTGTGCCAAAAGTCGAATCCAAAGATCCTGAACTTGACAAGCGGATCGCCAAAAAATCGTAACTGAATCCCATAGGATCTGTAGCGCTCTCTCCGACTACCACAATTTTTCCGTCGGATTGAATCGCCACTCCATAGCCTTTATCGGTCTTTGAACCAACGTCAACTGTGACTATTCCTCCGGTGCCGAAGGTGCTGTCTAGTGCGCCGGAACTGGTGTAACGCACCACCGCTACGTCATAGTTGCCGCCCACCAAGGCGTAACCCGCCACCACAACCTTGCCGTCTGACTGCACCGCCACGGATTGACCCAAGCCACCGCTTTCCACGCTGGTGGTCACCACCCCATCGGCAGAAAACGATGTATCTAAATCACCCGGGGCAGCCGACGCCACCAGACCAGCAGCAAGCACTGCCAACACCACGGTCAAGACCCCAAGGGTCCGTTTGCCCCACATGCCAAGCAAACTTAGCGGGCACCCGTTCCCTACGCTCGGCGCCCTAAAATACTCTCGTGAGATTCTTTCCTGCCGTCTTCTTGACTTGTCTAGTCTTCTCCGTGGCCTGCGCTTCATCCACCACGCTTTCATCACCGACCACCACAATGGCCATCTCAACAGAGCAACCGCTCTTATTGCTGGTTTCCATCCACGTTGAAGGCTGGGAAAATGAAAACGAAGACCCCGCAAAATTTGACCACCACGCCGACCTTATTTTGGAAACGGCTCGCCACGCTGCCGACCAGCAGGCTGTTTTTTCTTTTGAACTTTCCTCTACCTTTGCTCTGTCCCCCGGCGCCCCACCCGTAGTCAGCGAACTCTTGTCCTTAGGCCACGCAGTGGAAGTCCACGCCGACGTGGGGGGACGAGGTAGCCCCAGCCTCTTCACCCTCACCGAACAACTCACCGCCAAATATCGTCAAGTCTCCTCTTTAGGATCTGACCCGGTACTCGTCTCCGGCATCTGCAGCCGCGGCCCATTTGTAGAAGCAGCCATAGCCGCCGGATTTTCCTTAACCACTGGCGCCGTGGAGTACTGCCTCACTGCTCTCGACCCAAGCCTTCAACCGCCCGGCTTTGACCCCACCGCCTGCCCCAACCCCAGCGCATGTCACGGGCGGCCTCCCTTTGACCTCGCCACCCGGGCAACCCCTTGGTTCACCAGCCAAACACAATCTTGGGTAACCCCCGATCCATCCGGACAACTACTTATGGTCATCGGCGAGTCCGGAGCTTCGCTCCCTTGTCTCGCCGAAAGGGAACTCACCGAAAGCGGCCAATGCCAAGCCGATGCTGACGACATCACAGAGTTTGCTCGCCTCGCCGAGGAGTACGCCACTCTTGAATCGGCAATCGGTGACCCGTGCTGTGTTTTTTCAACAAGTTGGAGCATCGGAACTGCCCCTCCCGAGGGTTTTACCACTGCACTTGTTTCTTCAGTAAGCCACCTAGTAGACAACGGCACCGCTCGCTGGGCGACCCCCAGCCAAGTATTAGACGCTGCTCGATAAAGAGCTTGCGAGAGTGTTAGAAAACCGCCCGCAGTTCATCTCCTTAACAGCACCAGCCACCAGGTTGGGCCCAACCAAAGGAGACCACTCATGTTTTTGCTTCATTTGCTTGCCGCTTGGGTGGCCTCTTCGCTTTGGTGACCGGTCATGTGCCATCATTTGGGCCTATGTCCACTGACGCCGAACTGGCCGTCGCCCTGGCCGGCGGCGACGCACAAGCCCTGGCCGGTATTTACGACCGCTACGGCGACCACCTACACAACTTCTGTCACGGGGTTTGCCGCAACGCTGACCAAGCAGCCGACGCCACCCAACAAACCTTTTTGCTGGCCTTTGAACGCATCGGCCAACTCCGCGACCCCACCCGCCTCAAATCTTGGCTCTTTGCTATCGCCCGGAACGAAGTCATGAAAGGCTTCAGGGACACCTCACGCACTCGGCCGGTAGACGACGAAGCAATACTAGAAACCGCTACCGACGCCGACGCCGTGGAAGCCACTTTAGAAACCGCTGAGTTGCAAGGCTTAGTGTGGGAAGCCGCCGTTGGTCTCGACGAACGTGATCGTTTACTCCTTGAACTCAACGTACGGTCCGGCCTGGAAGGCGCCGAACTGGCCGATGCTGTAGGGGTTTCCGTTGACCACAGTTACGTACTGGTCAAACGCATGCGCGAGCGGGTAGAAAAATCTTTAGGTGCCCTGTTGGTGGCCCGCCAAGCCCGCAACATGTGCGACGACCTTGAACGCCTGTTAAGCGACTGGGACGGCACCTTCTCTATTCCGGTACGCAAACGAGTCAGCCGCCACCTCACCCAATGCGACGACTGCGATCAGCGACGCCGCAAGCTGGTTTCTCCCTTGGCTCTCTACGGAGTTGCCCCCGTGTTGGCTGCCCCCTTGGGTCTACGCCAAGCCATTTTGGAATCTGCTGGTTCCTGGGTCGAAACCGCTCACGCCAGCGAATACAACTGGGGCGAAGATGGTTTTCCCGAGCCGTTGGAAGACTGGTATGCCGTTGAGCAAACCAACAACGCAGACTCGCCCGGTGAGGCATCTTCAACTCACGACACAAACAACATGGCCAGCCGCTTTCGCAACGTACGCCGCTTTGGACTTTCTGTAGTGGTCGTCGGTGGGCTCATCTTGGCCGGGGTGACGGTAACCCAAGGCAGCGAGAACCAAGCCATATTGGATAGTTCCTCGACGCTGAAACCAAACGGTGGCGGGCAAGAAATCATCACCCAGGTTGTCCCTGCCCCGACGGATCCCCCAACGACCTCTGTAGCCCCGACAACAACCGTGATCACTCCCCCAACCACCACCGTGGTGCCTACCGAAACGACCGTTCCTCCCGCCACCGAAACCACTGTGGCGCCAGAACCCACCGTGCCCCCCACCACCGAAGCTCCACCAGAAACCACCACCACAACCACCACCACAACAACCACGTTGCCGCCGGTACCTACACCCAACAATTTCAGCATAGACCCAGGAGGTCAAGCCATTTGGATCGCTTGGGCTCCCCCCACACCGCTTCCTCCCGGCGGGTACGAAGTAGGAATCCAAGACGACGGAGGCCCCTGGGTAATCACCGCAGTGCAAACCCCTCCACAACTAACCCACGGCTTTCATAACTTGGCCTGCGGGCATCTCTACACGGTCGGGGTTCGCTATGTCGACGACGAAGACCGCACCAGCGAATGGGTTAGTGGCACCGCACACATCTGCTAACTAACAGGTCAAGGCGCCACAAGTTGCCACCGGAGCTCCCCAGCCAAGGTCTTCTGCGTTGAGCCGTTCCATCGTGCGGACCCATGAGTTTTGCAATTCTGTTGAGTCAGGGTTTTCGCTAAGCGAGGCCCCCACGTCTCGGATGCGGTAACCATCGCTGCGAGCAACCCGCGTGGGGGTCACCGCCACTTCTTGTGCCCTAACTCCGTCTGCGGTTTCTAACAAATTCACAACAACCATGACCCCGTCTTGGGTACCCACGGCGCAGCACGAGGCCGACTGGTTAGATAAGAAATTTCCTAAGCCGTACACCACGTACTCGTCGCCAACCATGCCTACCGACTGCACCACATGAGCGTGATGGCCAATGATCAAGTCAACATCAGGGTCGCTCAGTAATGTCTCGGCCAACTGGCGTTGGGTTTCCGTCGGTGCGGTGCGGTACTCGATGCCCCAATGCAAACTAAGCACCACAAACTCTGCACCAACGGCCCGGGTTCGACGGGCAGCGGCCAGCAATGCGTCGACCTCGAGATCCAGCACCAACCACGGCGTGTCTGCCGGTACCGGCATGCCATTAAACCCAAAGGATGCCGAAACGTGACCCACGGAAATACCGTTGGCGTCATAGGTGACCGGCGAGTAGGCGTCGCGTTCGGTTACCGAGATACCGGTTTGACCAAGACCGGCATCTATGAAGGCTTGGGCGGTGGTTTCTGCCCCGCTTAGCCATTGGTCCAGTACATGGTTTGATGCCGTGGAACAAGCGTCGTAGCCGATGTCCACCAGGTCATCGGCCAGCGAAACCGGTGCGTTGAAACGGGGGTAACCCGACAGGTTGTTGAGGTCTTTAGTCAGCGGCGTCTCGAGGTGACAGATGGCGAGATCTGCGGCGGCAATGCGCTCGGTTACCTGAGCAAAAAGCGGACGAAAGTCGTGGGCCCGGTCGGTGCCTTCGGCAGCAATTGCGGCCGCCCGCACTACCGGAGAGTGGGGAATAATGTCGCCGGTAAAGAGCAAGGTGGCTTCGCGGGGCGGCGGCAAGGTGGTGGTAGTAGTAGTAGTTGTCGTGGAGGTCGTGGTGGTGGTGGTAGAGGTCGTGGTGGTTGACGTGGTGGTAGTCGTAGTGGTCGTAGTTTCAGGAGAAGTAGTGCTGGCCGGAAGCACCACCGGCGTTGACCCACAAGACACGGCAATCACCATCAAGGCCGTCCAAATAGTTAACCGATTTTTCCCTTGCATGGTCTTGAACCTAGGCTTCAGCCATGACCGAACCTCGCATGCCTCTTCATGGCCTACCCGCTGAACAAGTTCTGACTGCTTTGGAAGCCAGCAAACGCAACGATGTGCAGTGGCAACAAGGCCGCACCTTCGGGTTGGTTTTCGATGGAGGCCCTGAGGTAAGAGACGTCGCCGATCAAGCTGCTCAATTATTTTTGCACGACAATGCGCTGAACCCAGCGGCCTTTCCTTCGCTGGCCGGGCTGCAAGCTGATCTCTGCCAGTGGACAGCCAGCATGCTCAACGGCCCTGAGGCCGCAGGTTTCGTAACCAGTGGGGGTACCGAAAGCATTTTGATGGCTGTCAAAGCGGCTCGGGAACGTGCCCGGATTGAGCGAGGTATTACTGAACCTGAAATCGTTTTGGCCGAGAGCGCTCATGCTGCTTTTCATAAGGCTGCCCACCTTTTTGGGTTGACGGTTCGCAGCACCCCGGTTGCTGCTGACTGGACTGCCGACCCCGTGGCCATGGCTGCTCATGTTGGGTCGAACACTGCTTTGGTAGTGGCTTCGGCTCCGCAATACCCGCAAGGGGTGGTTGACCCGGTGGCTGAGATAGCAGCTCTGGCGGCGACCGTTGACGCCAACTGCCATGTTGATGCCTGCATGGGCGGCTTTGTGTTGCCTTTCGCCGAAAAAGAAGGCTGGCCGTCACCTCTTTGGGATTTTCGAGTGCCGGGGGTGACCTCGATTTCAGCGGATATTCACAAATTGGGTTACGCCCCAAAAGGGGTGTCCATTTTGCTGCACGCCAACAAAGAGCTCCGGCGTTACCAGGTTTTTATGTTTGATGACTGGTTGGGTGGCCGCTACGGGACTCCCAACTTGCAGGGCACTCGGTCGGGTCTTCCGATGGCTGCGGCATGGGCGGTGATGTCTTTTCTAGGCGAGGAGGGCTACCGGCGACTGGTGCGTTCCACGCTAGAAACCGCCGATCAGATTCGCGAGGCGGTGCATGCCATTGAAGGCATCGCTTTGCTGGGTAACTCCACCCATCATCTTCTCGCAATAACGGGCGATGGGTTGAACGTTCTTTCGGTGGGTGCGCTGCTTGGTGATCGTGGGTGGCACATCGATAGTCAGGGCCCACCTGATTCGCTACATCTCACGGTAAGCGCCGGCAACCAGGCGGTCGTCGAGGAGTTTCTTGAAGATTTGCGCTGGGCCACCAACCATGCTCCAGACAGCCCCGAAGCCACCCCCACCGACTACGCCGCTCCTTAATCCCGAGATGAAACGTGGGGCCTGGCCCCATGTTCACCTTGATTAGGTGAAGAGGCGGTCGGCGTCTTCGAAGTCAACCAGCCAGGTGCGGCCGCCTTCTTTGGAATGGTACGAACCCCACCCCAACAGCTGTCGAGCACGAGGCGGCAAAGTGGCGGCTCGCTCTTGCGTAACCACCAACGGGCTTGCTTCTTCAGGCCGCAACCAACCCACCACAAAACTTACGTGCATACCGTAGCGCCAACCATCAGTTTCGTTGGCTCCTGCGCCGTGAATAACTCGCCCCGAATACAACATTCCGCTACCAGCGGGCATAGCAGCGTAAGCCACTTCTTCTTCGGTGGCTTCCCAGCCCCGAATCACCTCAGGCGGCAAACCTTGAGTCCCTGGCACCACCACCGTGGCGCCGTTTTCTTTCGTAAAATCCGACAAAGCAAACATGCAACTCACGGTTATTTCTTTTCCCTGTTGCACCGCTTCGGGCCAGTTGGCTTCATCCCGGTGCAGATACTGGGCTTTCTCCCCGGGGCCTACCGCCATAACTTGGCCGGTGTTCAACCAATAGTCTGCGCCATTTTCCAGCAAGTAATGGTCGGCCACCGCATTAAGCACCGGGTTCAACAAAGCGTGTTCTACAAAAGCACGACTACGGGCCGCCAAGCCACAAAACCGCACCGTGTTGGCTCCGTGGAAAACCTCCCAAAGTTCCAGGTCGCTTTTCGTTCCGGGCTCTGCATCATCCATGGTGGCCGCCAGATCATCAACTATTTGTTGGCGGGCTTCCTCAGGAATGAGATTTTTTACAATAACCCCACCGTCAACATCAATATGGTTGAACACTTCGTTGAGTGAAGCGGATCGTTCTAAAGTTTTTAACTCTGGCATGGTTTTACTTTAAGAGATACAGGCGTCTCTTGCCACCACACTGAGGTGGGTCTCCGCTGTAGAAGAATTCCCTATCTCATCAGTTGCCGTCACCGTCACTGTTACCCGTACCGTTTCTCCAGTCGTTACGGAGTATTCAGGGAAGGTCCCCATTTGGCCGCTCCATTGACCAGCACCGGTTAACTCTGCAAGTTCAACCGATCCGCCTGGGTCATAAAAGTTAACCTGAGTTTCCCAAGAAATCTCTACCGAAGCAACACCCGAAACATCAGAAACCTCAGCGGTCAAGACTGAGAGTTGCGGCCATGCTGAGCAGTAGGGGCTATCTTCGTAAATTTCCGATTCTGACCAAGTCATTGCACCAAAGACCGGGCCAGAGGTGTCGGGGGCCAAAGTGGTTGTCGTGGTGGTTGTCGTGGTGGTTGTTTCTGGCGGCAACGTCGTGGTAGTTGTCGTGACTGGTGGCAACGTCGTGGTGACTGCCGGAACTTCCGTAGTCACAGGCGCCAGCGTGGTTGCCGGGGCCAACACCGTAGTGGTGGTTGGCGGGTTGGTTGTTGTGCTGGTAGTCGCCGGAGCCACTAACAAAACCGGTGCGGTGCTGCCTCGAGGGTCGGTCAACAACAACGACCCCACCACCACGGCGAGCGAGGCCACCACCGCCGCAAAAATAGTGCCCAGACCAAAACCGGTTGACGTTACGACCGGAGCCACCCATTGGCCGGTGGCCGCAAAGCCCCCAGTTGGTGGGTTGGCCACCGGAACCCCGTTGGCTGCCGAGTCAAATACCCGTTGACGCAAAGCCACCGGTGCTGCCACGAATGGTAAGGCTGCTGCCATACCGCCAGGAGCCATCATGGCTGCCCGGCGGCGCTTACACGTTGAACATTTGTCAATGTGGCGAGATACCCGTTTGCGCCAAACAGGGCTGAAGGTGCCGTCCCAGGGGGCAAGGGTTTTTTGCAGATCTGCACAGTCTTTGCGGCCGTGACGAGCCACCAGCAGGGCCCCCATGGAACGGCTTACCCTTTGGCGTACCCGTTGCACCAGCTTGTGGGCGTTGGCGGTTGATACACCCAGAGCAGCAGCTAATGCCTCTCCTTCGAGGCCATGACGAGCGTGGAGGTCAAGCACCTCTTGTTCTCGGTCGGTTAGGCCGGCCGCTGCTTCGTGCAGTAAAGCCTGCAGGTCGTTGCTTTCGAGTTGGCCACTCATCGCAGCGTCCGATTCAACGTCAAGGCCCGCTTCAGGGTCGAGCACCAGTCGATTGCGGGCTCGGTAACGGTTTTGTATTTGACTTCGCGCAATGGCGTAAACCCAGGCTCGAAAACGGTCAGGATCGCGGAGTTGGCCGATGCGTTGGTGGACCAACAAAACGGTGTCGTGCACCACATCTGCCGCTTCATCAGTGTCGTTAAGGCGAGTGCGAGCAAAGTCATGGAGCCGGTCGGCGTACTGATCGTAGAAACCAGCGAGCGCCGACGAATCTCCGGCCAACAAGCCGGCCACGATTTGTTGATCGTTAACCATTTTGCTGAACAGTAGCCGTCGGCGCACATGCTTTGCCTCCACGGAGAGCGGGTTGGGCCGGGCATCTGGTTTGATGCCCGGCCCGTTGAGATCCCGCTAGGGGCTTAGAGAATGAACGCGTTTGCGAACTGCGAGCAGTCAACATCTTCGTCAACTGCCCGCTCAAATGGGCTGTAGGTGAACGGAGGCATGCTGTCGATCTCTGTGGTGATGCCGAATTGTTCAAATCCAGCACCGGTGAGTTGATACATGGTCCGTTCGAAAGTGTTGGGGGTGAAGAAGAAGTTGTCTACCTCTTCGAACTGGACGATGACCGGGATGCCTTCGCTTACTTCACAAGCCACTGAGCTGTAGTGGCTAAAGGCGTCGCCGGTGTGGAATGAGCCGCCGTCTAACCTGGGGGCTTTTTCTATGTTGCAGTCACCCATGACCACGATGTCGTAGTTGCTGTTAAGAAAGCTGAACTTCTTTACCCAGAGTTCTTCTTGGCCGTCGAAGTTGAAGTCGGTGGCGAAGAGTGCTTGCCCATACCCGTCGAGGTTTATCCAGTGGTTTCCTACCGCCAGGTAGAATGCATCCACGTTGTTGTCCGAGTAAACCCCGGCCATTTCGAGGCTGCCGTCGCCGTCGATGTCAACTGGAATGGTGTCGCCGATCAGGGTTACTTCTTCGGGCATCTGGATACCCGGTGCGCAGTCCTGGAAGCCTGGAATGTTAAAGGGAGGTAACTCCAAGACTAGTTCAAACGGTGGAGGTAAGAGCAAGTCTCCGAGGCCGGGAAGGCCACCAACGGGTCCCTCTGCTGGAGCCTCTTCCTCTGCTGGAACTTCTTCCTCTGCTGGAACTTCTTCCTCTACTGCTGGAGCCTCTTCCTCTGCTGGAGCCTCTTCCTCTGCTGGAGCCTCTTCCTCTGCTGGAGCCTCTTCAACTGCTGGAGCCTCTTCAACTGCTGGAACTTCTTCCTCTACTGCTGGAGCCTCTTCAACTGCTGGAACTTCTTCCTGTGCTTGCTCGGTGGCCTCTTCAACCAAGGCCGCAGCAAGTGCTTCAGCATCTTCGGTGCTTTCCGCTTGGTCAGCGTCGTCGTTGGTTTGTTCAACTGTTTCGTCAACCAGAGTTGATTCTTCGTTGTTTGCTTCGAGCACTGCTTCTGTGGTGGTAACGGCATTTTGCGTTTCTGGAACTTCAGCTAATTCGATGTTGCTTTCTTCGGCCACTACTACGGTGGCGGTTTCGCTGGTCTCTGCATGAGACGAGTCGCCGCGCAAGCCGATAGCGACGCCGGTAACGGCGACGATTATGGCCAGCACAATGGCTGCGGGGATAAGTGGGTTTTCGTTGAATCGTTTCATTGTTTTCTCCTTGTTTGGCGGGCCCCTTGTTGAGCCGTTCATGGTTAAGACGCAGAGAAAACACTTGGTGGACACTTTTTTACAAAAAAAAATGTCATGATGCTTTATGGAAAACTTTGGCCCTCTTATTTCTGCTCAAGGGCTTGAAGGTTGCCCTGAAGGCACGGTGCTGTGTGATGTGCGTTGGTACACCGATGGGCGTAGCGGGCGAGAAGAGTTTGAGAGCGGACACATTCCTGGGGCGGTCTTCGTGGACCTTGACCAAAGATTGGCTAGCCCCGACAATGGCGCCGAGAGTGGCCGCCACCCTTTTCCCGCGGCCCAAGATTTCGCTCAATGGTTGGGCTCTATCGGCGTCGGCCCCGCCACCCCGGTGGTGGCTTACGACAATGCTGGCGGGTTTAGCGCCGGCCGTTTGGTGTGGATGTTGCGCATTTTGGGTCACCCGGCTGCCTTGCTTAATGGCGGTTTGGCTGCTTGGTCGGGGCCGTTAAGCAGCGAGGCGACCTGCCCCCAGGCCGTATCTTGCCCCACCCGGCTTTGGCCCCAAGAGCAGTTGCCGAGCCTTGAACAAGTAGTTGCTCATGATGGCCAAATCATTGATGCTCGGGGCCATGACCGGTTCCGAGGCGATAGTGAACCTCTTGATGCGCAACCGGGTCATATTCCCGGTGCTATCTCTTCTCCTTTTGTTCAGAACATGGTGGACGGTTATTTTCTTTCCCCCGAAGCGTTGCGCCAATCTTTTACAAACCAAGGTATTGCCGATGCCCGGAACGTTATTTCTAGTTGCGGTTCGGGGGTAACGGCTTGTCACAATTTGTTGGCCATGGAACACGCCGGGTTGGGCCGAGGCCGCTTGTTCGTTGGTTCGTGGTCAGCGTGGAGTCGCTCTGACCAAGCGGTCGCTACCGGGGAATAATCGGCGTTTATCGTTGGTTTCTTAACTATGCCTTCAAACCAAGAACTCATGGTGGGGATTTTTGCCGCCGACTCAGGCGTGGCAGGCGAGTTGCGGTACGCCGCTAAAAAACTGACCGGGCAAACAAGTTGCTCTCTGTGCGACATCACCCACGGGTGGAACCCCAAGGGCCGGCCCGAATGGAAAAAGGCGTGCGCCGAAGCCGGTATGGAACTCAAGTTGGTTCACCGTAATCACGCCACCAAAAGCCAGCTTGAAACAGCAGGCGCTTTGCCCGTGGTATTGGTTGGATCAGAAAACGAGTGGCGGGTTTTGTTGGACGATCAGGCGTTAAAAGAACTGGCTGGGTCGCCGGGCCTGCTTGTTGAACGCCTACAAAAACTGGCGTAAATATGATGGCTGGCCGGGCAGGTATCGAACCTGCAACCTCCTGGTCCAAAACCAGGCGTTCTGCCAATTGAACTACCGGCCACTGGCCATCTTGGTTCTGAGGATAATAGACAAAGTCAGCAATACGCCAAAAGATCCTGAAAACCTCACCTATGAGCCTCCATAATTTTTTGCTCAATAGCCAAGGCGCAGATAACGCAGACTTTTTGCGTCGCTCTGCCGGTCTACGGTGATACCGTACCGCCCGATATGGGATCACTTATTAAAAAGCGCCGTAAGCGCATGCGTAAGAAGAAACACCGCAAGATGCTGAAGCGCACCCGTGCTCAGCGCCAACGCGGTAAGTAACCTCTTTTACTCGGCGGCCACTGTGTGGACCACCCGCCGGTTTTCTCCAGGAAACGCACCTTCAACAAACCACGTACTACCGCTGCCTGCCAAATGGGGGGTTAGCCCGCTGGCCTCTTCGAGAGCGTCACGGTAGGTCGTCAATTCTGGGTACTGTGTTAAAGCAGCAGGTTCTAGGTCGTTGTCTCCTTGCCCTCGTGGGCCGCCCATGGCATCCCAGCGCCCATATACCGCTGGCGTGGAGCAGCCAAACGGTGGGGTGAGCAAAGTAAAGGTACGGGGTTCAAAAGGCATCGGGCTTACTTCTTCCCCTATGCCGGTCACCCATGCTCGCCCGCCTCGCAAACAAAAAGCTACGTCGGCGCCCAGCGTGGCTGCCGCTTCTAAGTCGGTAAACCCGGCCCAGCGCAGTACCGCTGCCGCATTGGCTGAGCCGCCTCCCAGCCCGGCTCCGGCGGGAATATTTTTTTCTATACGAATTTGTGCTTGTCGGCCTACTAAAGCCAGGGCCTTGTTGACCAGGTTGTTGTCGTCGGAATCTACCGAAAACCCTTCTGTTGTTCCGTTCACCGAAAGCCCTTGGCCCGGGGAAACGAACAGTCGGTCAGCCAAGTTGAGGGTCGCCATTTCTGCTTCGATCAGGTGGAACCCGTCGTCACGAACCCCAGTGATACGCAAGCCAAGGGTCAATTTGGCGGGGGCTATTAATATTGTGGTCATTTTTTGACCTGATCAGCGATGGCTGCCCATTGTTGGAGGCTGAGTTCTTCGGCTCGTGCGGTGGGTTCAACACCGGCTGCCTTAATTCCTTCTTCGGTGGTCATGGCGCTTAATGAGCGGCGTAACATTTTGCGGCGTTGCCCAAAGCCGGCACGCACCAGGGCGAACAGCATTTTGGCATCCGCAGTTACTGCTGGTTCAAGGCGGCGTTTTATGTGCACCAGTGCGGAGTCCACCCGAGGCCGGGGGTAGAAAACAGATGGCGGCACCTTGCCTACTAATGCCGCCGTGGCGTGATAGTTCACCTTGACCGAAGGCAGGCCGTAGGCAGCATCGCCAGGGCCGGCTACCAGTCGGTCGGCGACCTCGCGTTGCACCATGACCAGCATCGAAACCACGGCAGGAGTTTCGTCTAGAAGGTCGCAAATAAGTGGTACCGAAATGTTGTAGGGCAAGTTGGCCACCAAATGCCAGTGGCCTGTACCTAAAATTTCGGTCCAGTCTGCTTTCATGGCATCGGCATGCACGATACGCACCGACCGTCCGTTGGTCACCTCGGCGAGCACTTCAACCAATGTGTCGTCAATTTCTACTGCCGTAACCGCGGCCCCGGTATCACAGAGGGCCAGCGTTAGGGCCCCGATTCCAGGCCCGATTTCTACCACTTGGTCGCCTGCCCCGATCCCAGCCAGTTCTGCGATGCGGCGCACCGTGTTAGGTTCGACAACGAAATTTTGTCCCAGCGACCGCTTGGGTGAAATTTGATACCGGTCCAGGAGTTCCCGGACCTCCGTCCGAGTGAGGGTCATGCCTTGAGGCTAGAGCAGGAAACGGCCACATTCGGGCCATTGGCCTGGGCCGCGAAAATCGTAAAGCGTTTGAGCCATCAAATCTTGATCAGCGGGCGAAGCTTCAATGGGGTCAACCCCTTCAAGATGGTTGACGTGGTCGAAGATGCTGGCAATCCAGTCCCATGTTTGACGACTGAACTGGTAGGCCCCGCGGTAGCTACCGGTGGGGTTGACTGCTTGATAGTTGTTGGTTGATTCGCAACGTCGTAGATCATCCCATTGTTCGGCGGTTGGTCCGCCAGGAATCGCTGGGGTGGCGGGGGCCACGGTCGTTGGTGAGGCCGAGGTGGAGTAATCCAGGTCTGCTTGTCGTTGTTCTTCGGCCAAGCGGGCTTCTTCGGCGGCTTGGGCTGCCTGGTCGGCCTGGCGGTGTTCTTCGGCCAAACGGGCTTCTTCGGCGACTTGGGCTTCTTGGGCGGCCAAGAGTTCTGCTTGTTTGCGTTCTTGTTGAGCGGTTACTGCAAATTCAACAATGGCCTGGGCTCGTGCTTCAGCAATGATTTGGGCCGCTATTTCTTCGGCTTGAGCATTTTTGGCCGCCGCTATTGCTGAAGATATTTCTGCGGTGACTGGAGGAAACTGTTCGCTAACTACCGAGCGCACCCGAGGCATCGTGGTGGGTGCGGGGGCAGCCGTCTCTAATGGTGCTGCCTCGTGGGGCAGCACCGAGGCGCCGGCCACTGCGGTGACCGAACCTATGGCGTCTGGGTTTTCCAAGACGAACAGGGGCAGCGCAGCAAGGGTGGCCAAAACCACCACCACTACACGCCACCGTTCGATGGTGGTGTCGGCGTTCAGAGCTCCGTCCCTTTCCTCTCTGGTGCCTGCCTCTTATGAGACGCGCACAGCCAACAGAAAAGTTACGAAGAAACGGCGATTGTTGCAACCGCATTCTTTATTGCCGCGCGCAATGCACCACTCTTCGCGCGAAGAACAAGGTCTTGCTATTGAGCAGAAACCCCGTAAAAACGCTGCGCCGAAGCGGTAGTTGCGGCGGCTACTTCGCTAATGGGCAGGCCCAGCACTTCAGCAATTTTTTCGCCCACCAAGGCCACGTTGGCCGGTTGGTTGGTTTTGCCCCGTAACGGCACTGGGGCCAAGTAAGGAGAATCGGTTTCCACCATGATGCGCTCCAACGGGCAAAGAGCGGCGGCTTCTCTTACCTCGGGGGCTTTAGGGAAAGTCACGATGCCGCTAAACGACATCATGGCCCCGCGTTCTAGGCAACCCGTAGCTTCGTCGGGCCCACCGGTGAAGCAATGAAATACCGTGCGCTCCGGGGTGCCTTCAGCGTCTAAAAGGGCGAAGGTTTCTTCCCAGGCCTCACGGGTGTGAATAATCAACGGCAAGTCATGCTGATTCGCTAATCCGATGTGAGCGCGAAAAATCTCTTGCTGCTGGTCTCGGGGCGAATGATCGTAGTGGAAGTCCAGCCCAGCCTCGCCGACCGCCACCACCTTGGGGTGATCCAACAACTCAGCGATGCCTTGCATTCCGTCTCGCGCTTCGTGGGGGTGCACTCCGGCCGTAGCCCACACTTGTTCAAAGCGTTCCGCCGTCGCTACCGCCGCTTGGCTGTGCACCAGGT
>Ga0209558_1000712_pt1 | contig 27469 bp, 23 predicted proteins | sample SaaInlV_150m_DNA_3_FD_184674 | JGI IMG/M metagenome (GOLD analysis project Ga0209558, IMG submission 184674) | Marine microbial communities from expanding oxygen minimum zones in the Saanich Inlet - Saanich Inlet SI074_LV_120m_DNA (SPAdes) (version 2) | ecosystem: Environmental > Aquatic >...
AACACGACGATCCCATCCGTTTTTAGCAGCCTTTAATGTAGCTTCAACTTCAGTTGGGTGATGTGCATAATCGTCAACAACGATAATATCGTTATGAATACCTTTAATATCAAAACGACGACGTACTCCTTGATAACCTCTCATACCCGATTGTATTGTTTCAAATGAAAGGCCCAATTCCAAAGCTAATACAACAGCCGCCAGAGAGTTCAGAACATTATGTTCACCAGGAACATTTAGTTGAATATCTCCTAGGTTTTCCTCCGCGCGAAAAACAGAGTATGTGGAAAAGTTCTCTTTAAATCGTAGGTTTTCCGCACGATAAGCCGCATCCCTTGACCGTCCATAGGTTGTCATGGGCCTTTCAATTTTTGGTAATATTTCTTGAACTGCCGGAGAATCTAAACAAACTATAATTTCTCCATAAAATGGTACAGATTGACAAAATTGAATAAAGGCATTTTTGAGATCGTTTAAATCTTCATAACAATCTGTATGTTCTAATTCAATATTTGTTATAATTCCTATTGTGGGTTTCAATGCCAAAAAACTTCGATCAAATTCATCTGCTTCTACAACAATGATATCCCCTGATCCCAATTTGGAATTTGTATTCAAATTTTGAACCAGTCCACCAACGACAAGCGTAGGATCTAATTCTGCATGTGACAAAATTGCACCAATCATGGAAGATGTTGTCGTTTTTCCATGGGTGCCAGCTACAGCAATACTTGTTTCTTTTACATTAATTAATTCACCTAACATTTCGGCTCTTCGTATAACAGGAATCCCTTTTTGGCGAGCTTTCATGATTTCAGGATTTTCTAACGGGATCGCGCTAGAATAAACCAATACATCTGAATCCGATACGTTAGCAGGATCATGACCAATATTTACATCAATTCCAATTTTTTTCAGGCGAATTACATTATCATTTTCACTCATATCAGAGCCTGAAACTTTGAAACCCAAATTGAGAAGTAATTCTGCAATTCCGCTCATCCCGATTCCACCAATCCCAACAAAGTACACCTTATTAATTTTACGAAATGTCATGCCACCGCCTTAAATATGTGGTCAACAATTTCTTTAGTAGCATTGGGTCGGCCTAATTTTTTTGATGCGGTACTCATTTTATTCAATTCATTTTTATCATGTATCAAATTCATGATTGCGTGGAAGAAATCTTGTGCATGAAGCGACTTCTCAAATAAAATTCTTGATGCGCCCGCGTTAACCAAAGCTTGTGCATTTTTTGTTTGATGGTCTGCAGCGGCAGCAGGAAAGGGCACAAGAATACTGGGCTTACCGCATACGGTGATTTCGGCCAAGGTGAGTGCACCACTTCTGCAAATAATAAGATCGGACATAGCATACGAATCTGCCATATTATGAATAAAGGGGACGACGCGAATATTTGACGAATCTCTATGTTTGTATTTCACATATTCTAAATCCCCTGTTTGCCAAAGAATTTGTAATCCAGCTCCAGCGATATTGGAAGCCACCTGATCCATCATTTTATTAAGGTATGCAGATCCTTGACTTCCACCAAAGAGGAATAATGTTTTGGACTTTTCATCAAAATTGTATTCTTTAATTCCATCTTCTCGATGACCTTCGGTTATATCTTTGCGAACCGGATTTCCGGTTAGAATGGTTTCTGAATTGATTGCATCATTGGCTTCTTTGAATGCAACACATATAGTTTTTGCTTTTTCAGCAAACCACCGAGTTGTGATGCCAGGAATTGAATTTTGTTCTTGAAGAATAATGGGTAAAGGTTTATCTCTTTTAGACGCCAAGTATAAGGGCAGTGCTGCAGCATATCCACCTGTTCCAACCACAACTTGTGGTGCAAAATCTTTAATAAGAGAGTTCATTTTTAACCAAGAGAGAATAATTCGTACAGGTAAAAGAAAATTTCTTCCAATGGATTGGAAACTGATTCCGCGTTGAAACCCACGAATAGGAAGAAGCGTATGCCAAACATCTTTCACAGGGAAAACCCGTGCTTCCATCCCAAATGTTGATCCCACATAATGAATTTTGGCTTCTGGTTCTCGGCGATGTATTTCTTCACCAATCGCCAAAGCGGGGAATAAGTGTCCACCGGTACCACCACCTGCAATTAATATTCTATAATTAGACATAATGACTTGGACTCCACCCTCGGTTTCCGCCAACTGTACGTCGTGCTTGAGAAATATTCAATAAAATGCCGATGAGAGCCATGTTGATCACCATCCCTGAACCCCCATAGCTCACCATGGGCATGGGTAATCCTGTTACAGGAAATAACCCCGTTACAACTGCTGCATTAACAAATGCATATAAAATCAAATTGAAAGAAATTCCAACGGCAAGAAAAACGCCAAATGGATCAGTACATTCTTTTGCGACTTTAAGTCCTCGAAAAAAAATAAGAAGGAAAAGCGTCAAGACGGGAACGGTCCCCAAAATGATACCCATTTCTTCTCCAATAATTGCAAAAATAAAATCCGTATGCGGCGTGGGTAATAGATGGTTTTTTTCAATACTATTTCCAAGACCTACACCAAAAATCCCACCATTTCCTAGGCTGATTAAAGATTGACTTGCTTGGTATCCAACATCCGCACTATCACCAATTCCAAAAAATGATAATATCCGTTGTTTTCGATACTCGCGAGAGAGTAATACCGGAATTCCAATTAAAAGGGCAACTGCTCCTGCTAAAGAAAGTTGTGAAATTTTCGCGCCGCCAATAAATAGAATTAACACACCAATAATGCCAATCATCATAGCTGTACTATAATCGGGTTGAATTACAATTAATCCCATGGTAACACCCAAAACCACCAGGGCGGGTAGAAAACCCGTTTGAAAGTCGGATAAAAGCTCACGCTTCTTATCAACATAATATGCCATGAAAATAATGATAGCCATCCGAGCAATATCTGACGTTTGTAAAGAAACTGAACCGACAAAAAGCCATCTTGCAGGTTTATACCAACTATAACCATTTGCCAAATAATAAATCTTTGTGAGAATGAGGAGAATAATTGAGCCAATTAGAAAATAGGGTGCAATCTCTTTCAAACGGCGATAATCTAAAATTAAGAATCCAAATAGAAAAAATACACCCACTAACATCCGCTTGAGATGACCTTGAAGAAAAAGCATATCAGTTCGGCCATTCGAACTGGCAAATGATTCATACCAACTTGCACTGTAGAGCATAACTGTTCCCATAACAGCTAGGACTCCTAGATAGATGAGAAGTTTTCGGTCATATCTTTGAATCAACATATCAATCATGCTATTTCCATTTCCTTGACCAAAGATTTGAAATATTGACCTCGTTCTTCAAAATTGGAAAACTGGTCGAAACTGGCGCAACCCGGGGACAATAATACAATGTCCCCAGGAGCGGCCAGAGTTTGAGCCGTCCTCACTGCGGAGTTAAGATCTGTAACTTGTACCGATCTTACCGCATCCCCTAATGCAGCTAAGATATGCTCACTGGCTTCTCCATAAGAGATAATATCTCTTACATGACTTGACAAGATATGTGGAAGGAGTAGCCGAAAATCTGCACCTTTTTTTTCCCGTCCGCCTAAAATCAAAACAATAGGATTTTTAAAACTCTCTATAGCAACAATTACGGACTCTAGATTGGTTGCTTTTGAATCATTTACGTAGGTTACGTCTTGAACAGTTTTTACGTTTTCTAACCGATGTTCAACACCTGTAAATGTTCTCATAATTTGAGAAATATGTTCATTCGTTATTCCCATTAAATGAGAAACTGTAGCGGCACCCAACATATTGGATAAATTATGTTTTCCTGGAAGAGCGATTTCATTTACATCAATTAATGGGTGACCACTTAAAGTTGTCAATTGAGTAGAATTCAATGAAAAAGTCGAGCCATGTTGTAAAAGACTAAATGGAACTAATTGGGCTTCATGCCCATCAACGGCTAAGGTTAATTGTGGGTCATCAGAATTGAAAACAATATAGTCATCACGTCCCATATTTTTGGCCATTTTTAATTTCATATTCACATAGTTGTCCATGGTGCCATGACGATCCAAATGATCCGGCGACACATTCGTATATAATGCAATCTTCGGACAGAAATGTTTGACAAATTCCATTTGAAAGCTTGAAATCTCTAGAATGAAGGCTCTATTTGAATTAGGTTGTTTTAATTCATTCAAAATTTGTTCGGAAAAGGGAATTCCAATATTTCCTGCCATCAATGAATCGATAGAATCTGATTGACACATTTCTGACAAAATATGAGTTGAAGTGGTTTTACCATTGGATCCAGTAACTGCAATAATCGGTGCATCACAAAACCAACTAGCAAACTCAATTTCACCCACAATGGGTATTCTTAAACTTTTTGCTTTTTGAACAATGGGTGCATCCGACGGAACACCTGGAGATATAATCCAAAGATCTGCATCATAGATTTTGTCTGATTGAATACCAGTCTCACTGGCAATATGATGATGTAAAAGATTCAACCCAGCATCACTAATATGGAATTCGCTGGCTGGATCACTGGCAAAAACGCGTGCACCTAAATAGTTCGCTAATTTTGAAGCAGCAACACCGCTCAATCCGAGACCGATAACTGTGACATTTTTATCACGAATATTAATTGAATCTCTGTTGGAAATATCAATCATCGTATTTTGAAAGTTGTCAATGAAAAGAGAGCTAAGAGTAATCCAATAATCCAAAACCGAACTACTACTTTTGTTTCGGGCCAACCTGATAATTCAAAATGATGATGAATGGGTGCCATTTTAAAAAACCGTTTTCCTTCACCCGTTTTGGATTTTGTCAAATGAAAATAGGAAACTTGAATTATCACTGAAATGGCTTCCCAAACGAATACACCCCCAATAATAAAAAGAAGTAATTCTTTTTTCAATAAAACGGCAAGAGTCCCCAATGCTGCCCCTGTGGCTAATGATCCTGTATCACCCATAAAAACTTCTGCAGGGGAGGAGTTAAACCAAAGATATCCTATACAAGCCCCAGCCATTGCTGCAGAAAAAATTGTTAATTCTCCCGCGCCAGGTAAATAAATAATATTTAAATAATCTGAAAAATCCACTCGCCCAGATATGTAAGCAATCGCAGCAAATACGGTAAAGCAAATAGCCAAAAGTCCCGCCGCCAACCCGTCTAACCCATCTGTTAGATTTACAGCATTTGATGTTCCAGTAATCACTAGAATTACCATAAGTGGGTATAACATTCCCAAATCAATTTCAATATTTTTCAAAAAAGGGACTGTCGTCTTTGTGCTGAATTCAGAAAATTCCGGTGTTGTCATAATCCAAAGACTTACAATAGATCCAAGAGCGATTTGCCCCGCCATTTTGTAACGAGCAATAAGCCCTCTTTTTGTTTTTTTAATTACCTTTAAATAATCATCAATAAATCCAAAAATTCCCATCCAAATGGTAGAAACAATAATGATTTGAATTAAGGGACTATTCAATTTTGAAAAAAGGAGGGTAGGGATGAGTACAGCCATTAATATGATGACTCCTCCCATTGTTGGCGTACCCCTTTTTTTCATGTGTGATTCAGGCCCTGTTGGACGAATTTCTTCGCCAATCTGGTTTTTATGTAGTATGTGGATAACCCAGGGCCCCACGATGAAACTTATAATTAACGCTGTGATCGCTGCAGAAGCAGCTCGAAATGTGATATACTCAAATAAATTGAGCGCAGAAAAAGATTCTTTTAATGGCGTGAGAATGTAATAAAGCATCAGGCTGGAAATACCCCTTGAATCACTTTTTCCATGGCCATACCACGAGATCCTTTAAATAATATTTTATCTCCGGAATGAATCAATTTTTTCAAGGAATCTATTAATTCATTTTTATTCTCAAAATGCTCATGTTGAATTCCATTATTGATTGCAGAATCTGTATGAATTGTATTCTCGCCCAAGGTAAAAACACCATCCAATCCTAATTCTGTGCATTTTTCTCCAATCTGTCGATGCTGATCTGTAGACGTGGGGCCCAATTCAAACATATCTCCGAAAACGAAAATTCTACGCCCATTCCCTGAAAAAGCTTTTAAATAATCCAACGCTGCTAAAGAAGAAATTAAATTAGCATTGTAAGTATCATCAATAACGGTTACATCGTTATACTGTTTTACTTGGCAACGACCCGTCGGTGGAGAAAATGATTGAATTTGATTTATTACATTTTTCCATTCCACTCCTAAAGTCACTGCAATAGCAGAAACAGCAATAATGTTTTTAATAAAGGATAAATTCTGGCTCTCTGTTGGAATATCATGAGCATCAAGAATAAGAGTAAGAGACCCATCTTCCTCTTGGTGAATATCTGCCGGAAAATCGCAGTCTGGTGTTAATCCAAATGTTATGGATTCGCCCTCGATATCCATCCCAACAATTCGATTATCTGCTTGATTCACGAATGATATACCTTTCCCCAATGAACGGAAAAGGGCTTCTTTTTCGCGGGCAATCGTTTCGATTGAACCAAATCCTTCTAAATGTGCTGGCGCAATATTGGTAATAATTCCATGAGTCGGTTCAGCAATTTCACAAAGGACTTCAATTTCTCCAGGGATACTTGCGCCCATTTCTAAGATAGAGACTGTATGCTCATCATTCAATTGAAGAAGAGTCAGAGGGAGTCCAATAGTCGTATTAAAATTCCCTTGAGTGGCGTGTACATCATAGCTGCTTTGCAGCACATGTACGAGTAAATCTTTAGTGGACGTTTTTCCATTAGAGCCGGTAATCCCAATCACAGGAATATTGAATTGCTTTCGCCATGCATTTGCGATTTGTCCTATTGTTTTCTGCGGATCTTTAACTTGTACCTGTTGGAAATCTAAATTTATTTCTGGTTCTGAAACCAATGCGCAGGAAGAACCATTTTTTGCAACGGAAGCTAAAAATGAATGACCATCGACTCGCTCACCTTTAAGAGCAATATAAAGATCACCTTCTTTCACATCGCGACTATCTGTTGTGATTCCCAAAATTGGATGTAAAAGTTTTTGGCCAGTGACTGTTTCAAAAACAGTAGAAAATTTTTCAGAATGAGGGAGAGTTATTCTCATTGATATGTCCGGATTATTTCCAAATCGGAGTAAAATTCTTTTTGTCCCATTATATCTTGATACTCTTCCCGTCCTTTTCCTAAAATAACAACAATGTCATTTTTGCTTGATCGATCTAATGCACTTTTCAATGCTTTACCTCGATTATCAAAAACGGTGAAATTAGTCTGAGTAAATCCAGAAATAACTTCCTGCGTAATTTTATCTGGATTTTCAGTTCTAGGATTATCGGGTGCAATAAAACAATGGGTTGAAAATAATTCAGCGATTCGTCCCATTTCCGGTCTTTTGCTAACGTCCCGATCACCACCTGCACCAAAGACAACCAATAGGTTCGTACTCTCTGTCCCCAATTCCTTTAAAGTCCCCAATACTTTCTCGTAAGCATCGGGTGAGTGAGCGTAATCAATAATGGCTGTTGCATCAGATGCCAATTTGAATGATTCCATTCTACCCGATATTGGAGGGCAATTAGAAATCCCATTCTCAATATGGCTTTTTTCTAGTCCAAGGGCATAAGCCACAGATACGGCGGCTAAAATATTTTCTGAATTGAATTCGCCCACTAAATTTGACTGAATTTTAAAATTCATTGACCCGGCAGAAATAACACCCGTGATTCCAGAAATTGATAGTGTCAAATTTGTGAAATGAATCGATGAACTATTTCCTTGTGAATAAGATAAGGTTGGCGCATTTGTTTCTTCTGCCATTCTCTTTCCATTCGGATCAGAATCATTCACAATCGCAGTTGAATCAAAAGGCAGCATCCTAAAAAGTCGCGCCTTGGCTTGGTAATACGATTCCAATGTAGAATGATAATCCAAATGCTCAGGGCTTAAATTTGTAAAAAGAGCAACATCGAACTTCACGTCTGCAACCCTGTATTGATTCAATGCATGGGAAGAAACTTCCATGACAATGTGTGAGAAATCCGCATCCCTCAAATCTGAAAATGTTTTTTGTAATGTAATAGCATCCGGTGTGGTTAAACTTGTTTCCTGAGGATAACCTTCCGCAATCAATCCAAGCGTTCCCAATTGAGCTGTTTTAAGTCCAGCATCCAAAAAGATAGAATGGATGATGGAAGCGGTGGTTGTTTTTCCATTTGTACCTGTAATTCCTACAACGGTAAGATTCTGTGTTGGGTGCCCATAATATTCTGCCGCAACGATGGATGCTGCTCGTCTTGGATTTGCCACTTTAATTTGGGGTACAGTGAGCTCGCCAACATCCCGCCCATTTGAAATAATGGCAGATGCGCCTGACTCAATTGCATCATGAATAAAATCATGGCCATCAACTTTTGTCCCACAAATAGCTATAAATAGATCGCCTTTTGTAACGTGTTCCGAATTCAATTTGATTCCAGAAACGGATACATTTGGTAGTTCTTGATTTGGCGGAACTAAGGTTTGTGTGATGGATTGTAGAGATTTCTTCACTTTAATCCTACGATACACGTGGTGCCTTTGTTCACCACAGTTCCAGGTTTTGGACTTTGCCAAAAAACGATCCCGCTCCCTTGTATTTTTAATTTTAAATCGGCTTCTCGAATAGATGTCATTACCTTTCGCATACTAAAGCCTCGGACTTCAGGCATTTCAACTTTATTGGTAAACTTTGCTACGGTGATTAAACCTTGAGGTAAAGTAGATGTTGTGAAAGCCACCGGATTATTACGACCTACAATTACATCATCTTTTACGGAGTTGCTTACATATTCAAAATTATTTTGTCCACGAATTGGAGGAACTATTTTATCATCCATATTAATAATTCGTTTCATGATTCGCTTAAATGCAACAGCGGCACCCTCTGAACCCCAGTGATATGGTTTTTCCGGTTCATCCAGCATAATAAATGCAAGAAGTTGAGGGTCTTTATATGGGAAAAATCCTACAAAATTTGAAATAAATTGCTCATTGGAATATTTTCCATTTTTCCATTTTTGAGCTGTTCCAGTTTTCCCGGCTATATCCCATCCTGAAATTTCAGCTTTATGACCTGTCCCATTTGAAACCACTCCACGGAGTATTTCACGAATATTCCCCATAGCTTTTTCCGTCGCAATTTTGCGAATAATGGACGTTTCTTCTGAATAAATCACATCTTGATTATGATCCATTATTTGTCTCACAAGTCGAGGCGAAACCAAATAACCTCCATTTGCTATTGCACTATAAGCGGTCGCCATTTGGATTGCAGTAACGCCAACTTCATACCCTCTGGAAATTTGCCCCATAGAAACAGCGCTCCAATTTTTAACCGGACTAAGTTTTCCAACTGTTTCACCCGCTAAACTAATTCCGGTAGGAGCCCCAAACCCAAACGAGCGACTAAAAGTATATAAAGATTTTGGACCTATGCGCTCCATGAATTTTATCACACCAATATTACTTGAATAATGCATGATTTGGGGCAAGGTTAGCATGCCATAATCATCATGATCTTTTATTTTGATATTGAAGTAATCGAATTCACCGTTCTCGCAATTAAATTCTTCTGTAAGTCCAATCTTATTATTTGCTAATGCTGACACTGCCGGAACTATTTTGAAAGTTGATCCGGGTTCAAATTGATCGGTAATCGCACGAATGCGATGTTGCGACGGTAAAGACTTTGAAAATTTATTATTATCAAATCCTGGGGTGGATGCCATTGCAAGAATTTCACCTGTTTGAGGATTCATTATAATTCCAGTAGCTGAAATGGCATTTGTTTCGTCCTGGCGTATGGTTAATTCTTCTTCTAGAATTGATTGATATTCCAAATCAATAGTTAATTGAACATTGCACCCATCCACTGGTGATTGGAAAGGCATTCCGCTTTTATGCTGAACTTTCCCACTCCATCCCCTGGTCTTATACACCCAACCCGGCGAACCGGTTAAATAGGTGTTAAAATCTTTTTCAATTCCAGAGATACCTTTATCATCAATGTTGGTAAATCCCAATACTTGTGCCCCTACGTGATTATGATGATAATACCGTCTATATTTCCGAGAAATATTTAAGCCGTCAAATGCAGTAATTTCTAAAGCACCTAACGTTTCACGCTGAAGGTTCCGTTCTAAATATTCAAATTTTGATTTGGAATTTAGTTTTTTTAAATATTTTTCACTCGGATGGCCAGTCCGATCACTAATCGCTGTTGCGAGCCCAATTTTGTCCGTCACTTTTCCAGGATTGACTGATAAAGTATAATGAATAATATTCCGAGTGAAGGGTCGGTCTTCCCGATCAAAAATATTCCCACGATTAGCTGGAAGATTTTGTTTTTTCTGGGATTGTTTAATGACCGCTAATTGATATTGCTCACCATTGAGAACTTGTACTTGAAATAATCGGATACACAGACCAGCCCAAGCAAGCAGTATAATCCCAGCAAGGAAGGTAATCCGTGTACGATATTTCAAGTAGGTCTTGGTCATAGTGTGCCGGGCATAGAATGATCAAGCGTGATCCGTAAAGTTTCAGGTTGGGTATAAACCATATTTAATTCTTGCCGAGCTTTTCGCGCAATGACATCTGGACGACTCAAAGATTCTATTTCACTTTGAAGCTCATTGTTAACATTTTGTAATTCATTTGCTGTAGAATTTTGAATTTCAATTGCCAATAAGGTTTCATCAATTTCTGTATAAACCCATAAATAGATAATTAGACAGGATATAATTCCCAAGGTTGAAATAAAAAATATGAAACTTTGAATTACATCTCGGGTTCTTTTTGACAATCTCTTTCTTGACATTATACTATCCTCTCAGCTATACGGAGTTTTGCACTTCTTGATCTACGATTTCCTTTTTGTTCTTCGGCGTTGGCTAAAATGGGTTTTTTTGTTAAGATTGAGAGGACACCACTTTTCGCCAAATCTTTAAATCGATGTTTCACAATTCTATCTTCTAAAGAATGAAAACTAATAATTGCGATTCGCCCACCCACAGAAAGTCTATCGATAAATGAATTGAGAAAACTATCTAATTTGTCCAATTCACCATTTACTTTTATTCGGAGCGCTTGAAATACCCGCGCCATGGATCTATCGCGATGACTAGGTGGCGTACTTTTTCGAATTGCTTCGATGAGATTAAATACAGTTCGAAGTGGGCGCATTTTTTCAATATTTCGCGCAATCAACCGCGATCGTCGTTCTTCCCCATATTCGTAAATCACATCGGCTAAATCCATCACAGGAAGATGGTTAATAATATCAGATGCTTTAATTTCTTGAGATGAATCAAATCGCATATCTAAATCGGCATCCACCGTATAAGAGAATCCTCGCTCAGGAGAATCTAATTGTAGGGATGAGAGTCCAAGATCTAAAAGAATACCGTTCACAGTGTCAATTCCCAGTTCATCCAAAATGGGTTTAAAAGTGTGGTAAGAGGAGTGAAAAAGGGAGACAGGGGTTGGATAACCAACGAGAAGATTTTTGCAATATGATAGTGCCTCTTCATCACGGTCAATTCCGATAAAATGTCCCTTGGGTGATAGCTGGTTTAGGATAAGTGCGGCGTGGCCTCCCAGTCCAACAGTTCCGTCCAGATAAACGCCGTCGGTAGAAATGTTTAGATAGTCTAATACTTCCGTCGGTAGAACCGGAACGTGAATCTGTGTTCCCGTCTGCCGTTTTATTATCATTAGAGAGTAATCTTTTCAGCCAATTCATCATACGCTGCTGGATCTATTTCCAAATTCTGTTTATCCATTTCACTTAATATAGTAGGATCCCAAATTTCAATTTTATTAATCATGCCAACAATTAAAGCATCTTTTTCTAATCCGGCATATTCAATCAGGGATGGAGTCAATGTAATCCGTCCCTGTTTATCGTATGTGGAAGGGGAAGCATATCGTGCAGTATTTCGCACAAATGTCCTGTTAATTTTTGAGAGAGAAGATAAGTTGCGAAGATTGGATTCAATTTCTTGCCATTGAATTAGTGGATAGACCCAAATACACGGATCCATTCCACGTGCAATAACAAAGGTTCCTTCATTATCGTCAGACAATGATTGTCGGAATTTGGCCGGAACATTTACACGTCCCTTAGAATCAAGGGAATATGCGAATTCACCTGTGAATGTATTATTTGTCAATGTCATGATTTTAAAGGGGATATTACCCACAACTACCCACAATCTTACCTAAACATGGGAAAAATGTCAATATATATTCGATATATTTTTAAATTTAATAAAGAAATCCCGACGAGAATATTCTCGGTGGAGAAAAGTGGGTTGTTTTAGCTTGGTTTTATTGGAGAGGTTTGTACCGCTGAATGACCACAGAAGGAGGAGATGGTTTAATGGTCAATCGGAGAGGGTAATTATAATTTGAAATACTTGCAAGATTTAATCCATTCACAAACACGGTTAACCCTATTGTGTGGTTAAACATTAATTCAGAAGTATTTACAAAAACGCCAATGTCTGTTTCCTTGTTTTCGAGTAAAACTGAAGAAAATGTAGGCAGTGTATCATTTTTGAATGAATATACAACTTTATCAAGAGACCTTAGTTTTACATAAAAGGGCGGTGAAACAGAAAGAATTTGTTCTGTTTTTTGATCCAAAAAGAAATTGGTTGAAATATTTTGGATAGAAATATTTTGAGCTTTATTTTTGTCCGTGACAGTCTGCTCAATGAAAGGTTCAACGCGCTCAGCAGGAAATAATTTTTGAAAAATAAAAATAGCGAAAACAAAAACAAGTAGCAGAATTCCACCTTTTATAAGATCTTGTCTCAGTTTTTGATTCGAATTAGAGAAAGCGTTTTGTTTATTTCCGTGTGAATCTAATTCATCTACGTGGACCTCTGAGGGAATTGCTTGTACGGGTTTCGCGCTTATTCCCATAAAAGAATCTAATTGTTCCAAGGCTCGTTTTGAGTCTCCACCAATTTCCTCAGCATAAGCACGAAGAAAAAGTCTGAGGTAGGGCAATTCAATTCCACCAAATTCCCCAGATTCAATATTATTTAAAAATTGGATGTTAATTTTGGTGCGGTCGCTAATCTCTTCAATAGAAATTTCACGAGATTCCCGCAATTCTTTTAATTCTTTATAAAATTGTGCCATTTGATTAAAATTTAGTTTTGAAAATTAGGGAGAATATTATCGTTATTAAAAGTTTAATCATCGAGTATTGGAGGTTTTCTTAAACTCTTTTTAGAACTCAGTTTTTTCTTAACCGAAATACGTTTTTCATTCGATGATCTCGACGGAACCGTCTTAATTCTTTTTTTAGAACGGATTGCAGATTGCTTGAAAAGGGCTACCAAACGTTGAAAAGCGTCATCTTTATTTCTGGACTGTGATCTAAAAGATTGAGCTTTAATTGTAATCTCATCATTTTTAGAAAAAAGAGATCCAGCGTTTTTTTTTAATTGAGTCAGAAACCAAATTGGATAATCTTGAAATTTCACAACATATTTGAGCATAATTGCCGTAGAAACTTTATTCACATGTTGGCCACCGGGACCCGATGATCGTACGGCTTGGTAAATGATTTTGCTCTCATCGAGAAAGATAGTTTCTGCAATTGATATCATGAAGAAATGTTCAAGCTTAATAGAGTTTTAAATTGGGTATGAAATGCGGATAAAGGGAATCCCATAACATTAAAATAACATCCGTCTATTTTATGAATATGAACAGAAAACCAATCTTGTATTCCATAGCTACCCGCTTTATCTATTGGGTTATAATTTTTGTAATAATAGCGTATATCAGAATCAGTTAAAGTCTTAAATGAAACAAAGGTACGCTCATTAAATGTAAGGTCAATGTCCGAATTTAATCCGATTATTGATACACCTGTTATCACTTCATGGGTTTTTCCAGATAATGCGGATAACATGTTAAAACTATCATTTTGGCTTTTGGGTTTTCCAAATATTTTTCCATCCAAACTAACAATTGTATCTGCCCCAATAATCCATTTATCAGGGTGTTTAGTAGCAACATTTTTTGCTTTTTCTCGCGCCCAGTGTTCTGTGAATGCTTCCGGTGGAAGTGTTAATGAGAAATCTTCATCTACATCGCTTGGGATTACTGAAAAATCTATTCTAATTTGGGTGAGTAATTGGTATCGTCTTGGGGAATTTGATGCAAGAATTATGGGTGGGTGTTTCATATTTTTCATTTAATTAATTTTTGCACAACGACCAATATAAGATTCAGAAGTTCCATCACCTTTTGCTTTTATTCTGTAAAGGTAAACACCATTTGCAATTGTTCTGCCATATGCGTCCAACCCATCCCAATCAAGAGTGTGATACCCTGGAGACATAATGGAAGAATCAAAAGATTTAATGCGGCGTCCTCCCAAAGTATAAATATCTAATTTAACGTAAGCTGTCTTTGTTATTTCAAATGCAAATTGGGTTAATGATGAAAATGGATTCGGGAAATTATAAGCATTATAGATACCTAAAACATTATCTTCTGACCGAAAAAGTTCAATGACTTTTTCTGACGGATTATTAGCATTATCCCATGCTTTAACACGAATGTGGACGGGTTCTCCGTTAAGTGTTGGGTAGGGAATTGTTCCAGTTACGATGCTATTTTGGTCATAATAAAAGCCATGTGTTATTATTTCGAAATTTTCAGTACTTACGTCTGTTACTAAAATTTCATGTCCTGGTTCATCGGTAAGATTTATTCCCAATGGATCAGAAAATCGAATCACAATTTTTTCATTTTTTGAAAAATGATCTCCAGCCTCTAACAATCGTCCACTTGAAGTTTCAAATGTTATTTGTGGTCCAAATGTATCATTGGTTCCATCACCACCTTTTAATTGAATTCCTTCGTAAACACCCATGGCATCTTGTGTATCATTATGAATATAAACAATTAATCTAGCTGGATCATTTGAGTAGGAAATATCATGAGGAATTCGAACTTCACTCGAAAATGAATCATCAGTAAAACTGAATTGGCCACGGAATAAGGTTGCGCCGGGAAGATTGTAAGATAGAGAATAGTCAATGGATTCTACTTGAAATTCACGAGTAACATTTCTGTGAGCATCCATTATCGTTACATATCCATTACCTCCGTCCGGAAGAGCGGATTGGTCACCGGTAAAGGTTGCGACGCTTAAAGTTTTTAATGTATCCGGTGAAATTTGTGAAATATTTACTGAATTTTTTGGCATAGGGATCTTCATTGCAGGATCTCCAAATAAATGAAAATACTGGCCCTCATTGGCGCCATCTTTCACAATTTGCAATACAGCGCCCACAGAAGAATTCGTGACCAAACCGTCCTCAAAAATGGATTCAAAAATCTCTCGAGTATATCGACTATTCCCATTGACTGAAATAGGTCGACTTGTTGAAATCACCATTGAAGCTGCATTTAAAGGATCCCGAATTAATTCTTCTGAAAATGATTCTGTTAACGGATCATCGAAATGTCCAAAAGAACATGTTCCAACAATCCAAAGTGGCATTTTTAATCCAGTATTCATTTGGTTAATATCCCCACGTCCCAGAAATAATAAATTTTCTTGAGCCAATTGATAAGGCGAACCGTGACCAATATAGGAGATAATTGCAGTGCCTTTATTTATTGCTTTAAAAAGGTCTGCGGTTGCGTCAGGTTTAATCACTCCATAATTCGATGCATCACTTACTTCTGGATATTCCAATAAATATATTTTTTGAATTCGGACAGATTGAGGAACAATTCCCGCTAATATTTCTGAATTAGTTGTGTGTGTTTTTCCCACACCTTCAACCGATCCGTTTTTTGGTTCCGGTCTAGCAGGATCATCTGCTAGAAGTGTTACACTTTGTCGCCAAGGTCCAAAATCTGGCTTTGTTTCAAGCGCGATTACTTTTTCTACAAATGTTAATACTTCTGATTCATTTTTTGCCGGGAATCGGCCTATTGCAATTTCAGGAATTTGGCCATAAAGATTAGCTAATCTGTCATCCGTCGCATAGGAATGAATTTGAATAGTCGGTACAATAATGGACGATTGCCCAGTAATATTTCTGTAATCAAATCCAGCATCACCCATAATCATTAAACAAAATGGGGTTGGTTGCGTCCAATATTCTTGTGTCCATTGGATAAAACTTCTTATTCCCATTGGGTCCTTATTTCCTCCAGAAAATTCATCGTAAATAGCTTCTAATGATGCATATATAGCAGGCGAACGGAGTAATCTTAACTCTTCAGATTCTTCTCGAAAAGATTCAGGTCCAATAATAATATAATTTTTTTGCAAACTTTCTTGCCTAAGTGTAAAAAATTCCTGATTCTCTTTTAAAATTAATTCTTCAACGGTTGATAAATCATCTGAATCAAAAAGTATATATCGACTTGCATTATTGGGTGGGACCGTTACATCAACTGAATTCGTCTCATTAAAGTCAACGTTTTCTGGACTTTTTGGATCTGTTATTTCCCAGAGAGTTTCTGAATCACTTTTTTCTCCATCGAAAGTGAACCGAATATTTTGCCCGGAAATGGGAGATCTAAAATTGATCACATTTGAAAAAATGAGTTCACGTCCATAGTGAATTTCAAAATAATCGAGATATGGAGATGAATTTGCATCATTGGAATGATTTCGTATGTAAAATACATTTGATCCATTGTTTAATGTAATATCAGCCGAATTATCAATAAAATCCCGTTTAGATTCATAACTCCAACTAATTGTATCTGCAATTAGTTGCCCCGTGTTACTTCCAAAATAAATCGCCATTTCATAATATGCTTTGACACTTTCAGAAAGGGAATGTCCATATAGTCTAGCTTTTATTTTACTCTCCACACCATCTTTCGGATCTGGAAGCATGGTTAAGACAGATTGGGTAGCGTTGGATGCAATAGGTGAACTCAACCAAACAGTACCGCCTCCTTTTAGATTCACAAGATCAAGCTCATGGTGGTGGGATGAAAATCCGTAATCAAGAGTTAAGTCCACTGATGCAGGTTGAGTTGACATTTCGACACGAGTTCCTCTTTCAGCAGAATCTTCTGGAATAAATAACCAACAGGAATTGTTTGTAAAATAAATATTTTGTTTCCATATTAGCTCTTCGCCGGATAATCCAAATCCAGATGGACCCTGTCCATAAAAGATAATTTTGTCGCCCTCATCGAAAGAGCCATCATTTTCGCCATCGACTCTTATTCTAATTTCAACCAGGTTTTCTGCCATGATTTGATTCGTCAGTTGTGAACGAGGTCGACCCAATTCTTGACTCATGTAAATTGAAAATGTACGGGGATCAACTGACGAAATATTTGGAAGAACTTCAGCTAATGAAGCATAAGAAATGGATGTTATTCCATCTTCAGTTAAAAAGAATTGAATCCATTGGCCTTCAGGAAACGTAGTCACTTTCTGACGTGATCGTGTTTTTGGTTGAATCCAATTCTTTGCAGTCGTCCAATTCACAATTCTATTTTCTAAAAGAGAAATGTCTGAAATTGTAGGGGAACCAGAAGCGTTGGGAAATTTATCAAAATTTAGGGTGACAATAATAGTTCTATAATATTCCGAATGATTTATCAGGGGAGAAATATGGAGTGTTCCTGTTTCGAGATTTCGGAGACTTTGTTGGTTAATCCACTCAAGATCATCGCCAATCTCTTGTTTTGTATAAAATGGGATTTTAGCCTTATTCAGTAATTGAATGGACGCGTTCGGAATTTGATTATTAGGAAGTCCAACTAATAACGAAGTCGGTCGAAGGTCCGCTTCTGTTTCGGCTTCAATCTCAATCCGAATTATAAATTGAGACAAATCATCCTTAATCACTTTTTTGGTTAGTGAACCAAATAGAGTAGTCGAAATGAATAAAATGTTTGTCAGTTGGCGTAGCATAGCATGAAAATTACAGATTGAGTTCATCAACTGCATTGTAAAGTATGGGTTTTCTCCAGTAAATTAGATTCTTGATTTATAACGGGAAAGTCCGTTTTTGTTCCACAAAACCCAAATCCAATTTTGGAGTAATAATTCATGTTTGACCTAGAAATGATCAGGGGCGTTTACGCCCAAATGGCGAAAAAGATTAATACGGCACGGTCCGTATTGAACCGTCCAATGACGCTAACAGAAAAAGTTTTGTATTCTCATTTAAGTGATGATATACACCAAGAAGGCTATACTCGTGGTGAATCTTATGTCGATTTTTCACCCGATCGAGTTGCCATGCAGGATGCCACTGCGCAAATGGCGTTGCTCCAATTCATGATGACTGGAAAGGATAAAGTTGCTGTTCCGTCCACAGTTCATTGTGATCATTTGATTCAAGCAAAAGAAAGTGCCAGTATTGATTTGGCTCAAGCAAAAGATGTAAACAGTGAAGTGTATAATTTCCTTGAATCTGTTTCTGATAAATATGGCATCGGATTTTGGAAACCGGGAGCCGGAATTATTCATCAAGTTGTTTTAGAAAATTATGCTTTTCCAGGTGGAATGATGATTGGAACAGATAGTCATACTGTAAATGCTGGCGGTTTGGGTATGGTTGCAATTGGTGTTGGTGGCGCAGATGCTGTTGATGTTATGGCTGGAATGCCTTGGGAACTCAAATTCCCAAAATTGATTGGTGTTAAATTAACAGGAGAATTAAGTGGATGGACGTCTGCAAAGGATGTAATTCTTAAAGTCGCAGGAATTTTAACCGTGAAAGGTGGAACCGGAGCAATTGTAGAATATTTTGGCGAAGGGGCAGATAAAATGTCCTGTACAGGTAAGGGAACAATTTGCAATATGGGCGCCGAAATTGGTGCAACCACATCCATTTTTGGATATGATGAGCACATGGCAAAATATCTTCGAGCAACAGGTAGGGATGACGTAGCAGAATTAGCTGATGAAATGGGTGGACACCTTCGTGCAGACCTTGAAATTCTTGAAAACCCAGAATCCTATTTTGATAAAGTCATTGAAATTAATTTATCTGAATTAGAGCCACATTTGAACGGACCCTTTACACCCGATAAAGCAACACCTGTTTCTCAAATGGGATCTGCAGCTGCGGAAAATAAATGGCCGACTAAAGTTGATGTCGGATTGATTGGTTCATGTACAAATTCATCTTATGAAGATATTGCTCGTGCTGCATCCATCGCAAAACAAGCTGTAGATAAAGGTTTGAAAACTAAAGCTAAATTCACAATCACACCGGGATCAGAGCAAGTTCGCTATACAATTGAACGAGATGGATTTATTGATATATTTGAACAATTAGGTGCCGATGTATTTGCAAATGCATGTGGTCCATGTATCGGACAATGGGCTCGAACGGGTGCAGAAATGGAAGAAAAAAATACAATTGTTCATTCATTTAATCGGAATTTTGCAAAACGTGCGGACGGAAATCCTAACACACACGCCTTTGTCGCTTCACCGGAATTGGTGACAGCTTTGGCCATTGCTGGCGATCTTACATTCAATCCATTAAAAGATTCGCTGACAAATGACGCTGGTGAATCTATAAAACTCAACTCTCCTTTTGGATCAGATTTACCTCAAAATGGGTTTGCTGTTGAAGATTTGGGATTAAAATCACCGGCGATAGATGGTTCATTGATTGAAATAAATGTGAATCCCAATTCTGAACGCCTTGAATTACTGACCCCTTTTACCGAATGGGATGGTGAAAATATTACAGGAATGAAATTACTAATTAAGGCAAAAGGAAAATGTACAACAGACCATATTTCTATGGCTGGACCTTGGTTAAAATATCGAGGGCATCTTGATAATATTTCAGAAAATATGTTAACAGGTGCTATTAATTATTACAATGAAAAAACGAACCATGTAAAAAGCCAATTAACGGGTGAATATGGTTCTGTTCCATCTACTCAACGTGCTTATAAATCTGCTAACATTCCTACAATTGTTGTTGGTGATGAAAATTATGGAGAAGGTTCTTCTCGTGAACATGCAGCTATGGAGCCAAGACATCTTGGCGTTATGGTAGTTCTGGTTCGGTCCTTTGCCCGTATCCATGAAACGAATTTGAAAAAACAAGGAATGTTAGGACTTACATTTTCAGATAAATCTGATTATGATAAAATCCTTGAAGATGATACATTTGACTTTTTGGATTTGGATACATTTTCCCCAGGAAAAACTTTAACCCTTTTGGTATCTCATCATGATGGAACATCAAATGAAATAGTTTGTAATCATACTTATAATGATGCGCAAATTTCATGGTTTAATGCTGGTTCAGCTTTGAATTTGATTCGTGCTCAACAATAATATTTAATTTAATAAAAAATAATAATATGAAAATTCTTGTCTCTGACCCAATCACGGATGCAGGTCTATCGATTTTAAAAGATTCTGGTTTAGATATTGTCTATTTACCTGACGGAACGCCTGAAGAAAAACAAAATGCGGCAAAAGATGTCCACGGATGGATTATCCGAAGTGGGACTAAAATAACTGCTGAAATGATTCATACTGCGGAAAATCTCCAAGTGATTGGACGAGCTGGTGTGGGTGTTGATAATATCGATTTTCCATCGGCTACACGGAAAGGGATTGTGGTCATGAATACGCCGGATGTGAATACAATTTCCGCTGCGGAGCATACAGTGGGCCTCATGTTAACTTTATCTAGAAATATTCATCAAGGACATAGTGGATTAGAAAAAGGTGAATGGAATCGCCACAAACTTGTAGGGACGGAACTTAGATTTAAAACATTAGGGATTGTCGGTTTAGGCAAAATTGGTCGAGAAGTTATGGACCGATGTCGAGCATTTGGAATGAATATGATTGGATTTGATCCCTATGTTAGTCAGGATATGTTCAGGGAAGATGAAATTAAAATTGTTGATTTGGATACCTTAACAAAAACAGCGGATTTTATTTCGGTTCACGTTCCATTAAATGATCATACAAGAGATCTTTTTAATTATGAAAGATTATGCCAAATGAAACCAACAGCAAGAATTATCAATGTAGCACGCGGTGGCATAATTAATGAAACCGATTTGGCAAAAGCTGTTAAAGAAGAAAAAATTGCTGGAGCCGCCATTGATGTTTTTACCTCAGAACCGATTGATATTTCTCATCCATTGGTTGGGATTCCAAATATTGTTCTATCGCCACATTTAGGTGCATCCACGAAGGAAGCGAAAGAAGGTGTTAGCCGTGCTATTTGTGAACAAGTACGCGATTATTTATTACATGATAAATTGTCCAGCGCCTTGAATATGCCCATTTCTGATATGGCTAAATTGAAAGAAATACAGCCCTTTCTTCAACTAGCTGAATTATTGGGGCATTTACAATCTCAAATTGCCGAAGGCCCAATAAGCCACGTTTCGATTGATTGCCAAGGCGCAGCGGATGAGATTAAACCGATTTCTCTCGCATGTTTAAAAGGATTATTGCAATCTCATGTACCGGAACGAATCAATTATATTAATGCAGAAACAATTGCTAAGGAATTAGGCGTGGAATTAGATCTTCATTATTCTACTGCAGAATCAAGCTATACGAATCTTATTTCTACAAAAGTTACAATTGGCGGAAAAGTTTATAGATTAGACGGTAGTGTATTTGAAGATAATCGCCCACGTTTGGTTAATATCCTTGACAGAGAAATGGAAGTAACGCCCCGTGGGACAATGCTGCTTGTAGAGAATAATGATGTGCCCGGTGTGATTGGTAATGTGGGAACTTTTTTAGGAGGGTTGAATGTAAATATTGCAGCTTATTTACTTAATAGATCTGGCGGGAAGGGAAGTGCATTTGCAGTAATTAGATTGGATCATTCTCTCTCAAAAGAGACCCTAAAAGTATTAGGTGAAATTGATGATATTCAATCAATTAATCAAATTCAAGTTTTAAACTGAGTTTACGGAATTTCAGAATTCTAATTGTAAATTATAGCTTATTAATTATTAAAAAATTAAACAATATCCAGGAAAAATAATGTCAAAACTTTGGGACGACCTAAAAGAGAATATGAAAGAGTGGAGTAGTTCTGCTGTTGAAAAGGCTGAAGAAATGAGCAGAATTGCCATGGCCAAAACAGAAGAAATGACTCGAATTTCAAAAATTAAATTTGAAATTCACCAGCTACAAAGAGACAAAGATCGGAAATTTGAAGAATTAGGAAAACTAGCCTACTCTCATACTAATGAGGATCACATGGCTACTTTTTCTGGAAATACGGATTTTTTTGAGATAGTGAATAAGGTGGATAATATCAAAACAGAAATCAATGATAAAGAATCCGAAATTGAAAGAATCAAACATGAGTACGATATTCAAGATAATGAAATTGAGACAATTCACAAGGAAAATACGGCTGGGCCTGTAGTGAAAACTGAAACCGATAACGAGGATAAATCGATTCCTGTTGAAGACGTGAATACTGAAAATCTTAAGCAAGAATAAATCACTACCAAATTCCAACCTTTTGGCGTAACCTTTTCGATTCAATCAGAACCAAATTAAGAATGAAACACCCCTTTTCACAGAAGAACTATATCATACAGCGAGAGACTGATTCCGGTGTCAGACAATGGCATTTTAATCGTCGTCAAGTCATAATGCTTTCTAGCGCTACAGTTATCGTTTTGGGTGCATTCCTATTTACAACAGCTGATTTATTAAGTGATTATTTATATCAGAAACGTTTAATAGAATTCAAATCTAATTATTCAAATGTTGCTCAAAACTTAGAAATCTTGCGAGATCGCCTTGAGCAGATTGATGTGCAAATGAATAAAATAGAGGATAAAGATAAAGCGATTCGTACCTATGCTGGAATGCCTGAAATTGATCAAGACATTCGAAAACTTGGTATTGGGGGTCGAGCTTTAGATTCAAAATCATTTTCTGATAATCTTGCACCGGCCGTGAATAAAGAATTATCTATTCTAGAATTGGATGTGGAACGTCTCTCTCGTGAAATCAATTTAGAATTGACGAGTTATGAATCTATTTATGAAAAAGTTCAGGAAGACATTAGTCGAATTTCTAAAATTCCATCTATTCGCCCAGTGGAAGGTGGTTATCTTAATTCGAGTTACGGATATCGCAACGATCCAATCGATAACGTAAGACGGTTTCATCAAGGTCAGGATATTACTGTGCCAACTGGGACACCAATTTATGCTCCAGCAGATGGCATTATTAAGCGAGCGTATTATGTGGGTGGATTTGGAAATCATATTAAAATTAATCATGGATCTGGATATTCTACAATATTTGCTCATTTATCAAAATTCAAAGTAAAATATGGTCAAAAGGTGAAACGAGGTGATTTAATAGGATTCACGGGTAACACGGGTCGATCTACTGCACCTCATTTACATTATGAAATTCATTATTATGGTGCGCCTCAAAATCCATTGGATTACTTTTTCACCCTCGCTTCTAAATAATTTTTTTTAATTATAAAATGAATAAGACGTATTTCATTGAAACCTATGGCTGTCAAATGAATGTGGCCGATTCAGAATTGGTAGAATCTCTTCTAAAAAAGGAAGGATATTCTCAAGCAACTCAACTAGATCAGGCGGATGCGATTTTTGTAAATACGTGTGCTATCCGTGAGCATGCTGAAGAAAAAGTTCATTCTCAATTAGGTCGGTACGATTTAATTAAAAAAGAAAAACCCGATACAATTATTGGCGTTTTAGGATGTATGGCACAGAGTCTAAAACATGACCTTTTGGAAAATAAGCCCTATGTGGATATTATTTTAGGTCCAGATTCTTATAGAAAACTCCCCGAATTATTAAATCGTAAAACTGTAGATACTGAAAGTTTTGTTGATACAACATTATCAAGATTTGAAGTTTACGACGATTTGTTTCCGAGTCGGAATGAAGGAATAAACGCATGGATTTCCATTATGCGCGGTTGTGATAAATTTTGCACTTTTTGTATCGTACCCTTTACGAGAGGTCGGGAACGAAGCCGAAGTATTGAAGGGATTGTTTTAGAAGCAACTAAAGCGGTTGAAGATGGTTTTACCGAAATTACACTTTTGGGGCAAAATGTTAATTCTTATCGTCATGAGAAACAGGAATTTCATCATTTGTTGGCATCGGTAGCACAGATACCGGGAATAAAACGGATTCGTTATACGTCTCCCCATCCTCAAGATATGACACGTGAACTTTTAGAAACAATGTTGCAATATGAAACGATTTGTAATTCCGTTCATTTACCGCTTCAAGCTGGAAGTGATCGAATTTTGAAACGTATGAATCGGACTTATTCGAAAGATCATTTTATTCAATTAGCCAACGATATACGTTCCATTTTACCGAATGTTGGAATTTCGACTGACATTATTGTAGGGTTCCCTGGTGAAACCGAAGAAGAATTCCAAGAAACTCTCGAGGTGATGGAAATTGTAAAATTTGATTCAGCATTCAATTTTAAATATTCACCGAGACGTGGAACAAAAGCATCCGAATATGACGATCAAATTGACGAAGTTATAAAGCAAGATCGTTTGGTAAGAGTTATAGAACTTCAGAAAAAACATACTCTTGATAGAAATTTAGACTTAATTGGAACTATCCAAACTATTCTTGTGGAAAAGGAATCGAAACGATCGTCTCTTCAATGGGCGGGAAGAACCGATTCTAATAAATGGGTGATTTTTGATAAAGGAGATGCCAATATTCGAGAGTTGGTATCTATAAAGATTAATGAGGCTAGAGGCATTTCGCTTCATGGTCATTTAATAAAAAAAGCAGAGGCAGCCTGATGAAACTAGCCAAAATTCTAGCGTCAATGCTTCTCATTTTAGCATTGGTTTATTTTCTTACACAAAATGCGGGTGAAAACTCTAAAGTCTTTGTCGATCTCATATTTAAACAATATGAGAGTGCGCCTGTTTCCATGATCATTCTGGGGTCGTTAACGATTGGAATTTTGGGTGGATATTTATCTGCCGTTTTTTCAGTTTTAACAGCAAAATCTGAGATTCGTAGTTTACAAATTAAAAACCGTAAATTAACTGAAGAACTGAATGATTTAAGAAATGTGGCAATCGACGAGGGTATTTACGATACTGAAGGTGGAGAATATTAACCTTGGAAAGCAATTTCACTTATTTTGCTCTGGCACTGATAGCGGGTACCGGGCTGTTTATTTTATTTTATTCGTTTAAATCTAAACCTCAACCTAAAACTGATATAATTTTTACTGAAGCGTTAAACGCTATGGTGAAGGATGATAAACGAAAAGCTATTCGATTATTGCGGGATGTTGTAAAACAAGATTCTGACCATGTGATGGCTTATCTCCAATTGGGGAATATTATTCGAGATGAACATCCGAATCAAGCTATAAAAATTCATCAATCTCTCACAGTCCGTCCGGGACTTTCTGTAGAATTGAAAGTAGATATTCATCAATCTCTGGCGTGGGATTATGAAAAAATTAATCTTTTAGATAAAGCAAAATCTGAAGCTGAACAAGTATTGAAATTTGAGAAACGAAATACATGGGCGCTTCAATTTTTACTTTCTATTTCTGAACGGGAAGAGAATTGGGATCAAGCTGCTGCTTGGACCAAACAAATTCAAAAAATTACTGGCAAACTGAGCGAGAATGATTTGGCCAGATTTATAGTGTATAAAGGATTAGAAAAACTTAAAAATGGCTTGACCGATGAGGCGAAATCATTCTTTCAAAAAGCGATTAAATCATCTAACAATTATGGCTTACCTTATCGTTATCTCGGGGATGTCTATGAGCAAACTCGCGATTTAGTCAAAGCAGTAGAAAATTGGGAAGCATTTGCACTTCGAGATATTGAATCGGGGTCACAAGTCTTTGGTAAAATTGAATCTGCACTTTTTGATTTAGGAAGATATAGTGAAGTTGAAAATTTTTATAGACGAATTCTTGAAGCCGATGAATCTAATTTTGAAGCCATAATTCGATTGGCAAATGTATTGGAAGAGAAAGGGGAAGATAGTGCTGCATTATCTTTAGTAGAAGATGTAATTAATCCTGATAGTGTTGATGTACGTGGTGAAATCATGAAATTAAAATTATCTTTAACAACATCTACTCCTGTTGAACTTTCGCACCAAATTGATTCCATTTTGGAAAAGTTGTCCGAAGCCAAAAATGCTTAGGATATTTTTTTTATTCATTCCTTATTTTTTATCAGCTCAAAATGTGGACATGTATTTGTCCTTACTTCATGAAGGGCAAACAGCCGGCGTAAAAGAGAATCTACCTGAACTTATTTCAAAATATCCGAATGATCCAGGTGTACTTTATTTACAGGCATTATTAACAACCGATGGAATGAAATCTTTAGAATTTTATGGAACCATCATAGAAAAATATCCTGAATCGAAATATGCGCCTGATGCTTCTGTAAAAATTGGTGAATACTTTTTCGCTCGTGGATTATATTCTCAAGCAGGAAGACAATTATGTCAAATCCCCAGGCGATATCCCAGGTATTCGGATAATCAAAGAGTCGTTGATTTGATGGTTAGTTCATTTAAGGCAATTGGTGAAGTTGATTCTGTACGGTATTATGTCGGGATTTATCAAAGTATGTTTCCGAATTTAGATGTAGAAGGATATGGTGTTTCGTCTAAGAAAAAGCCATCGAACCCTATTCAAATTTCGCCTAAAACATCAGAGCCTAAACCTTATGTAGTTCAAATAGGCGCATTTGGGAATGTGGGGAATGCAAAGCGAATGAAATTACAAATTTCACAAATTGGATATACTGTTGAAATATCACCGGTTGAAACGAATGGTAGAAAATTACATGCTGTTCGTGTTGTAAGATTTCAAAACAAATCAGAAGCTGAACGAGTAGGGAATGTGATTAAGAAAAAATTAGGATCGGATTATAGAGTCTTATATCGACCAAAAAGCTATCGGAAGTAAACTGGGCGGTAAATACGTTAATTAATAGATTTTGGGAATGAGTGTGCGGCTGGTGCTCTCCGCGGCCTTCAAAGCCGTTGTCCCCGGTTGTCCCGGGGAGCTGGGTTCGATTCCCAGGCGTTCCCGCCATTTCAAAATGTTTGTAAATATCAATATATTGACATTTACCGACGATAAACTTAAATATTATGAGCAAATTCCAGTGCAGTCTAATGCACTGGAAAGTACTCAATCGTTACCAATTTGGTCACGTTTTGGTCACGTTTTGGTTTTGTTTTTTACCAATGGAATAGTTTGGTGGATGATTGGTAGATTTGAGTAAGGAGATTATTATGAAAAAACTATGGGATAAAATTCCACCAAAATACCAAGGATACTTAGTAGGAGTATTTCTGTTCTTATTGGTTGCTTGGTCTATGTGGTCTGTTTGGGATAAGACATCCCA
>Ga0209558_1000713_pt1 | contig 27458 bp, 19 predicted proteins | sample SaaInlV_150m_DNA_3_FD_184674 | JGI IMG/M metagenome (GOLD analysis project Ga0209558, IMG submission 184674) | Marine microbial communities from expanding oxygen minimum zones in the Saanich Inlet - Saanich Inlet SI074_LV_120m_DNA (SPAdes) (version 2) | ecosystem: Environmental > Aquatic >...
CTTGACTCGAAATATTAGAATTGGCTCTTTATGATGAAGCGGGTGGACAACGAACTGAGTTCGCAATAAATCAACTCAGAATGATGCAACAATTTTCGCAATTACCTGGTCTAACACCTCTATCTTCTGAACTTGAAGATGGACTTGCAGATGTACTAACTTTTGCTCAGGCATTATTTGGTGGAATGAGCGATGCCCGTGATGGATTTGCTGCAGATATTGGCAATGAGAGAAACTGAATATTTTACTGTAATCATTTCAAGTTCTCCTTTCTATAGAGGAATTTCTATTGAATATTGAGACTTTCAATTGATAACACTTAGAAGCCTTCTTTTGTTGCATATATTACATGGTAGAGCACCTATTAGCAATTGATGATGTCGCAGATGACTTTGAAAAAATACTTCGCTGGGCGATTGAATTCAAACGTGCTTGGAAAAATGGAGATGATGTTGCGCAAAATTTCTTCCCCCTTGATACACTCGCAATTGGTTCAATTTATGAGAAGCCAAGTACTAGAACGAGAGTTTCATTTGAAGTCGGAATAAACCGTTTAGGAGGTTATCCATTAACTCTATTGAAGAATGATATTCAATTAGGAAAATCTGAATCAGTTTCTGATACTGCAAATGTTCTTTCAAGATTTCTCGGCGGTATTACCTATCGCTGCTTTGCCCATGCAGATGTTAGCGAGTTAGCAGAAAATGCAGATGTTCCTGTAATCAATGCTCTTTCTGATAAGCACCACCCATGTCAAGCCGCTGCTGATTTAATGACGATTGTCGAAAATAAAAATAACATAAATGGCCACATTGCTTGGGTAGGTGATGGAAATAATGTACTACATGATTTGCTTCTAGCCGGAGTTGCATTCGGTTATGATGTCAAGTATGCAACTCCTGTTGGGATGGAGCCTAATTCAGAAGTTATCAAGCGTGCTGAAAAAATAGCTGCTAGGAGTGGAGCTAAGATTACTGCAACAAATAATCCAAATGAAGCTGTGAGCGGAGCTGGTGTGATTTACACGGATATCTTTGTCTCAATGGGTGAAGAACATATGGAAGATAAATTTACAGCATTTGATGGATTTCAAGTCAACGAAGAACTGGTTGCAAACGCTGATTCGAATTACCTATTCATGCATTGCCTCCCAGCACACCGAGGAGAAGAGGTCACTGATGGTGTAATCGACTCAAAAAATAGCGTAGTTTTCGACCAAGCTGAAAACCGCATGTGGGCTCAAATGTCAATCTTAACTTACCTATGCAATCCAATAGCATGGCAAGCTTACGATGATTTAATTTGATTAAACCATTATTGCGCTTATCATCAAGCCAATTAAGGTAAGTTGCATTGATTTTTTGACTAGCGATTGAGCCGCATGATCCTCTAAATTTGTTAATTTTGCTTTTACCATTTGCAAAGAAATTATCCCTGGTGTAACCAATAATAGGTGAATGAGAGGGAATACTCCCAATCCAAACGGCAAGAGGATTGTAATCATCGTTACCAACATCAATGTCCAAGCAATTAATCTCGTCTTTTCTGGGCCAATTCTCATAGCAAGAGTATTTCTTCCCTTATCACCATCCATATCTTCTATATCTTTGATAATTTCACGGCCTAAATTATAGAAAAAACCAATCAAAAATACGGAGATGACCTTTGGATTTAACCAATCAAAAACTCCTGCTGCGCCGAATAAAACGACCATTCCCACCGAGAGAGAGATTGCAATGTTTCCGGGTAATCCTCGATCTTTCAACTTCAAACTAAGATTACCTGAAGATTCATAATTAGTTAATAGGAAAATTGCGAATAACCAAATTACGACTGAAGGGTACCATTCTTCTACACCGGCACTTAATCCAGAAGCAATTTTCCCTGCAATAATCAAGCTAGCAAGTGACACCAGCATCAACATACCAGTCACAAATTTTGCTTGAGAAAGACTGATTGCACCACTAGGTAAAGGTCTATTTGGGCGATTAATTACATCAATTTTAACATCAAGAATATCGTTCAATGCATTCCATGAACACATAAAACACCAAACCGATATCGAATGAAGTAGAGTTATCTGGGCTAATGAGCCCTGCGGGATTTCTCCCAAAACCAAAACAGCTCCGAAAGCAACGCCGAAGAATCCCGTCAATGAATTTCCTGCTCGCAATAATGTAGTCCAAGCAGAAAAGGAAAATCCACTTCCCATGATTGCTCTGCAATCAACAAAGGACTTGAGTTCTTCCCCAACTCAGGCTGTAGCAGAAGTAATCTGTTGAGTCAATGACCAAACACAGACTGTGTAAACACTACCACGGAATTGACCACGCACATGTCCTACCTTTTCGAAGCGGCTATCTTTTGCTAAGATATTTCCAACTTGGTTCATCGTTGCCCCCCATCGAAATCTACTGTTCAGATGATCAAAAATCTCAACAGTATTTGCAGATTCATTATTCCCAAGATAGGTCTCAACTTCATTTCTCAATCTACCTGTACGAGACATTATGCCACCTCAGCACGTAGTATTTTTGAGGCTAAAACGCGGGAGTGAAGCCCATTCCACGAGGTTGAACTAACAGCGATTGGGGTAGGTAATTTCGGCATTGGCACCCAGCTTGCATTTTTTATTGAACCATTATTGTTCACCAATATGCTATTCGATGACCCCACTTGTGGTGTAGGTGTCCGAATTAAACTTGAAAATGATATAATTCGGCAAGGTTCTGGACGCTTTCTGTAAATTGTCTTAGTGTTCGCATTCTTTGTTGGGCTCATACCCCGATGTCAACTGTAGAGCATATGAATAAACATGAGAGAGGGGTAAATGAAAGTGAAAGTGAAAGTAAAGTCGATTGGGGCTTAGGCCATTGTTTTGATAAATGAAAGTAAAGTCGCAGAATCACTCCGCTCGTGTGGTGTAGTTCGGTCCATCATGTCGCCCTCTCGAGGCGACGACCCGGGTTCAAATCCCGGCACGAGCACCAAATTAAATTACTATTTAGGAATCTTTGAAGACTTTTGAATAGGTCAGAACGGTCTTAAGCACTCCTTCGTTGCAGTAGTAAGGTTCTGATGCGTGTAGAGCATGATTTGAAACTTACTTTTGATGATGTATTGATTCGACCGAAGCGCAGTACGCTGGTTTCACGCTCGGATGTGACTCTTGTTCGCGAATTCAAATTTCGACATTCTGACACGACTTGGACTGGTGTACCGATCGTGGCAGCGAACATGGACACAACTGGCCTGTTTAGCATCGCGGCGGAACTGCAGAAGCATTCTATGCTTACCTGCACGCAGAAATTCTACTCCACAAGGGAATATTCACAAGCATGGGAGGATGGTATCGACCCCAAATTTGTGGCAATTACCAGTGGTTCTACCGATGACTCATTTGACCTTCTCAAGCGTAAAATGGCAACCAATGAGGGAACCAAACTCATCTGTATTGATGTGGCTAATGGCTATCGAGAGATATTCCTTGAGTTTGTCCGTAGAGTTCGTGGCGAATTCCCCTCAGCGATTGTAATTGCCGGCAATGTGGCAACCCGCGAGATGACTGAAGCACTCATCCTTGCTGGTGCTGATATTGTCAAGGTAGGTATTGGGCCAGGTTCTGTGTGTACCACACGCAAGGTAGCTGGTGTTGGATATCCGCAATTGTCTGCTATTGCTGAGTGTGCAGATGCTGCTCATGGGTTAGCAGGGCATGTGATGGCAGATGGTGGTTGTTCAAGCCCTGGGGATGTCGCAAAGGCATTCGCTGCTGGTGCAGATTTTGTTATGCTCGGTGGTATGTTCGCCGGACACGATGAATCGGGGGGCGAACTCGTAACTAGTTCAAATGGAAAGAAGTACAAATCGTTCTATGGAATGTCTTCATCTAAGGCGATGCAGGCTCATTATGGCGAAGTAGCAAAGCACCGTGCTCCTGAGGGCAAGGAGGTGCGAGTACCTTATCGAGGTCCGTTGGAAATTAGCATTCAAGCAATTCTCGGCGGTGTTCGTTCTGCTTGTTCCTATGTCGGTGCGCGACGAATCAAAGATTTACCAAAATGTACAACTTTTATCCGCGTAACGCAGACAACAAACGAAGTATATCAACGATTTAATGTTGAAGAATGATTCAGATTAGATATCAAAAACCACTTGAGCCATCCAACCTGGCCCCTCAAAAGTAGGAATATCTAGATCAACTCCTACAATGATTTCACCGCTTTGAATTTCACGTAAAACCAACTCATGCAAGGTTATCGCCTTCACTTCGACCTCTCTTTCCACCTCGTCACTATCGACCCATACCGCTTGGAGTGAAATCTGATTAGCATCGATTTTTATCGCAGCGTCTACCAACCATTGGTTTTCGACAGATCCTCGATAGAGAATTTCTTCAAGCATACGCACCATTCCTCTTTCGATATCCCCCCCCGGGGCTTGAACAACCCATATTCCCGTTGAGCGAACTTTTGAATTGAGTGAAGCAGCACCCGCTTCGGATAATTGAACTGATTGTAATCCTAGAGCTGCTTCACGCATCGCGCCTGCAGCGTCTGAAGAGAATGCTCGCACGCCGATATCGGCAGTTGTAGGCAGAATCCACCAAGACATGCTGAGTCCTGTGAGACGGGGGGCACGAATGAAGAAACCGGCTATCACTCGAATGCATTACAGAGTTCACCCTGACTTGGGAAACTGGTTGCATCCTTAGGATTCGTATTCCATTTATTCTCACATTTGTTGATATAACCATCACCATCGGAATCTATATTCGCATCAGATGGGTCAAACGGATCGAATTGGAAATAATATTCCCACCCAGACCACATTCCATCTTCATCCTGATCCTGATGGAAAACTTCGGAACCATCCAACCAATCATCGCCATCGGTATCATTTAGAACTGGATTAGTGCCGTTTTGGAATTCTTCATAATTTGTGTAATTCTCTAAATCATCATAAAATCGATTCCCAGCAGCCGTAGTAGGGTCGATATGGCATTCTGAATCTTGAGGGTTATTCCATCCTGGACAATATCGATTCAATTGATGTGTTCTGTTTAATCCGTCATGATCAAAGTCAGATTGACCATCGTCTATTCCATCGAGGTCCGAATCTGGCATGCTCGGATCCATCGGACCGCGAGCACCTAATGCATTCAATGAATTATTGTCAATCAATCCCTCAGATATTGCTTGTTCGGAGTAAAATACCTCCCAACCATCAGGTAATTTATCACCATCTGTATCATCATCAACAGGATTTGTATTCCAGCGATCTGGTGCTTCGAGTTGATTCATTAGCGTATCATTGTCGATGTCGAATGAATTGTCGAGCATCGAACCGTATGCAGGGTCGAGTGCCCAACGGCCACTTGCAGGAATAACGAATCCAGATAGATTCATTTCATGAAGGAAATATTTTGGATCCATTTCACCATCTCCATCCCGATCACCAGAGGTAGAGAATCCTTGGAGATGGTTAGTCCATACCCAACCTCCAGGGCCACGGCCACATTCGATCATATTGTCACAGCCAGGAGGAAGCCAATTTGTCGTAGAAATCCATAAACTGTGGCTTCGAGTATTCTGTTGAACGGAAAAGACCTGCATCTCCCAACCATCCGGTTGACCGTCTTCATCCGTATCATTGATTAGAGGATTAGTCTGAATTTGCCAAGGTCGAGGGATGTAGAGAACTTCATTCCCGTCGTTGAGGCCATCATCATCACTGTCAGCATTGTTCGCATGAGTGATATATTGATCCAATCCATCAATGACCTCTTCGCCATCGGCCAAACCATCGTTATCAGTATCGTGTGAAGATGCGTTGGTGAAGTATTGAGTGCCATTCCAATAGAATCCATCCATAGCTTCTGTGAAGTCTTCCAATCCATCGCTATCAGTATCACGATCGGTAGCATTAGTGAACGTGTCGAAATATTCTACAGCATCGGAAAGACCATCGCTATCAGTATCGAAAACCCCCGGGTTGCTTTGAACAAGAACGTCACGGACGCCGTAGTCAACGACCCGAATAACCCAACCAATTACTTCGATTCCATCGAGTAAACCATCGCCATCAGTATCAGGATTCAATGGGTCAGTCGAGCGACCGTCGACAATTCCATCGCCATTTCGGTCGCGAGCGTTATATTCGTCGAGGTTAGTAAATCTCTCCTCATCCTCAACGACAATTACCAAATTTTGTAATCGAGAAGTGACTTCTTGACCGATTTCAACATTGATGTGATAAACCCAACCAGCAGTCTTCGTCTTCACTGGAAGGTTGACATATTCGCTATTTTGAACGGTTCTAACCCAAAGAATGGTTTTGTTCACAGGTACAAATTCTCCAACAATTACGCTAATTGAATGAATTGTACTGACTCCCACCAAATCATCGTAACGGACTCCGCCATCACCGTCTGCATCATATCCATCATAATCAGGATCTTCCTCAGCATTGCTTCCATCATTAGGATGAATCCCACTCAGGTGTTCCCAGCCATCAGGCATACCATCATTATCGGTATCTGCCTTCAATGGACTGGTGAAATTCTCTGCCCCCCAAGTATAGGCGACCTCGTATTCTTCGATATTGTTCAAACCATCTTCATCTGAATCGCCATAGGCATCGGTTGAATTAGCTGGATTCAAAAATCGATCTCCTTCGTAATCCAAAGCGTAACAATACTCGAAACCATCTGGCATTCCATCACCATCTGAATCCCAATCACCAGGTCCGTTTAATCGACCATCATTATCCATATCTTCCTCAAACCAAGTCATATCGCCTGCGCCAGACATCATCTCATGGAAAGGTGCTTTTAGGGTCAATGTCCCGAAAACTGGAACTCCACAGTGAACTCCTAATTCGATATTCCCATAGGCAATCTCATAACGATCTGCAATCAAATCACCATCGCTATCCTCTTCTAGCGGATTTGTATCGTAACGCTCTTCAACATAATTTCTCAAACTATCCGGCTCAGGTTGTTCAAGATCTAGAAGAGAATCGCAGGAATGACCGAATTGATTACCCATCTCATCCCATGTACTAGCACCAATGTCTGCCTTAATCTGAGCCTTAGTATCAGGAGTCAAAAGATAACAGTCCCAGTTGCCATCAAGTGGATCGAGTAGATTGATGGTTCCTTCAGGAGTTTCAATTGTGTGAGTGTAAAGTGATTCCCAACGGTCGTTTAGACCATCGCCATCGGTATCCTGTAGATTAGGGTTAGTTCCCAATTCAGCCTCATCGATATTGATTAATCCGTCTCGGTCAGGATCGCCGAACGGCCCATTATCAGGGTCGGGGAAAGTTTCGTTCAACTCGGTAGTATCGTGACCTGGATCAGGAGTTTCTGTTTGATGATTTGTATCAGCGGGTTCACCATTGTCGAGAGGATCAAGGCCGTTTTCTATTTCCCATCCATCATCCAAACCATCACTATCGGTATCCGCATTATCCCACTCAGTACCATAGAGAGTTTGTTCCATTCTGTCTGGTAAACCATCGCCATCTGTATCTACTCCTGCTTGATGAACTTCGTCTTCCCCAGTAGTGATATCTAAGCCCCCTTCTTCCCAACCGGAAACAGTTGCAAGGCCGGCTCCGATGATCGTGTAAAATCCTGCTAAACATAGAGTCGCTGTAATTGCAATCACTGCATATTGATTATGATTCAGAGCCAAACAATCACCACGCCCCCCATAGGGGGCGACCAATTCAACTTAGGTTCGGATATAATGTTTAATCATAGGCGAGTCTGAATATTTCATTCAGCAATCTCGTTCAGAGAGAGAATTTTCAGTTTAAGGCCACTCGATTGTTGGTTCAATATGACCTTTCCGCGACGACCATAAGCTCGCTCCCAACAGCCGAGCAGTGTACCACTTAACAGAGCAGGATGTAGCGTATTATCAATAGTAAATTCAACGCCACCATTGTTATCGGACATGGAAACTGAACTGATTTTTCCAAGCCCATCGTGCGAAAGATGGCGGTGAGCAATTCTCAGCCAATCTTCGGTTTTGCTGACAAAAATATGGTGGCCGGCGGAGTAAAATATTTCACGGATAGAATCGGCCATCGCCGTCCACCATAATGCACGATCTTCATCCAATCCGTTCCAAGTATAATCGCTTCTCCCCTCATGAATTTCATCGAGATATGGCAGACAATATTCTTCAAATTTCAATAATAAATCTCGATGAATAAACAACGATCTACGACCCATTATCGTCCAATATCCTGAGTCAAGAAATTCAAGGTCAGCAAATGCATCTTGGCCTTCTTCAGTAATAATTGTTGAAGTGGATAAATCTCTCCAAATCAATTCCGATTTTTTTCCTTTTGGAATTATTACATCGTCCAAGGTCAAATCTACAACCAGCCCTTGCCCTACACTTTCCGACCAACGGAATCGGTGCCTTTGACCGGTTCCGCATTCCCAATTCGCCGCTAAACTTCCTGCACATAATGGACCGTTTGGATGATTATTGACAATGAGTCGAATCTCATCATCATCTTCGAGTAACTGAATCTTACCAAGCCCTCTAGATGACCAATCCTTGCTTGCACCTATCCAATTTGACGGAACCCGACCCCTCGGCTTGGCAAGCACACCACCAATAGACAAAAGGAATTCTTCAGATTCAGCTGAAGCATGAGCTAATCTTCTGCCTAAGCTCTGCCCGGTCCGTTGTTCAATTCCTTGAAACCAGATTTCAAATGAATTTGCAAAGACTCTCCAAGCGATTTCATCCTGTCGATATCTATCTGCATAAGTCCCATTTGAAGTGATTTTCCATCTGTTCAGGAGAATATCCTTAGATGATTTCGGTTTAGATTTTATAAAATCAAAAAAACCCATATGATCAGCCATTTATGAATTTGTCAATCCTAGAAAATGCTTGTTCAAGCACATCGATTGGAGGTAAGCAAACCATACGAAAATGGTTGGCACCAAATTCTGGAGAGAAACCCGAGCCATGAACGACCAACACATGGTATTTGTGAAGTAAATCAAGGACCCATTGTTTATCGGGAATGGATTCGTCCAAAATTTTCACAAAGAGATAGAAGGCACCGCCAGGCGATTGGCATTCAAGACCTTCGATTTCATCGATTCTTTTCAGAGAATAATCCAATCTTTCCTTTACACGAATACGATGACCGTCGAGCCAATTTAAATCTTCACTCAGACCAGCAAGATATCCATGCTGCGCTGGTGTCGAGGCACACAGACGACTGCGCAGAAGGCGCTCGGCACCATCTCTCACAAGTTCGAGCACACCGCTCGGGTCGTGCCAAGCCATGTATCCAATCCGCCAACCTGGAGCAAAGTAAACCTTTGAAACGCCATTTAGAGTAATTACTGGAACATTTGTTGAACGTGAAGCGACCGAAACTAGTGAACCTGTGAAATCTAAACCATCGTAAATTTCATCAGAAATTATTGTGCATTTGGGCCAATTTGAAGAGATTTTAAGTAAAGCATCGATTTCTTCAATCGTCGCAACATTGCCAGTAGGATTATTTGGATTAATGAGTACGAGAAGTCGAACACTATCGTCCATTTTTTCTTCGATATCAGCCAAATCGATTCGCCAATCATTGTTAGGGTCGAGTCGGTACTCTACCGTTGATGCCCCGTACATTTGTGGATAGGCCATATATGGCGGATAATGTGGTCCAGGGGCAAGAACTGTATCACCATCTTGTAGAAATGCTGCGAAGATGATTTGCAGTGCTTCGGTTACTCCATGGGTAACATAGACATCATCTTCGGTACAATTCCAGCCTTTTTTGATTTCAGAATTTGATATCGCTTGTCTTAGAGCAGGGATTCCGTATGATGGCCCGTATCCATTATCTTGATTATCCAATGCTGCCTTGTAGGCAGCAATCATATGATCTGGCGTTGGTAATCCAGGATATGCTAATGGATCGCCAATGTTCAATCGAATGATTTCGTGCCCTTGTTTTTCTAATTCAACTGCGGGGACGACGACGTCGCGTATCGCATATTCGATAGAAGAAGCACGTAGTGCAACTTCGATTGGTTCGCCCATTCTTCAAACCCCGAGCAAAGCGCGAGCCGCGCTTAAAGCGGCAGGTATTCCTTCTCCATTCGAGCCACCGCCTTGAGCCAAAGTCGGGCTACCACCACCGCCACCACCTATGTGTACAGCGATTTTGTTGAGAATCTCAACAGCATTATGTGATTCTGCAGCAATTGTTCCTTCGGTACTCGCGACAATCAATTTACCGCCACCGTCGCGAGTACCGAGAACAGCAAGTGTTGGTTTAGATGTATCTCGTGTCAATTGAGATAACATCGTCATCAGTTGTTTCATGTCGCCATCAATTTCCATAATTGCATAGCGAATTCCATCCTTTTCGACTGCGTCACCACCACTACCACTAGTCCGCAGGCGGACTATTTCCGCTTCTAATATCTCGATACGTTTCTGTTGAGTTTTCCATTCATCAAAGAAGCGGGAAACTGTCTTAGGAAGATCTTGTGGTTGAACGCCAAGAGTCTCTGAAGCCTCGGCTAAAATCCGCTCTTGTTGCCGCGCGTGTTCGCGTGCCGTCTCTCCTGCCACGATTTGCAGACGCTCCACTCCGTCTTGGACTTGACTAGCACGAATTATCCGTAACTCACCAACTTTTCCTACCGAATCGTGATGTGTGCCTCCGCATGCTTGAACATCGAAATCTCCAATTTTGATGATTCGAATTTCGTCGTGTTTAGGCGGACCACCCTGATATATGTCGAATCCAAATTGGGCGTCCGCCTCGGCCCTGCCTAGAACTATTTTTTCAACCGCAATGTTTTCTGCGATTATTTCATTCGCTCTATCTTCAATTTTATCGAGTAAATTACGATCCATTCGCGAATGATGAGTCAAGTCGATTCGGGCATATCTCTGACCTTTGTTAGATCCAGCTTGCCAAATATGTGGGCCGAGTAATTCTCGAGCTGAGCCACCAACAATGTGTACACCCGTGTGGTGATCCATAAGTTGGCGGCGTCGGTCCCAATCAACTTGACCAAATACATTGGTTGTATCAATTGCTGAATCGGTAAAATGTATAATAATACCATTTTCGGTTTTGGTATCAAGGACTTCAACTTCACCCAATTTACCTTGATCACCAAGTTGCCCCCCGCCTTCAGGATAGAATAAAGTTCGATCTAACACAATCGCGTGAGAAGGTATGGCAGAAACTTCATTTGATAGGTTCAATGATTTAATTTGTTCAGCAGAAAGTTGCTCGCAGTGCAGCATTGTTGCTTCAAAATCAACTGCGTTTGTATCGATGTAAAAATCAGTAATTGTCTCTGGCAATTCGACTGAAAGTAAATTAGATTTTGTTCGTGATTTGGCAGCAGCCTTGGTCGCAAGCGCATTGCGTGCGGCCATATCTGCTGCAAATCCAACTCGGACAGAAAGATTTGTCCAACCGAGACCATGTGCAATAGAAACCACCATGTCTGGCTGTATTCCCCTTTCCTCAGCCATCCGGAAAAGAATTTCATCACTGGCTTCGATTGCATCTTTTGGCAAACCCTTCAATGCGGTTCGAACAGCAGCCTCACCCTTTCGAATCATTTCATGATATCGCTGTTCCTCAAGATTGAGAATTTCAATAATGCCCCCCTCAGTTTGCATAAAGTTGCTCATATCTAGATGGGCGTCCATATGATGAGAAGCAAGTTCTGAAAGGCTAACCACCATGTTGAGTTCATCCTTCATCCTACAGACTCTTCGAGCCAGCATTCGAGCAAGATAACCGGCTTTGGAATTACTCGGAACCAAACCATCCCCTAACATATTGCAAAGAGCATGCATATGGTCAGGGATTCCATAAATCGAAGATAGAGGTTCGGTTACTTGCTTCAAATCTGTAACTGAAATTGATATTCCTTGTTCATTTAATCGCTCGGCGAGTTTATCGTAAAGTGCTGAAACATCGGTTCCGACATCGATGTTCAATATTCCAGCCAATTTAGATAACTCGCCTAATAAAACATCGGTTTTTACCGAAAATCCAAGATTTTCGACCATTTCATCAAAACCAGCCAGTTTTTTCAACCATTCAATAGATTCCGGATAAATCGCTTCGTAAATCGTCGGTGTACCAGCTGCTGCCCAACAAAATCTCTCGAGGCCATATCCTGTATCGATAATTTGTAGATCCATCTCACTATAACGAATACCTTTGATATCGATATCGCCAAATTCATCTTCTTCGAGGCTCATGAAAACAAGAGTAGCTAATTCCAAACCACCGACGATAACTTCCAATGCAGGGCCGGCATTTCCACCACCCGACCATGGATTTTCAACATAGGTAATATCACTAGGTTCAATGCCGAAGGTATTGATGAGCATATCATCGCAATACCGAACGCATGAATCAATCCAATAAACCACTTCTCCATCTTTTGGTCGATTAAAAGCATGATGTGCCATCATTTCAAAAGTTGTCAAATGGCGACCAGAACGACCTACTGCAGCTACGTCAGTCAGTCGGATGCAAGGTTGGGAAATCACTAATGGATTTGCAGGTGGAGGAATTTGACCACTGGTCACATGTGGTTGAAAATCAGCGATACTCGCAATCGTTAGATGGATATCATCGCGCCAGCGAGCGATTATTGGGTAACCTGTTATTGGAGAATGACCTCGCTTCTCAAAATAATTAAGGAAAGACTTGCGCATTGCGTCTTTCAGAGCCTTTCCTCGCATTGGAAATCCGTCGATAATCGGCGTTCCAATGAAGGTGTAAGGATCTTCGTAAGTATCACCAGAAGTCGTGCGATTTGAGTCGCGCGTCCAGAAGTTGAGGCCGTTAACAGTACAAGTTCGACGGACATGGCCCGACTCTTTCCAGAATGGAATATTAGTTTCGCCGAAAGCCATTGCTGAACACCTCTCGTGCCTCGGATTCGTCAAACCATCTTGAAGGCGATTGTTGAAAAGCCTGTCCGACTCGTTGAAAGGTGGGGTGTGATAGGATTGCTCATGCCAGCCGAATGGAGGAAGCATCTTGAATCGGCAGGCCCTAGTCGTATGCGAATTCGCCAGCACGGCGATATGAAAACTGATGCTATTTTAATCGCCGATCCAGAGCATCTAGGAGAACATACCGATGACCGTTCTCCGGCTCAATTAGTCAATACTGCTTCACTCAATGGAATTGTCGGCGAAGCGTGGGGTATGGCCGATTGGCATTTTGGCTACGGATTTCCAATCGGTGGAGTTGTAGCCACCGATGTCGAAGCGGGCGAGTTGGGTGGTGCTATTTCCCCAGGAGGAGTGGGGTTTGACATTAATTGTGGAGTCCGGCTTTGCGCTTTAGATGTAGAAATCGGTCAAATTAATGCAAAATCATTAGCGGCTAATTTGTCCCAAACCATCCCTGCAGGAGCAACTGGAAAGGGAGGGGTTATTCTCGATGATACAAAGATAGAATCCGTGCTTTCGATGGGAGCAGAAGCCGCTATTGAGATGGGGTGGGGAGAAACTCGTGATCTTGCTGCTATCGAATCGAATGGAGTATTGGATACAATTGAGAGGGATATTGGTGAAAGAGCACGAAAGCGTGGCTCAAAATCGATGGGGACTCTTGGCTCAGGAAATCATTTTCTCGAATTGCAGGTAGTCGATCGAATTGTCGATGAACGCGCAGCAAATGCATTTGGGCTTAGAGAAGGACAAGTGACGGCGATGATTCATACAGGTTCCCGTGGACTGGGACATCAGGTTTGTTCAGACCATGTGTCTAGAATCGAAGAGCAGTATCAACGGTCAAGTGAAGGCTGGCATGCACCAAAATGGAACATGACTCTCGCAGATAGGCAACTTGCTGCTGCGCCAATACACAGCCGTGAAGGTGCTGAATACCTTGATGCGATGAACGCAGCTGGAAATTTCGCTTTCGCAAATCGCTCAACCCTAACACAACGACTGAGAAATACTCTTCGAGATCAATTAGGAAGCGATGGAGGTCTCGAAGTCGTTTACGATGTCAGCCATAATATCGCTAAAATCGAGGATCACAGAGTTCACGGTGTTTCGTGTAAATGTTGTGTCCACCGAAAAGGAGCAACCCGTGCACTTGGTGGTGATCATCCTGAATTAGCTTCCAGATTTTCAGGAATTGGCCAGCCCGTCCTCGTCCCCGGAGATATGGGCACAGCATCTTGGGTCCTCGCCGGGCCAGCCAGCGGTGCTAACGATGCTTTTTCCTCATCTTGTCACGGTGCCGGCCGAAAACTCTCACGTACCGCTGCTAGAAAACAAATTGATCCAGATAAACTCCGCGCCGAATTAGAAGCTGCGGGGATACATGTCCATACCAAAACTCCGAACGTCCTAACTGAAGAAGCACCGGGAGCCTACAAAGATGTGGATGAAGTAATTCGACTAACATCTGAGGCTAACTTAGCAAGACCGGTAGCACGATTGAGGCCGTTTGCAGTCATTAAGGGTTGAATTTGCCGTATTATTTCTGTTGATAACGAATTTCGATATTATCGTTATTTTGCAGACTATATTGTTCATATTCAGAATTCAATACCCCATTGACATACATAACAATCTCATAATCTGAATTTTCATGATTTCCGAGAATTTCGTCTTCATCAAAACTCTCGCCCCAGATATTGAAAAAAGATCCTAGAGTAGCATCCATTTCAGAGGGCGTTTCTATGTGCAATTTTCCAGTATCGTCGTGAGTATGTATCCCCCTCATTCCATCAGGACAATTCTCATCTTGAATCCCTAAATTGTTTGGAATTAGATAATTATCACCATCAATAATGATCTCTACATTAGCGTGGTAATGAGTGATGTCATTAGTGTGAGAACTCAAACAAACACTTTCAATATCCCAATGATCAGGTAAATCGATAACATCTTTGGAGTCTAGAATTACTGCCCCCACAAATATCGTTGTAGTCAAAATAGCGCCCACCAGTAGGACTTTTTCAATCGCCATCGAGTCATTCGAAGAAGGCGGTCATCTTGAACCATGAGGGTATATGGCATCCAATACAAAGAAGGTAGGGTGCTAATGATAACTATGTAAACCAGTGAATACTGAAATCACATGCAGTAGCCGCGACGTGGTTGATTTGGGATTGTTGGTGCGGCACCTGATGAAACACCATCTGCCTCTTCCATTATTATTGTCAATAATGTATTAACCAGGACTTTTAGGTCCTCTACTTCGTCTTTCAATTCCTCTACGGTCACGGCATCGCCCCCATTATGCATACTAATCCCATCCGAGGAAATGCTTCCTCATCCCCATAACGCAGTCATTTAGCCTATAAACAAGAGAGGTAATGTAAGTGAGCATACGCAGGTTATACAAGTCAGTCTAAGATGCCGTTTCTGAAAATTTCAATCAATCTTCATCTTCGTATTCTTCATCGTCTTGGTCTTTAGATTCTTCATCATATTCCCATTTTTCGTCCTCTTCATAATAGGAATCATCATCATCGTCCTCGTAATAGTAATCATCACCACCACGGTTTCTCATTACAAAGAATCCAACTCCAATTAAAGCCAAAGCACCTACCGCAATCAAAATCATGACATTATCATTTGATGTTTCGATTGGAATAGGTTGGACATTGATGCCAGATAATTCGACATTCATACGATTATTATTTTCGAAGTCCTGATTGACAACTAAAACCAAAATCGGCTGACCTTCCTGCCATGATTCCCACTGGAAATTATGCATTACACTAGAGCTTTGGGCATTTAGAACAATTTTTACATCGCCATCTCTCAAAGTTGAGAAAGACATAGTCCAAGATGAGGTGCCATCAGGATTGGTCTTCAATTCGTAGAGACCAACTTCGAATTCACCATCCCTCTTACCGGTATTTTCCCAGAAAGTTTGGATAGTCAACATTTCACCAACTAAGGGGAGCATTGTAGGATTGATAACAGAGCGAGAATAAGTCCCGAGGAATTCCATTATCCTCAGAGATGGTATTCGAGGCGCAGATGCACTTCCCAATCCAGAGACTTCATTTCCAGCTCGATCGGTCGATGTGACCCAAAATGCAATCTGATCTCCCTGTTCAATTTTCATACCATTAAGAGGAGTCAAATCAAGAATATCTTGGTAGACATCTTTTGTCGCACCATCATCAATCATTGGTAATTGACCACTTCCTTCTGAACCAGCAACTGGCAAATTATTTCTCAAATATACCCAAGAAACATCTAATGAACCAACGATCATACCGATTTCATCCACCATAGTCACCGTGATGAAAACCTCATCTACACGATCTGATTCAATTATTGTCAATGATGAATCAGGATAAGCTGATTGATCGAATAGTACGGTGGGTGCCTTACTATCGACAGTAACAGTAGCGTCCGAATTGGAAACTGAAGTGCCGAGCCCTGGCATATTCAAGACAGATGTAGTAACATCCATCGTCGGCATCAAAGGCACTCGGGATGGCAATATCATCGATTCCATGAAGGTCCCATCGTCGTTTACGCCAGTTGAAACAGTAATTTCTTGAGTCCCGTAAATGACGGTGTATTGGACTTCTAAATCATCGGGTATGGATGTAGCTACAGCTCCTGAACCGACATAATAAACTGTTCCAGACATCTCGAACTCGTCACCTTGGCCGAGATATACTGACACTCCATCTGCCAATACTTGAGGCGGTGTCATGTCTTCGATTGAATCTGGAATCGCAACATATTGATTATCAAGACTCCAGGATAAGGATCCAATATTATTCTGAGAAGCAACTGTAGTGAAATCATCAAGAATGGAAATACTTGGTTTACAACTATTTTGACCATCTTCCCATGGGAAATTCCAAGAAATTTCAAAATTAATACTTAATTGAATAATTGTGGAAGTCACCTGAGCGGTTTGAGCAGATATTGGAGAGACCAAACTATCGGTTGCAGTCCAAAGAGTGCCCCGCGAGGGATTATAGAATAATTTTCCTAAATTCGTAGATCCATCTCCACAAAGCATTACTGAAACATTATCCAATGTATTGAGGCCGTTAGGTTCCTCAATTTGCATCGAAAATGTGTGTGTAACTCCGGGGAGTAAGTAGCCTAATTGACGATCTAAATTATATCCAGATGCTAGCAAACTTGTTGGTTCATCGGTAGCAATAATTACTGAAGCCCATGAATTTACGGCTCCAGCTCCACCGCCAGTTCCGCCATCTTGATATGAAAGCCCAGCCCAATCAGTTCCTTCAATCCACATATGAACAGGGGAGTTGAATGATTGACCAGATACATCAATTCCAGCGAAATTAACTTGTTGTTGGCCAGTCATTCCAGAGGTCAAAGGTTGGGTTTGAGATAGGTACTCATCAGCATCAGCGATGCCGTCTCCATCAATATCATCGACAGATTCCCTCCAATAGTGTAGGGTCACAATTTCACCGCGAGCATGTCCCTCATCTATTGTGACGAAAACGGATAGAGGAACCGTTGGATCCCAAACCTTGCCATGAGCAGGTTGTAATCCCGTCGGCGTATTTACTTCAATAGGCCCTGCCACAGGAGGAGCATTATCAACTCGAATCTGAACATTAGCAAAATTCCCAGTTACATCTTCGGCACCGAGTGAAGAACCTGTCGGACCTACAGTTATCATCTCCGGAACGAGTACTAGAGTATCCAACCCGGCTGGTGGTGTGATCAAAGTATGGTAAGTTCCATCTTCTCCTGAAGTCAATAGATACATGCCACCCGATAAATTCAGCCCGACATTAAAATCACTAATACTAGGTCGGTCATCGGTTGAGTCTTGGAATCGAACTGAACCAGTGATATTCAACTCGCTTCCATCTACCATAGTATACGGATAGAATGTCGAGTATTGATTCGACAGCAATCTTCCAAATTGATCGTGAACTTCGAATGAATCAATTTGTAGATCGTTCTCAACAGCTTTCTTACCATTCTGACCACTCAAAGATACAGCAGGCCATACAGTTTCATCATTAGTATCATATGCTTGTGATACCCAGCGAATAGAATCAACATCATCCCACATCCAACTAACGCTAAAATTCCAATGAACAACGACATCGACATTTCCATCATTGTGCATCAATAGTTCAACAGAACTTGCAGAAATATCCATTGGAGCAACAGAATTGCCAGATGATTGACTAAACGAAACAGGATCAGAACCAGTTCCCCATAAACCATCAGCTCCATTGGTTACTTCGAACATCAATATTTCACCATCAGATGCGGTGCCTTTCAGAGAAATTGTCTCAAGATTTATATTATCAATTAGGTGATGATGTTTAGTAGTTATTTCAAACATTTCACCCGTAGGGTAGAGTGTATTTGGAACTTGGAAATCCCTGTTAGTAATTATGTAATCAAAGTTTACATCGCCATCAATTGAAAGTGAACCCATCTCTGCAGTAACATTCAATGGAATCGAAATCATAGTTGGAGGAGGGTCATCTTGAGCCAATGAGGAGTGGTATGCTGCAATATCGTTACCTAAACCAGAAACATTTTCAAATATCAAGTATCCAATTCCGAGGCGAGTTAGAGTGACGCTCTGAGCAGAATTTGAATCGATAGAAATCTCCACATCACGCCATTCACGACCGGTCGACGAATCGATATGTGATGTGCCGAGATTATTGATTCCAGCCACCTGGCTATAATCCAAGAAATTGTAGAATATATCATCGCTGGACGAACTTGTTTGGCTACTAGATCCAATGGAAACCGAGACCGGGGCTTCAAATCCATTCGCATCAGGTGCAATTGCGATAATTCCACCATATACTGCGGCAAGAGAAGGTAATCGAATATTGACTGTACTCGGTGACAATCCGTCTAATTCGACAGTAGCAGATGTTGATTGAATACCACCATCATTAACCAAGGATTGCCAGCCATAATGCCCATAATTCGAACCTGATGGGAATGCCCATTCTTCAGTTCCATCATTTAATACATCGATTGTAGCATCCCTAGCGGGTTCAGCGAAATTAGCTGTAATAACGAGCCTATCAATCCAACTATTAGTAGGCAATGATATCGACAGCCCGAAACCAGTTTCAGGAGTAGTAAAAGCGATTGATCCTTGAGGTGTTTGACCGAGAGTAGCACCAGTTTCTCCGATAGCGGTAATCATCAATCCTGAGGAGAAATTACCAGATACAGTAATGCTCTTTATAGGCCTAGATGACTCGATATATTCAGAAGTCAATGTTCCTGCAATTGATGTTGCATTTATCAAATCATCAACAATTTCGACACCTGCACTGAATTGCCAACCATTGTAATCAGCCATCTGTGCGGTTAAGAATCTCTTACCACCAACCTGAATTTTATGAATTCGGGGTGTAGCCTCCTCATCGGAAGTATCCATTAAAACCTTAATCTTTAGAGTTGGGTGAGATGCGGTATCGACTCCAGCTAACGACATTGGGAACGTTGTATTCATGTATCCGGGAATTACATCACCGGTGACTGCATCAATTAAGGTTCCACGAATCGATGTATTATCTGGTGATGATGCATCAATATCAATCCATCCCATATTGAAATCATCAATGCTTGATGCTACAAACGGTGGGCTCAACCAATGTCCACCTTGACCATAATTAGCAACAGTTACACCGAAATTATCGATATAACCTCCTTGGTAGATTACCGAAGAATCGGTAGAAATTTGGAACCTGAACTTGACATTGGAACCAGCATAAGAATCAAGTGGTGCCATACGGTTTTCAAAGTCACTTTGACCACAATCACCGCCCATCCATACATCGTTACCATACATGGCATTGCCACTATAACCAGGCGTACCATCATACCAACCAGGCAGTCCAGGGTCGAAATATTGCCATGGAGCGTTATTGACCTTGATGTACATCCCTACAGCATCCCAATAATTTTCAGTACAAACCCATTTGTCAAATGTAAGGTATGCAGAACCATCCGCTGGAATCGAATAGGTAGGTGAAATAACGAAAGCATTTGCGTTATTACTATAACTTCCATCCAAATTTGTACCATAGACATATGGGAATGATGGCTCGTTAGTTGGACCTGCAGCAATACCAAGTTGGCCATATTCCCATGCTGCACCTGAACGCGTCCATCCATCAGCATTATTTTGAGAAGGATCGGAAGCAGTAACATCTTCGAATCCAAGTTGGTCAGACATTATTCCGGCTGAAAATATGTGATATTGCCAATCATCAATTCCAGCGGTCGTACCTGATACAGAAGTTCCATAATGGGACATTGTTGTCGGATCGTCAATGTCGTCTTGGAAGAGAATTACATCGTTATAATCAACAACCCGCAAATCTGCGACAGTCAATCCTTCAAGTTGGTCGCCTGGATAATTTCCACCATAATGGGTATACAGATCGGTATCGACGATTATTCGTAGATAAACCGTTGCTTGATTTCTGAAGGATGAAGGGATATCAAACTCGACGGTTCTAATAGCATTGCTTTGAGAAGTGTAAGTTACACCATTCTGGGCAGCGTAACCATAGCCTGGAATCGCACCTACACGATCTTCACAATTTAGTGATGTCGAGGATTGTGTAGACGAGATGTCAGTCCAACTATTATTATTTAGAGAGAGTTCTATACAAGCATTGTCACTATAGTAACCCTGTAAATCCCATTCCATATCTATTTCAATGGAAGATGTTGAATTCGTACCACTCAAATCTATCGTTCGTTGTAGAGCACCATATGAATTCGCTTGATAATTGCAAGACGCGCTTATTGTAGTATAGCAACCATGATGCCAAACTCCAAAGTCGACACCATCATTATTGAAATCAAAATTATCGATGAACCAGCCCGGCCTCTCCACAGCAGCAGTTGGTGAAGTCCATATTTGGAATCGAAATTGAATCTTGGATGCATTATCAATATCAGAAATTCCAGTCATGCTAACATTTTCTGAAACCCATCCACTATGGTTTACGGCCGCGAATACTGGAACCGCTCCAGATGGAGCACCGGCAGGACTTGGAGCAGACGTTGACATAGTACTAGGATACCCTCCATCAGGAGCGATATAGGACCAACTCGACCAACTACCAGTATTGATTCGATATTCAATCCAAGCCCCGTCACCACCACCTGAAGCAGTACTATCCAAGTGATACCAATGGTCGAAAGTCATATACAATCCATTGTAATTTTCAGAATTTGGTAATGCAATTTCAGGCAAAACGAAAAATCCTGAACTGCCTCGAGGAAGAGCAGAACCGGGGATTGTTCCAACAGCAACAATTCCTTCGTTTGCCTCACTCGGAATAACGCCGTAACTCATTGTTTGTTCATCACCATAACTGGTGCCATTCAAATTGGAGAATGTTGTTGCTTGCCATAATTTATCACCATGGCAAATGTATGTTGTATTCGAAATCTCGGTGGCATCAAGATTGTTATTATCATTAATATCCAAACCAGAATCAATTTGATAACCACCAAACTCACAATTTGGACCTGATTGTTCATCGGTTGAAACCACTTCAAAATCAAAGGTACCACCTAAGACTGCGTCAAGGGTTGCTCCACTGCCATTCCCTGAGACAACAATAGTTGGTATGCTAGTATAACCTGAACCGATATTAACCACATTGGTCGAATGAATAGGCCCCACTAACCCCAAGACTGCTGATAATGAAGCTCCTGAGCCACCTCCGCTCGAGCTTGGCAAGACATAAATAGTATCTTGAGTAGTATATCCTGAGCCCGACGAATTGACAGTTATCGCAGTGATTGCTCCAGAACTGCTGACGCTTGAAATCGAAGCCGTCGCTCCAGAGCCTTGGCAATTACCAGGGCAGATAATGGCGATTCCATCGCTAGTGCCATATCCAGAACCACCGTTGGAAATAGTGACGCTTTCGATACCAGAACTAATCATATATGTGCCACTAAAGCCAGAACCACCACCACCACCAATTGCAGTGAGATTATCAGAAGAATAACCAGTTCCAGCCACCGTGACATCGACTGAAGTAACTGAATCTGCTAGTGCAGTTCCAGAACAATAAATAATTGTTTCCAGAATTTCGGATGTTTCAAGATTGCCATTGAAATTATTATCCCATCCATGTTCAAGAAGCCTAGCCGTTGAATTATTACAAGCAGCATATGAGGTACTTTCGGATAATGTGTACACCCTTTCCCAACCTGGATTGTACCTGTAGTCATCACTCAGAGTTACCTCAATTAACCCATCATCAAAATTACTAATGTTGGATCGAGTACCATCATCAAGGAGAATTACCTGCTCAAGATCTGAATTATATTCAGTTCCAGAAAACCAACCATCATCTAGATCCGCCCCTTCCCAACTGATACCACCATTCGGAGAAGTAGCAACTGTTGTATCGGTTACGTGGAGCCATCCCTCGAGAACTGTTGCATTCCCTGGGACTCTAAAACCAGTCAATGTGATTCCCTCGTCCGGGGGATTTACTGCAACTGGGCCAACCCAGTTCGCAGTTCCTGCGGCGGTCAATGGTGCTATTATCATCAGTAGAACTAGAGCGAGTGCGGTCCTTCTGCGGCTGGTAGGCATGTCTGCCACGTTAGTTAGTTCTATTATGAACCAATTGGTGCCACTTCTAGAAAATAAGAATATAGGGGGATTTTTTCAATGTTATTACTCTAAGAATCACCCTAGATTATCATCCTAAATAATAAAATAACTAAACTATGGATTTGAAACTGAATTCTACAAAAAAATGGAGCCACTGGGGAGATTTGAACTCCCGACCTTCCCATTACCAATGGGATGCTATACCCCTAAGCCACAGTGGCGACAGGCGCGCCACAGATGAGTCCGATTTAACCGCTACGGCATGGGACAAAGAGAATTTATATTCGACTTTTGTAAGGAATGTGTTTACCAAGAAATTTTATTGAATCGATAAGGCTGTAAATTTTCATAATAATTTTTCTTTTTTGATGTTACAACAAATATGTTGAACTATTGAATGCGTACTTTCATTTCGTTAAATAAAGGAAACGAATTTTAATCAAAATTCTATTCACCTATTTCCGATAGATTCGATACAACAGACTCAAAATAGAATCATGGCTCGGCCGGGATGAAGCCGAGATCGCATAGCCTGGTATTGCGCATGACTGGAAATCATGTGGGATTTTCCCTCGGGAGTTCAAATCTCCCTCTCGGCGCCATAATCAACTACTCAAATCCAAACTCCACAACACTTCGATTGCTACAAACACGCCATATTTGCATTCCTTCAGATAGTGTTGCTTAATTCCCCCTCGAGAGTCCGAGAGGTGTGGAAGAGGAACCCGTCGGCACCGTTATCGATGATCATGCAGTTCCTGCATCGATTAGATTGAGCGATATTACCTCCAAATTTAAATTCTCAGAAAAGGATTCTCGACTACAAATTCTCGACAATTTAGCAGAAGAAGCGACCTTTCATTCGAAAATGATTATCGAAAGATGGGGGGCGGGTGAAGCAGCTACTTTCTTATTGGCATCCGTAGCAATAATCCTCGGTGCTTGGGATCTTGGAATTGGTGAATTCGCTAGCGGTGGAGACTATAACCGAGTATTTACAGAAGGAATGTTATTTCTCAAAGATATGTCACTAATTTTTGCATTATTATCAATTATCGCATGGGTTGGTGTGATTGTTAGATTATGGTTGAGATTCCCAATTATGCGAGAAAATTTGGTTTATTTATTGGTTGGAATGTTCGCTACACAATTGGGATATATTTCGGCTCACGCAAACACACCGAATTTCCCCACCAATACTGGAATTAATGATTGGACTTCGGTCGGCATGGCAAATTTGGTTCTAATTTTCTTGAGTTTTGTCGTAGTTCATCGAGCAGTTACTGAAACCCGAGATATTCATGTGGAAGAGAGACATTCACATCCAGATCCACGGGTAGTTGAGCGAGCTCGTCGAGATCATTCATTGGGACTTTGGAGCCTCGCTTTCGCTTTTTGGTATCTATTGGTCAACCTATTCTCATGGGCAGGAGCCCATGCGATAGCGGCTAGACCTCCAACTGTGGAAAATAACTTTGGAGTGACTAGTCTTTATGTTTTGACAAACATTCTTGCTATTGGACTCTTCATTCATATTCTCTGGTATCCTCAATTTATGCTAGGTGGAGCCGGTGATCGAATTCAATCTGTTCGCGCTCGAGAAGTATCGGAAGATTATACTCGCACCTCACCTAAAAAACGTCAAGGAATTTGCCCGATTTGCTCGAGCAATACTCCTGCTATTCAACACCCATCTGGTTTGATTGAAGTTCCTTGCTCCCAATTAGATTGCAATGGACGTGGCAAACCCGGAACGACTTGTGTTGATTGCGACATGACATTACCCACTAGAATCGCATGTTCAAGTTGCAATTCAAATACAACAATCACCAGTCACTTTGCTCGACAAGAAGCTTGGTAATGGCTTTGATGTCAAAATTATGAGTAAATTATTCCACTATTAGGTGCTCATTCATCGATAGCATTCAAGACAGGGATTCAATCGAGAAGAGAGTGAGCGTCATGTTCGAGTCTGATGAAGAAATTGCAGATGTCGCTTCAGCCTTTCAGGATGAGCACGAATTTGGCATACCTGTCGATGATAACCAAGATAATTCAAAGGACTCGGGCAGTGCTTTTGCAATTGTAGTCGGAATTAGTTCGATGATTTTGATTATTTTTACAATTTCGGTCATTATCCTATGGGCTTGGGCTGCAGTTGATGACATCACCCTAGGCGGACCCCCCCAAGCCCTCTTGACTTGGGAAGATGAATTTAGAGAGATTACCGGAGTTGAAAATGTTGCCAATTTAGATGGGACAGGAGTTCGTTTGTGTATTGTAGATTCAGGCATTGATTTAGCTCACCCTGATTTTAATAATTTGCAATTATCAGGCTGGCATGATGCAATTAATGACCGTGCTGAACCATATGATGATGAAGGGCACGGAACGGCTATGGCCGGAATAATCGTAGCAGACGGTGGGCTTTCGGGAGTTGCGTCAGGAGTTGAATTATTGATTGCAAAAGCAATCGATAGTACAGGTACAGGAACCGATGAAGGTATAGCAGAATCAGTAGATTGGTGCGTTTCCCAAGAAGCAGATATCATTTCTCTTAGTTTAGGTGGTGAGCAAGGATTCGGGAGTGGTATTTTTACGACAGACACTTTAGAAGAATCGGTCGAAAATGCAATCGATGATGGCGTATTTGTCATCGCTGCTGCAGGTAATGATGGCGAAGATGATGATGGTGATGTTTCATCTCCAGGATCGGTAGAGAACGTAATTTGTGTGGGCGGAATAACTCGAACAGGCAATCTATGGTCAGGTAGTTCAGAGGGTGATAATAATGGAAGGTTTTGGCCTAATCCGATTTTACCGAGGAACAACCCAGACAAAAAGCCCGAAATCGTAGCACCAGGACACGAAGTTCCAATTCTTTTTCGAAAAGGTTCTGCTTCATGGTGGGGATGGTCAAGTGGAACATCTGCATCTACCGCATGGGTTTCAGGAACCTTAGCCCTCATGCTTGAAGAACATCCTGAATTACAGAGAGAAGGAGATTCAGGGGGAGTTTCTGCAATTGAAGATGTAAAGCAATTAATCAGTGAAACATCACAGATGAAAGATGGACAGAGTTCACATGATGATCATTATGGTTATGGAATTCTTCGAATCGATTTATTGCTCGATTCACTTGGTGATAATTCTACCACTACACCATTCTTAGATGCAATTGAATTGAGTCGAGATGATTCAACAATTCTACATTATTATTCTGTTGAGTCGGAGCGACGAATGACTGCCAGTGTAGCTCCGGAAAGCTCTACAAAACCAATTGTGTGAGATTCATTTACAAATTTGATGAAATTTATCCAACGATTAAACGAAACAACTTTTTCTTGTGCATCGCTCATGTTTTCACCTATCTCCACTTCGGGCACTTCACCAGTTGGAACCTCGGGTTCAGTAACCAAAATGAATCCACCGGGAGCTAATATTTCAAAAGCTGATTCCGCAGCAGAAACCCTTTGGTTTTCAGGTAAATCTAGAATAATTAAATCGATTGGCTGAGGCAATGGAGAAGGCCTAGCGGAACTTGGTAATGCAGTGGTTGCAGCCGACCAAGACAATGTTTCTGCAGTAATTTCCTTCCACGGGTTTGCTAAGACTTGAGTCCAATTTTCAGCATTATACCGTCGAACTAATCTCTCGATAATTACAACGAATTTTCCCGCTGGTTCAATAATTCTAAAAGAATCTGGACGCGGCAATTTTGCTTTTTCGACCTCAGAAAGATCGCCGACCCAAAGATCGAGTAACCAAGCTGCTAAATGTCCAATTCCCCCTCCCACTAAAACTGCATTTTTTGCTGGAATTCTACCTGATATATCTCTGATTCTTGCCCTCACGGATTTAGGCATTACTCGAAGATTCATATGAAGCATTTGTTGACCTATATTCGATGCGATAATGGGTTCATCTTCCGCTCTCGCATTATCTACGTCGAGTAATTGCTCAAACATCTGGCGCTCGGACATTTGTGGTAAACCATAGTCGCCGCCTGTCGCCATAGTTGTGGCTTCGACCACATGATTTCAACCATTCTCTAAGCGGATGGCTTCAATAAAGATAGGCCAGCCGCCGAGGCATGGACGAGTTCGATGAAGATGAGGTCATCATCGATGTCACTTCGTGTTCAAAATGTGCTGACATTACCGAACACGAAGTACTCAAGCGCTCAAAAAAGGGTACGGGAGAGGATCTTTTAGTCCGTTGTATTGAATGTGGAGACGTACATAATTTAGAACTTCGGCCTCCTAAAATGGTTCAAATAAAAACGACACTATCCGATCGTAGAGATAGCCGATTCGAGATGATTGAATCTGATGATGATGAAAAATTAACTGTTGGAGACATTTTTGAAGTAAGTACAGAATCTTACAAAATTACAAGAATTGAGGATTCAACATCTCGTCAACGCCGAAGATTACGAGCCAAATATATTGGAGCGATGTGGGCTGTTAGAGTTGATCAAGCAGTCGTCCCAATTACCATGACCGAGGGCGAAAAGAGTTGGGCAACATCCATCGAATGTGATCCGGAAAAAGTATTTTCATGTGGCACAATAATGCAAATGGATGGCCGCAGATGGAGAATAAGAGCACTTCACACTGGAAAAGGCCGAACTCTGACGGGAAAGAGAGTCGCTAGTGAAATCCGAAGACTGTACCTCCATCCCCCAGATGAAAAAGAAGACCGCTTTTCTCGATACCGTTATTGAGGAACTCAACGACGATTTGTCCATGGTAATAGCAGGGCTTTGGCAATATGCCAAGCGACATCAGGATTCTCTCTCA
>Ga0209558_1000719_pt1 | contig 27350 bp, 59 predicted proteins | sample SaaInlV_150m_DNA_3_FD_184674 | JGI IMG/M metagenome (GOLD analysis project Ga0209558, IMG submission 184674) | Marine microbial communities from expanding oxygen minimum zones in the Saanich Inlet - Saanich Inlet SI074_LV_120m_DNA (SPAdes) (version 2) | ecosystem: Environmental > Aquatic >...
GTTTTCTTTGGGTAGTGGATACTTTTTCCACCATGTAGGAAGACTATTAAAAAGGGGTGTCTCCAAGTTGACAATAGATAAATCTGCGCTCTTAAATACAGGACTAACTTCTTCGAAGGGATTTTCAATGTCAAGTGAATGGTATTCTTTGCCCACATATCGACCAAACATGACATCTCCAGACACAGCTATGTTGACTTCATCTGATGCCAGTATCTCACCTATATACTCGCGTAGTAGTTTCATACAGCAACTCCTACCGGATCCCCTGGGAACACACGCTGTTTGCCTTCTCGGTTTACAATAATACTGACACCCTTAGGCAGAACCACGATTACTTGAGACCCGAAATAGAAGTGACCTAGTTCATCCAGCTTCTTAACGATATCACCAGCTTGAACATCAGTAACAAAAGTCTGAACTGTCCATTCACCGATCGACATGACTTTAACTTTTCCAAGCGTTGACTCTATTTCAATAATGACCATTGCTTCAGAGCCAGGAAACAGTTCATCTTTATTAAGCGATCCAACCGCTGTTACCTTTCCGTCCACAGGACTATGTACCCTGTGGTAGTCTGTTTTTTGAAGTGATATCTGTAAAAGATCAGAACCCCTTACTAGATCAAGAAGCTTATCAACTATAATAACTGACTTTTTTAGAGTAATAGTGCCGGCAGGTACTTTTTTTCTTACTGTCCCCTGCACAGGAGAGCAAACATCAGCTAAGGACGCTTGAGCAGAGCATACCCTCATTGTCTCAGGAGCTAGTCTTCTTAGGAACCACTCATCAAAACTATCATACTTTACAGGAGTAAACGCGGCCCGATCAACGTCATATCCCATATCATCATTCATAGCTGTTGCGAGAGAATCAATGTTGACTTTCGGCATAGGAAGTCCGTAAAGCTTGTGGTCACGAATTTTTTGAAATATGTCTTCCCACAGATCACTCTTAGCGTTTCGCTGATCCATGATTGCTCTTATATATTCGCGCAGTAAACTCATACCACCAAACTACCTTATCTATATGCTGTGGGCACTAGCTCGATGTTGTATTTCTTTGACAACTTCAAGATGGCCGTAGTGGCGATCGCGCCACCCGGTAACATAAACAATCCTAAAAGAAAAGTACCGCCAGCTATATCTTTTGCTTGTTGCTTTAAAAAGCTTTGCTCCTCAGCAGTTAGCTCTTCAGCATTTACGATTTTCTTCAAAAGATCAAAGCCTTCCTTTGTTTCAGAAAGCTCTTGCTTAAACTTTACCAAAAAGTCCTTGGCTGCCTCAGCACCTTTCGCTCCTTTCTCCTTGATCCAGCCCATCGCTTTATTAAAAACATTCTCTTCTAAAATGTGCTTATTAATATCTGCTAATAAGGATCTTCTTATATACTCACGTATTGGCTTCTCTTCAATTTCTATAACCAGACTTGTGGAGCCCTTTATGATCCTATGGTATGTATTCCTGGGTATGAAGTGTATCGAACCTTCAGACAAGGATTCTGGTAGCTTATTTTCAGCCTGTAACATCCACCCGGTGCCTTCTTTAACAACTACTAGACGGAGCTTTTTGGCTTTTGCAAAATCAGCCTTTGTTTGATCAAGCTGTTTGTCTCTTTTTGAGCCTTGAGGCGCGTTGTATTGACTTGGGTGTGCAGCGCCTGAATCTACTTCGGTTATCATTTCTAAATACTCTTGTAGCAGCATGCTTTACCTACCCTCAAAAGACGGATCTTTCTACGTGTCTAGACATATAATATAACACTAGATAAGTATGCAATAAAACTCGAGAGTGTACAGTTTAACGCCAGAGAGTGTCAAACGACTTTAGTAAGTACTATTCCTTCCTCAAATCCACCTCTCTCAAGCTTCTTAACATAGGAAGCGTCTACAACATCTTCGAAGCTGATGTCATTAATTTTTAGCAGTGCTAAGAAGACCTCGAACATATCAGCGGCTTCATCTTCACATGGATCAGCGATAAATTCGTCTAACTCTTCAGCCATCTTTTCTTTTAGAAAAGCTATATGCTGGTCTTTAGTTTCTATTTTGTACCATCGGCAATCACGATTATCTTCGTATATGATTTGAGGTATATAATCTCTAACTAATTTCATGAATAACTAGTCCTACGTTAGTATTTATCGCGTTTTCTATTCTTGGCTAGATCTCTAGCTAGTTGCACGGCTTCATACGCCTCTTTTTGTAGCGCTGTAATATCTTCATCCCACAACACGCTTTCGTACTTATAGTCATCAACGTCTTCTCCGGCGAATAGGGTGACCGTGAATTCTTTTTTGTTTGAGTCAAACACGACAGGATTACCTTCAAACCTTGTTTCATCTATGAACATAATAAGCTCACCTTTCGATGGATAGATGTGAGGCTCAAAATAACCATAATCACTCATCGCGGCGTGTAGCTTTTTAAGCTCTCTCTTTTTCATCTTAATTCGCTTAAATATCGAGGTACAATCAGTGTATGTCCATCAACAGGGTGTCTAAAACTGATTGTTACTGTTATATTCCTTTCTGCGTCGAAGCCGGCTGTCGATATTACTCCCTCTATTTTTTTTGGAGAAGAATCTTTATCACAAGGATCGATCCAGAAAAAATTAACTCTCCGGCCCTGCAGCTGGTTGTTAACATGCATTCTTGTATGTTCAAAGTCGCTAGCTATCCTGTCTTTTAGTTGCTGCTCTAAAAGACTGATTAGTACGTTAGACATTCCGTAACCTTTCATTCGCTTAGTTTAATTTATATCTTTTTAGTAATCTGTTCACGAATAAGGATTTATTTTATTGCGCTTTAGCTTTTTAATAATCATACTAGTAGCAACGCCACCGATCGCCCAACATGTGCCAATCCCTAGCGCTGTCCCTGTAACAACTAAAAAAGTCATTTGTCCAACAGCATCGAACGTATCTATAGCTTTGCCTAATGGCTTCAACATTATCCTAAAACATCTATCGTTAACACATGTTCGTAGGTAACTGTACGATCTGTATTGGGCCAGCTAACCCCTATTAGACCCTCGTTTATTCTTGTGGTTAGATCAACAACAACACCGACAACACCTCGAGGCCTATCAGCAGTTGGCAGTCTTACCAGATCACCGATCCTTATATCTCTATTCACTTTAAGATAATCTCTTTCATTGAAAATGCATCGACCTTTGAGACGCCATTGCTTCCGATTAGCACTGCGTATCGTGGAGCTTCCCCATTCCACATCACTATGTAGTTTATAACTGGTGAGCAAGGGTTGCCTGGCTGAAGCATCTCCATATCCAGAATTAGTCCAGTGTGTCCAGTATCTGTTTCAATCATATCACCAATGTTCATTGTGCTGGCACCTTAAGACTATTGGCCTTACGACCCATACCTTCCATGTTAAGCTCAGGGCGTAAGATTGAAATTAGCTCTCGTTCCCTTACATGGGTAGCACTTTTACCTCGGACAACTTCCAGAATATCTCTCCTGAAGTTCTCTGCTCCATGCTTTCTAATCGATAGACTAAGAAGGTTTTGTCGATCATAATCAAGTGCATTTCTTACGTGGGCTTCCCAACGAACCTTTGCAGACCGCTTAAGGGCTCGACCCCTAACAAACGTAATCCCCAAATACCGATCACCATTAGGGGCAGTGATTTGATAAATGATGTGATTTCTATCGTTTCTTTTTTTGCGAGCCATGCTGGTTCCTTATCTGATGGGATTGCCTATTCCCCCCACCTTCATTTATATAATATCACATAAAAGTACACTTTTGCACGAATTTCAAAACTTTTTGTTTTATTTTTTAAGGAACCATGGCAAATGATTTGCCTTCGATATCTGAGATTATAACAGGGGTGTTTCTAGACTCCGCGAATTTGACTAATTTATCTTTTTGCTTTCTTCTTTTCACAAAAGCCTTATCCTTAACCTCTAAGATAAGCAGTGTCCTACCGAACTGTGTGTCTACATGATAAGCCATGATGCCGCTTTTATCTGGTCGCTGACCTTCGCCAGTGTACCCTTCACTCCATAAACACTGGAAAGACATGCATTCTTTCGGCCGGGTATCATAGATTCCGCAACCTGTAGAGCAAATATTGGGGCATGTTTTTCTTGGCGGTTTTTCAAGCGTTGGTATTTCTAAAATAGTACAACACACAGTACACTCACCGCATGCTCTAGCTTTCATACTCAACCTCGTCAGCGTATCTAAACTCCAAGGATATACCACCCTCTTTATGCTTTACCTTAATATCATCTTTACAGTTTCTAATTAAAGAACAAACCTGCGTCGTTTCTGTTGTAGATCTAAAGTGAGATAATAGATAGCAAAGCGCGTCTACAACTTCTTCGTCAGTAAAGCTTACGCTGTAGTCTCTTGAAATCTTTATTTGCATTTTGTATACTCGAACCAGCTTTTTCTTGGCTAGCTGTAATATCAGAAACAATCCTAATCGCTATGGCATCTCTTGCCGCTTTTGACTTAAGGTTAATTTGCTGATCAGAAAAATCTTTAAGCGCTCTTTCCACAATCTCTCTAAGATCATTAGACATCTCAGTGTTCGTACTCATACTTCGCGCCCCCTTATATAATAAAGATAATGACTTAGCGACAGTTGTTTACAATTTCAGCTACTAACCAACCACTTTGAGACATCAAGTAACGCTTCCAAAGCATCTGAATCACTCATTCTATGATTTTTTCCAACACTTATTTTTTTGATGCCACACATCTTGGATAGCTCTTCGCTGCTAAGCGGCTCTACAACATCATCATCATTAGAGTGCAAAATAATCGTGCTTTTATTATCTACACGGATCTTAAATTCATTCATTTGTTTCGTAGACATAAACCGTTGCCATGCTGGAGCTATTAAAACAAGGGGCGCGCCTCGAGTGCTAACGCTCATGGCGACTGCTCCGCCACGTGATGAACCAACTACAAGATCAGGTGACTCTAAATCGACAATATCTTGTGCAATTTTTATAGAGGTCGAAAAACAATCCCTTGGCAAAGCTGGGTTTAAAACCTCATATCCGTTTTTCTTTAGAAATGATGGCTTCATCCCGCCAGGTTTTGACTCAAGGCCATGTAAAAACAATACTTTCAAAACATACTCCTAATCATCCACACTTTTATATTATACAATATCTAGAAGAAAAATGCACGATTATCTTCATTTTTTTGACTTTTGTTTTTCTTCGCGCTTTTTCTTCCTGTCTGCTTCTCTAGCCTGTTTAGCTGTCACATAGTTGAGGCCAAAATCATACGCAGGATTATTCATCCTTGCGACTCGTCTAGTCGCGGAGTCTTCCGTTATCGACGCTGCATACATAACTGGTTTGTCTTTAAACTTCCAATATTTTTTGCATAAAAATATCCCCCACTTACCAGATGGCAATTCTTTAACTTCCCACTTCATTTTCATTTTGTTACTGACCTTTCAGCTAGATCGTCTATAAAATCTTTTTCTTCTTCAGCGATGGAGCACCAGTCAGACTCAGCACTGATGATCTGATCGTTGGAGAGTATCAATACCTTCTTTAGGCGTTTGTCAAAGCGTATAAGAAGGCCATACTCATAAGACCATATACCTGTATCATACGGATTCGCAGGAGGTGTACGAACAAACCTTATAATGTCGCCGCGCTTCAAGTCGTAACCCTCAACTACTCAATAATTCCAAGATCGTCTTCATAAAAAGACCAAAGTCTGCCAGCCCTTATGAATGTTACTTTTCTTGGTACTGTTTTTTCATCAATATCGACTACTAGCCCATGATATCCTTCCGGACCAAAAGCATAATACTCTGGATGAACCGCGATTACGATATCGCCAAGCTTTATCTTCTTCGGTACATGGTGCGTATCAACTTCCACCGAATAACCCTCTCTGAGCTATCTAATTTATCATAAGTATTATAGCGCGTAGAATACGATTTTTCAAAATGGAGCACTACCGGTTTCAAAGCTAGCCGGAAGCATCTTCTCGCTGTCTAGTGGTTGTAGCCAAATATCAATAATTGGTAGACACATCATCGCTTGGTTCTCTGCGTCTTGCCGTACATTAGCACGCGGTAGGCAAGCCTCATCAATTATTGACATGAGATCATTATACATGCTCACTGCATTTGATGTTAACTCAAAGAGCGATCCTCTTCCTGCAATTGCAATATCTTCCCAGTGGTTTGGCCTATTACCAAATCCGCCTCCTGAAGCGAACGCATAAACCTTTAACCTTATCCCTGCGCGGACGGCAGCTTCAACAATTGCCTTATTGACCGGGCTGCCTAAAATAGATCCGTCGACGTGTCTTAAGAAAGATTGTTCAACTTCGTCGCTAAACACTATGACTATTCTCTCCGCATTAGGCCGCCAAGATATCGAAAAGTTTTCTTTAGCCGGTCGCGAGTCGGTATTGCCTACCCATTGGGTGTCTGGAATACTGACGTTGGCGGCACCAGAAATATTTTGAACTGCAAGATATACAGCGTCTAGGAGCATTTCACTGCCTGTATTCATTCCCTCATTTCCTAATGCTGCAAAGGATGCGAGGAATTGGTCAAATGGAGATATGTCTGAAATCTTTAATAGATACTCGTCTCCATTTGCTTCAAACTGCTTAGGACCTATTATAAGACTCCACCGTAAGGGTTCTTCTGCAGCAAAATGGGTGGCAAATCTATTAAGCGCGATCTTTACCGCTGCAATCTCATCGTCCATTGATCCAGACCAATCCACGATAAACAGTATGTCTGTCTCTCTAATTTCTTCCCCATAATCTACTATGCCGTCGCAGTCATCATCTGTGCCGTTACATATCTCTTCCTGTGGCGTTATTTCACCTATGCATAAACCAGGCTCAAATTCATTATTAGGTGGTCGATGATTTCCCCACACACCTTGATGGCAATATGCTTCTCCCGGAATGCAAACACCCACGAATAGGGTATCCGGATCTCCTGTATAGCACGCCTGTGCCAGTTCTTCGTCTACAAACTGATCACAATCTTCATCAAAATTATTACACTCCTCTTGCTCTAGCGCGAGGCCTCTAAGTGGATCGCAAGCAGGAGGCTCAGGTATTGGGATGTAAGAGCATATGGCAGCGCAATCAGTCATTCGCATTTCAGCGCAATTGGCATCTACACATTCGCAAGTTTTAAACCCTTGTCCACACAGCAGAGGAGGTTCGTTACAAGGCATTAGATTACCAACATCGTCTACCGTACATAAGCAATCTAGCTGCTCATCTATCTGTCCATCGCAATCGTTGTCGGCACCGTCACACTCTTCATCGGCGGGCTGTGTTGCTGTACATGATATCCAGTTACCATTTTCGCATATCTCTAAACCGCGTTCACATGCAGTTTCGCACTCTCTAACAAGATCTTCGTCTATGACACCGTCACAATCGTTGTCGTCACCGTCACAAGTGTCAGCTGGAACAGGGCCGCACGAATCGCACACGTTTCTTTGTCCTTCGTCTACCCGGCCGTCGCAGTCATCATCTTCAAAGTTGCAGCGCTCCTCATCGGGACCGTCAGCATTACACTCTACAACTTCCCCCTCTACACAGACTCCTATACCGGGCCCGCATGAAGTCTCGCAAGGAAAAAATCCTTCGTCGACTAAGCTGTCACAATCGTTATCTTCAGAATCGCAAAGCTCAACTTCACATGGTCTGCACGGCAAATGTTGTAGACTACCTTTGTCACAAATGATTTGTTGTCGACCCAGTGTGCCGTCTTCTAGCTGACACTCAAACCACCTGATAAACTCCCCGCTGGTACCAGGCGGGCACTCCCATTGTGTGTAACATTCGCTTCGTGAAATAATTTCTGGTGGTGGACAGTTAGGATCTGTCCCGAACGTGCATGGCACCTTGTCATCACCACATATCTCAACAACGACCTGCATTACGTCAATTGACTGTTGCGGGTTTGGGGGACAATACCACCTTTGCTGATCGCAACACTGCGGAAAGCACTGACAATACGCTTGCGTCTCTTCAATCGGGGTTTGAGCGCACCGTTCTTCCCGGGTAAGCTCTGGCTCTGGTGGGATCGGAGGTGACCAATCAAGTATATAAGCGTCTATAGCAGCAGAGTCAGTTGAGCCGATAAGTCTACTTGAGTCTCTTAAGTCCTGTGTTGAAATCTTGTCCTCGCAACCAACAGCAGTACCTAGACATATCCATAGCAGCAGCGTTACATTTCGAAAAAACATTATTCTAATACTCCAGATAGCTTCACTATATTGTCTCCTATAGACTTGTGGGTCCATGGTTTTGTCATAACGTGCAACTCAACGTTACGTGGGACTTTTTGAAATTTTGTCATAAAGCGTACAGCACTGCCCCAAGGCGCCCCGCCTTTTTTAACGAACACTTTGGTAAGCGTGCTCATGTTTCCTAAGCAACCGCTTAAAGCATCTTCCAGCCAGCGGCCGTATGAAGAGTCTGACCACACAATCATTGAAGGATTTAGCTTGCATATATCGCCTGTAATACCTAGTCTTTTTATTACACTGCCACCTGCAGAATGACCTACAATCCTGTAATCTATATCGCCTAGCATGTTTCCCTTATTATGTTTTCCCATAACTTCTTGAACTTGATTTATGAATGCCATAAACTGGTCAGGCTTTATCCAGACCTGGCTATTTCTGCTGGTGGGAGTCTGCGTGTGCACAGACCACGGCATCTCGGGAATTACTAAAACAAGATTCTTATTTTTTGTGTATGGCAAAACTTGTCTAAGCGTTCTATCCTCAAACGTTCTACTTGGTACATAACCCCAGTGCCCGTGAAACCACATTAACAAAGTTATGTCTTTACTTAGATCTGTTGTGTTTGGTACCCAGATGATAGCGTCTCTATGTCCCACTTTGTGAGATCTATCAAAGCCCCCAGACTTTTTAACCACGTATGTTGTAGAGTCAATATTGTTAACTTTCATTAAAGAGCCAGTCCACTCCTTAACAGTCTTTGGGTACGTACCTTTATCTATATGGATGGTATCTGCCTGCCCATACGCAAAGGTTGTAAATGCTAAAACTAATAAAAAGCACTTTAATATCTTCATTTTGCTTCCTCACATCTATTTAACTTTATGAAGCCATTGACAAAATTATTCCTTACGTTCGCCGCCACTGTTCTTACAGTCGCATGTTCTATTAACTGGACTGCATACCCAAGTCAATATGAGAACTATAAACGTTGTGTACCATACTCAGGTGATTTACAAATGATCTTCGTTCCAGGATACGGAGACGCGTCAGTCATAGTAAAACATTGCGATTACTTTAGAAGAGAAAAAGCTTCTATAGTCCTAAGGGCATTTGAAGCAGAGTGGGGTAGAATATTCGGCCACTCGTATACAGTTTCTAAAAACCTTAGAGAGATGATAATAACCTTTAGTTTCGAAAGAAGAACGATCAAAGGGTTTGACATCTTTGGAGAAGTAATAGAGGATGGAGACTTACTCGGAACAACAATATCAAAGAACGCGGTTTGGGTCTATGTCAAACCGACCGCAGACAGAATCTGCGATACCTCACTAATACATGAACTCGTACATGCAAGTATTTGGGCTCTTAATAATCGTCATGGAGATCCAGATCACGGTGGACCTAAATATCGCGGCTGGACCATGAAGCATAACTTACTGATCCAGAACGTTAACGATCATCTCTGTGAGCTTGGCATATAGTCAAGATCATATTTCATGTTATTATAACGGCGTTCTATCTTTTGTTTTTGAGATAATACTTTTTTGCTATAATTCATTCCAGCGTGTAAAGGTTTCTTACCTTTGCACCTAAATCCAGAAGAATAACCGCACAGCCCCCGGGCGATATCACCATCATGATGGTCAATCCACCACTTTAGTATCTTTGCTCCGGCGGTGATAGATGTATAAGGATCCTTTAACTGTTCGCATGTATACTTTCTGGTAATGCCGCCAGTCCACTTAGGGATGACTTGTGTTAATCCACATGCATCTGCAGAGCTGACTATGTTATGTCGCCACCCAGATTCTACAGTAATTAGTGCCGACAGCAGTACAGGATCAATCTTGTTTTTTCTCGCTTGCTTTATAACTGTAGGCATCCACTTGCATACATTTCGCTCAGTGGACTTCGATAACCAAAAGTCTTGACCTTTAAACACTTCACACATCTCTGGACTAATTTGCATTAATAAGACTATAATAAATGACCACATTATGTATCTCCAATCGGCTCAGACCAGTCTTCATATGCTACGCTAGCATTTTTGTATAAGGGTATGAGGGTATCGCCGTATTGGTTTTCGTAAAACTCAGCGAAACAATACGCGGCGTCCTCTATCTCAAGATCAGACTCCATATAAGCAGAAAGTATGTCATCATTTTCCTTCATTGCCATAGCTAAGCAAATAGAGCAATAAGAAAAATAGTAGTGCTCTTCTTTATCTAAGCAGTCCTGTGGCGACATCGGCGCGCCGTAAATTTGTAAACAGCTACGCGCGAAGTCTAGCTTCCAGACAGCCTTATCTTTGTCTATACCCGACGTTTCTTCGCTAAACTCTTTATAAGCGTCATCATTCATATATGATATCTTTCACCACTTGCTTTTATCTGTTAACCTATAAATCATCCGCCGAAGATCATGATCCTCAACAAGCTTCTTTAGCTGAACCATAGCTAAAGCCCTCCTGCTATTTGATCTCCTGTCTTCTACCGTCCGCGGATTTTCGAAGTATTGGTTTCTTATAAGTTGATGTAACACGGATCTTATCTCTGGATCTGCTAAGACAAGACTAAGTCTTCTGCCCTTTGTTCTATTATATCTAATCCGATACAAGCACGCAGCTAGAGAAACTAATATCACAAATGAAAAAGAAGACAGCACTATTAAAGCTTGTATATTCATCAGTCATCTCCTTTCTGCTATGTAACATAACTATTTCATTTATTCCCTTGTGACGTATTTTTATCAACCTCTGAACAATCACCGCATGTTAGGTCAACACGACCAGATTCAAAAATCTTAATCTTCCATTCGTCTAAAGAGGCGTCATTAGTTTTATCAAGCTCAGTGCTACATTTTCTACATACTTTTGGCATCGAGGCTATAGTATCACCTACCTTCCTCATAACCTTCTTCGCTATCTTTTTATTTTCTTTAGCTTTTTTTCTCTTAATCTTACGAGCGATACTCATACTTTTTATCCTCCTGTTAATGAGCTACTGGAACCTCTCAAGTACGGAGACAAGTTCAGCCTTTTTAAGCTTGTAATATCCCTTAACGCCCTTTTCCTTTGCAATAGACTTCAACTCCTTAACTGTCATAGCACCGAAGTCTAGACTATCCTCGACCTCGACACTCTCTGTAGTCTTGTTACCGAATCCACACATACTTTTTATCTTATCAAACCAACTCATATTAAGCTCCTTAAAATTGCTGGGTAATATTAAGACTAATCTCGCGATTGTTCACTGAAAATCCCTACAGTATTTTTGTAGGGCCAGCTCTTTTTTCTTACACTCTAAAACTACATCTACATTTTCACCGTAGTTTTCAAAAGGTGTGTAGTACCAGTCAGAGTGCGCTACTCGACTAACATCTGGATCTTCGTAGTTTTTGCGACTATTGGAATGGTGGCACTGCTGTCTAGAATTACGTACATTCCAGGTTTCACGAGCTAAATAAAATGCGTCATGATAATCCAGGTCCTGAGGACCTAGCTCGTGATGATGGCTATCAAATACGACTGGTACACCAACGTGATTAGACACACCTTCTACAAGCATTTTTGTAGAATATAGGTTGGCCTTATCATCATTTTCTACAGTAAGGCGCGCCTGCGCGCCTGGGGATAGACGGTGAAAGTTTTTGCAAAATCGAGCCAATGCTTTTTCGTGTTCGCCATAAGCACCACCGACGTGAATATTAATTTTAGCCATAGGAGAAGTAGGTAAGCCCATAAGATCCATTTGCATTGAATGGTCATTTAGCTCTTTGATAGTTTTGATAACCACATTATCGTTAGGCGATGCAAGGACGTTGAAAGGGCCAGGATGAAAACTTAGACGCTGACCGTTCTGCATTGCGATTTGACCTGCGTCTTGCATGACGTCATAAATATCATCAATGTCAGGAAGATCAAACATATCATATTCTGAAAACCATGGAAAGAGGCAGGACGTCATGCGGTACACCTTGACACCGTTTTTGTTATTCCACTTAATGACCTCACGCAACCCACGGACATTTGACAGAGCTAGCTCGCTGGCGTACTCTATGCCTTTAGCCTTGAATGTGCGCTTGATCATACCACGATTGCATTGGACTTTTTCTTGTTCTTGTAAAGTCATGTTGATGCATGCATAACCGAATTGAGCTTGGTTTAGTATAGACAACTTTGAACCTCCAGAAAAATAAGACAACATATAACGTACATGTATACAAATATAACAAATTTTAAGAACTTTTTCAACATGTTATGTCCACCCTAAAAAAGACAAAATAAACCATTTCACGGCATTGATGTAGAGAATATAGACCAGAAGCGAAAAGCACAACCAGATCCCCAGGATCTTAAGCGCTTCCTTACCGTCACCTCCTATTACCCAACCAACGCCAAGGATAAGCATAATAACAGCGGTAAAAGTAGCTATTGTCCCTAGTATCATTAAATCTCCTGACTATCGATTATTTGGATTGAGACTTCTTTTACAGGTGACAAACCCTTGGTATGAATAATCATTAATATCGACCATACACCCATTAACCATCCGCCGCATTTCATCACGAGGCTGGACATAGATCACGTGCCATGCGGCAGCTAGTCCTGTGAAAGCTATAGTAAGAAGAATAGTTTCTTTAATCATTTTAGATCCTTTATTTTGGGTCTTGCCAGTTACGGATGTATTGAATCAGTTCTGTACTAGATGACATAACTGATAGTGGTATTGTCGAGAGGCCTTCGAGCAGCTTAAGTTGCAGCAAGTCAACGTCTAGCTCCATTTCGCCCTCCATAGTTTCTACAATAATCTTTTTAATCCTAAGCGGTGGCGCAATAACAGCTTCAGGGTTCCTGGTTCCGTTTCCTGCAAGATGCTCTACAGCGTGCTTTGCAGCTCTAAGCGACATTTTTGTCAAGCCTGGAGCACACTGCTCTATACCATCAATATAGTGGTGCCCATGATTACGACAGTGTTTAACTGCCTTGATCTTTTGATCAAGAGCAAGGCATCTTTTTACTTCGTTAAGATCAGCATGACTAAGGCGAATGATACTTTTCATTTAACCAACTTCATGTCGCAGAGCCAAGCCCTGATATCTAGTAGGTGGTCAGGTGAGTAAACGCGGTACCCCGTACATGGATCGTACTCAATAATCAAACCGATCCTCTTACCACTGTGCTTGGTATTAACTTCTACGATATCACCGACTCTCATTTAGCACCACCCGAGTTCGAGAAAGATCATGGTCGGAAAAGTAATGATGTTAAACTTCCACATAAGAGGACATAGCGGATGGGCACTCATTGCATCGTCCCAAGAACCAAGCTCTGTATTACCGATCTTCATATTATCGGTACTCTGAAGTGTGAGGGTAATCAAAGGGGTCAACACGTTGTTGATCGCTAAGCACTGGGTTTAGCAGTTCCACACCGTCAGTAAGTCGACCCATGGTTGTCTTGGTACCGTTAACTGGAGGGTAGATAACTCGAGCGAAATCTTTGACTTCTTTGCCACCTTCAACGCACCGACGGACTTCAATCTTATATCGCCAGCATCCTTCGATGTTCTCCAAGCCAGTGATCTGACCTTCCATGTAGCAAGACCTGGGCCCGTCAAGTGATCGCTCATAGTGGAAGTCGAAAGAGCGAACTCGGTCTCCGATAAGGGGTCCGTTGAGTGCGGGAATCTTGGTCATAGTGCCTCCTGGGCTGTGTTGATGGGGAGCCATTCCCCATCCTCTCTATATTTATATTATACACCAAAAGGTACGAACTTTGCACGATTTGCAAAACTTATTTCTACTTTTCTGTTTTATCAGATCGTACGCCAGAAACCTTTATTAGTTCTAGCTTTTGTTTCCTGGTAAGTGATTTGACTCGAGCCTCTGCAGAGGCAGCCAGAGCCCTAGAACAATACTCTTTTACCATCATAAGGGCAACTGGTCTACGTGAACGTGTATATTTAGCACCGCGCTTTGAAGCGTTGTGTTCTACCACTCTTCTATCGATGTCAGTTGTGATGCCAGTATAGAGAGAATCATCACTACACTTGACAATGTAGAGGTACCACTTCTTCATAAAATAAAAGGGGAGGGAATTTCTTCCCTCCCCACCCAGTTGGTCTTGTGCTGTGGTTTAGTCGATGTTGATCGTGAGTGGCTGGGTTTCTGGACGTCTTGGTACCACAATGGAAAGAAGACCATTTTCATAAGACGCCTGCGCACTGGCAAGATCAAGATTATCATCGTAATTGACATATGTCTTCTTGAAAGCACGGCGAGCGATACGACGCTCACCAGAAGTTTCGTCGTCTGACGACGCAGCAACCATGATGCTACGATCTTCTGGTTTCACTTCGACTGTCAATTCTTCCTTGGAGAAACCTGCCAAGGCGAACTGCATGACGGTATTACCATCACTATCGCTATAGATGTCAGCAACTGGGTAACCTTGTGTTGATGCTTTAACGTACGTAGGTACGTCGCTAAAGAATGTATTAAAAATGTCATCAAAGACTGTACGACCTAAAAGACTAGGTGCGTTTGCGGAATGATATCGTGCGATTGAAGTATTCATAGCTTTTCTCCTTTTTTATAAGCGAGTTGTTACTTCAGATAACGTAAACCCAGTATGGCGAATTCGTCATCTATTTAATAAATAAGCGATTATTACAAATTGTACAAAAAATTAATCACTATTGTCTTCTTCTCCATGGTGGACAAGTAGTGCCTGACCCGGCTCTAACATACTTGTTTCTAGTGTTACACAAAGAACTGCTTTTTCACCCTTAAGTATTTTTGTACCATCAGGCACTTTTCGAAACCCAAGACAATCGGGGTTCCACTTCATTGTGTGCCAATCAAGCCGCTCGTATTTGCTAGCAGACAAATATGACCCTATAAAGTATCCAATAACAAAAACGGATACATACCAAAGCAAGTCAATCATCTAAGCCCCACCTCCTTAATAGTTCGTAATCTTGCGCATATAAATCTTTAATAATCTCAACTTGGAGCCCGGTTAAATCTTTCTTTGCTAATTCCCACCAGAAAGTGCGATTTAAATGTTTTTTACGAAGTCCTGCTTTTTTTATCGATGGTATCCTTAGTAAGTCGCTACCAAGATTGCTAAAATCTATTGCGTAGTCAAGCATACCCTCTTTCCTACCATACATATCAGAAATAAAGTATGATTGAGGAAAATGATGAGAATCAAAAAAACCATTTCTTTGTATCTCATTCAAATACACAAACGCTCTATCCGTAATGCTGTTTTCTGCTTTACGCACTCTGCTAATAATCTCTTGATACCACACCTTATCACGATTAGTCTCGTCGCCATCACATTGCTGACAAACAATCGCGTTGTAAGCAGACACGAATCTATCGATGGGATTTCTTAAAATGCAAAATGTGTGCCGACTTGATGGTAAAGAATTCCTTGGTACCCATTTGGTATCTAAAGCAATCCGCATAGTAGTCATAGCACACTTCGGTATGTTAAAGAACTCTAAATCATAAGACGCTGAATAACACGCAGAGCTTGAGTGATTAATAAGGTTTTGAGCGTTTTTATTAATATTCAATTTTGCACTTTCATTGAAGCGTGTATATGTGGAGGAGAGAGTGGGATTCGAACCCACGGTAGCTCTCGCTACGCCGGTTTTCAAGACCGGTACCTTAAGCCGCTCGGCCACCTCTCCAAAAAAGCGAGGCACCTGTAAACCCGTGCCTCCCTGCGGTTTAGTCCTGACTACTCTGCTGCGTCAGCGTCGTCACCAGTGTCGCCGGCTTCGCCGCCGGCACCTGCATCACCGGTATCTGTATCACCAGTGTCGCCGGCTTCGCCGCCGGCACCTGCATCACCGGTATCTGTATCAGCAGTGTCGCCGGCTTCGCCGCCGGCACCTGCATCACCGGTATCTACACCAGCATCTGCTCCTGTGCATTCCGCAGCCGCGGTATCGGTCTTGTCGTCATCTCCGCATCCTGCGAAAGAAAGCGCTACTGCGCATAAAATTGTAACTAAATACTTCATATTCTCTCCTTTCAATTGCTAATAAAAGCGAGGCACCTGTAAACCCGTGCCTCCCTGCGGTTATTTTTACTTACTTCTGCTGTACAAAATTGTACAACTTCTGTGCCTCAGCAATAACATCTTCAGTTGTAAAAGGCGCAACCGGCTGGCGCTGACCTTCAGGCTTTAGATGTTCATTCTCAAATTGTCTTTGGATCTTATCCGAAACAATCCCAATCGCCATTCCTAGCAAATCAGTTCGTAGTTCGTAACCACTCTTATTCTTATCACCCATTTTTTTCTCCTTTGTGTGTGTGTTAACGGGTTGAGTGCTCTTTGCAGCATGCAGCCTGGCACTCCCGGCTTTGTTTAGCTTACTTCAACAACTTCAATTTCAAAATTTAAATTTTGACCTGCTAAAGGATGGTTACAGTCAATTGTGATACCCTCACTTGCGATAGCTGTTACGATCGCGGGGAATTCACCATCAGGTCCTGAACCTTGTACGGTCATGCCAATCTGCAACTCTAGATCTTGTGGGAAAGCGTCATGCGGAACTGTTATGACGGCAGCTTCATTTCTATCTCCATAGGCATCTTCAGACAAAATCTTTACCTGCTTTGTTTCACCAGCGTGCATTCCTTTAACACCCTCATCAAATCCAGGAATTACATGTCCTGATCCTACCTCAAATGAAATCGGATCACGAGTTCTAGAACTATCAAATGTAGTTCCATCATCAAGCGTACCTGTATAGTGGACGCTAATATTTCTTCCAGCCTTTACGACCTTCTTTCTACCCATCATTTCCTCCTAACGTGGTTTCCAGATGATTAGAATATAAGGAAAAGCGGTGATGTGTACAAGATTATTTGGTTTATCTTGATATTATTCCGAGTATTTCGTATAGTCTACCAGGGTGAAGATCTGGTATCTCATATATCCCGACTTTACTCCACTTGAATATACCGGCATGCGCTAGTGCGTGCGCAATCCATTGTGAACAATACCACCTACGTTTTCCTTTGATTATAAGAGGCAAAAGTTGGGATGATATCATCCCGAACCAGTCATATCCATCCCCAACAGTTTCTTCTATAAAATCTTCTAACGAACTAAGCTGCGATTTTGTTACTTGAATATCTAAAAAGTCCCAGTCATCACTATTTTCCTGGACATTTGTTCTTTTCTCTACCTTACTACATAGGAACGGAGAAATAGAGACCCATATGTTTTCATTCAGTACTATTTCCGCGTGAGAATATTCACTCTTCGTCCACCACCTCACGAAGCGGTGCAACCTACCGAGTTGCTCCCCTTTAAAGAACGCAACCCGTATATAGTTTTTTGAGTCATCTTTCATGTAGATTCAATTCCGAAAAAGTGCAGCGCTATATATGAATATGGCACGGCTACAGGGAAAAACTAGTTTTCACTAAAAATAGAGGGAATTAATCCATCGTTAGTACAAGATTCGACTTTCTTTTTACTGCTGTCTTTCATCTGTAGATGTACATCTCTAGACGGCTCAGCTAGTAGCCCTTGTTTTTGTGCTATAACTGGATATGATATTATACCTAAGATGATCATAAACGCTGCTATGACAATAAAATTCTGTAGATTAGCTTTTGTCTTTATCTTTAGTTTTAGTTTTTTCTTCATCTAAACCACCCTTTATAAGTCTCAACTTAGGCGGCTCGGAAGATTTTTCACCCATCAAATCCATAATGGCTTCTGCTGTGGCGATCTCGTCATACCACTCCATAATCCATTCAGTTTTTAATAGCGCGAAGGTTACAAACTCCATGGTTTCCCTAACTTCAAACGGCATATCATCAGCTGAAATAGGGGAAACTAATCGAATACCCTCCTCGCTGAATACAACTGCACCTTCACCAGGCTTAAGTTCAATTTTTATGCTGTCTTTAGACATGAAGCTCCGATCACCTAAACTAAACACAAGTTATTCTAACCAAAATAGCACGCTTGTACAATCAGCTATGTGTGTGGTTCTATGTTACGCCATGAGTGAGGATCTATAGTCATCTTATTGCCCCAAGCTAACACAACCTGACTTCCGGGGGTAGATGCTGTTACTGCAGATTGACTAGTCGTACCTAGATAAAGAGTTGGCTCAATCCTACAGACTACGCAGCTCCCTTCCTTTATAGCTGACAGATAGTGGCCAATTATGACTCCCTCTGTACCCCTCCAGGGAAGTTCAACCCAGCAATAGCCAGTTATAGGCTTAAGCAACATTCCTGCACTGAGATGTGAAACTTTCATCTTTAAACCCTTAGATAGCACGCTAGCACCAGTACTAATTATGATATCTAAAAGTTATGATGTGTCAGATTTTCGATATAGCTTCTATTACTTGTTCTAGGTCAAGTATCTTTTCGCTTTGCCTTGTATCGCGATCCTCTTTTGGATCACCCTCAATCTTATCCATCATATCTGCATGGCTAAAACCGAATTCTTTCGCAAGCTTCTTATGGAGATCATGATTAGACTCAAGACTCTGGTCCACGATATAGTCTATAAGCACGCTCTCTACTTCTGTGGTTTCATGACCATTAAGCTTGGCCCATTGCTCGTAAGCTATTCTGTCATCTGACATGAATTCAAGGTCGTTCATAGATGGGCTCTTTGGATCATCTTGTTCGGCGAGTCTAATAAGCTCTTCCCTTATTATTTGCCGAACTTTATCTTCGGATATTTTCATGATATTCCTTAGTAGTCCTAGACTTCTTCGTCAGGTAATGCCAGAGGTGGCGCTGGTTCTTCAATGACTGGATCTACAGCTGGCGTAGAGAAGTTCGCTTTGGCCAATAGTCGTTGAATGAAATCTATCGCAGCCTCAGGGCCTGCTGATCCAAGCTTTTTAGCAAGATCGTCAACAGACGGGAGTCCACCCTCTGATTGCTCACGTATGATTCTTCTTAGCTGATTTTTTGTTACTTTAATAGTTTGAGCTTCAGGTAAGTTTTCTAGATGATTTTCTATCCCCCTTTTATCGGCAAGCTTATTTAAGTCTTCATCAGCGTCACCATCGGCGAATACTTCTTTTTCTATCTCGCCGCCACCAAAACTGTTGATAACGTCAGATTCTTCTCTAATAATTCTTCTTAGTTGTCTTTTTGTGACCTTCATTATATACCCTTATCGTAACATTCTTGTTAAGCCGGCGTATACGTCCATAAGACCCGCCGACTGAAATGCTTGAGCTACAGCAAGAATAGCTGCGCCTCGTGCTGCGGCTTCAGCTTCATCTTCTTCCATGTCGCCTTCTTCAACTGCAGCCATCTCAACACCTTGCAAAAGGTCAAGAATTCCATTGGTTATCGCTTCAGTTGTAGATACGCTTGCTAGTCCGCCAAGATTGCGCTCAGCGTTTGCAATTGGATTCATTTCAATAAGAAGCTTCTGCTTCTCTTCTTTAATAATTCTTCTAAGTTGTCTTTTTGTGATTTTCATTATCTTACTACCTTTCCACCGGCTTGGGCTTTCCACCCATTAAGTTAAGCTTCTTTTGATACGCTTCGAATGCGTCTTCGATATTTGACATAATCTCATTCTTTTTTGAAAGTAATGCCGCTAGTGTTGGTGCTACTTCATCCGGTCGAAGACCTAGCTCTTCGTCTAAAGAATCTTGTACGGCAAATCTAATTGCATCAAGAACGATTAATGCATTTGTACCGCTTTGCGGATTTTCTTTTAAAAGCTTCGCTTTTTCTTCTTTAATAATTCTTCTTAGTTGTCGTTTGGTAATTTTCATTAGAGGACAACTCCAAGTATGTGAAGTGCGTTCTTTATCAGTTCCATATTCATAAGGACATCATCAACTACACCATCATCAGTCGAACCACCAACTAAATCATCTAGGTTGTAATAAGCAGTTTGCAGGAGCTGGGCAGCTTCGGCAGTTTTAGCATCCATAGAAGGAGGACCTTGCTCATTAAGTAACCTAGCTTTCTCTTCTCTAATAATTCTTCTTAGTTGTCTTTTTGTAATTTTCATTTTATTTACCTAACTTCGTTTCTAGCGAATCTAATTCATACTGGACATTATCTAAAAACATCCGAAGATGCTCCTGCTGTTCTGCATCTGGACCTCCCATATCGGGTGTTTCGTATCCGCCAGCATCTAGCGCGGAAAAAAGCTTTACCACTATTTGGTTTATTTCTTCTAGCTCATCCTGTAGATCATCTCGAGTCATTGCCTCGCTTAGCAGCCGAGCCTTCTCTTCTCTAATAATTCTTCTTAGTTGTCGCTTTGTGATTTTCATTTTACCTTCTTTGAATGTGTCCATTCGGGAATCTGCTGTCGGAACGTCTGGATCAACTTGGTTACCAGCATATATGGCATGCATTTGGTTAATCATCTCTTCGTCAGACATTGGGCTAGCACTTGCTTGAGACATGTTGACAGCCTTCTGGCCATTAACTGTAATCCAGCCTTTACGACCGTCGATGCCCACCTTGGCGTCAGGATACATCTTCATGAATTTGCGCTTTATCGAGTTTGCAAGAGCGCTGCTACGCGGAGACATAGAGTTATAAGATTCGGCTATACGCTTCTTCTCTTCTCGAATAATTCTTTGAAGTTGTCTCTTTGTTATTTTCATCAGTATTCCTCTTCTCCGTAATCTGCTATTTGCTCGACCTTTACCAAAAACTTCGAGGACACGTAACGACCTTTTTGATTTTTATACTCTGCAGGATTAACCTTTTCCACTGATATGTCATATCCGTCGTCGGAGATCCGGATCTCGAGATAGTCACCCAGCTTGATATCATCATCCATCTGCTCTTTGAGGAGGCGCTTCTTCTCTTCTTTAATGATTCTTCTGAGCTGTTTCTTTGTGATTTTCATTTTAGATTCTCCTAAGTGCTGACGTACTGATTCTAAATCAGCTGGATCTGCATTACTTCCGTTGTACGCGTAGTGGTCGGGTGCTAGCAATATTTCTACAGGGACGGCACCTTCTCCACCATAACCGCTGTCATAAGCCTTCTTCGCGCCGGCTTCATCACTCCACCAAATTGGAGTCCGTGTTTTCTGAGATTTTGCAAGTGTACCATCAGCGCCGAGCAGAAACCAGCCTTTAGATTCTCTAATAATTCTTCTTAGCTGTCGTTTTGTGATCTTCATTATGCTCCGCCCATCCTGGTCACTGCGGCAACAATATCTTCGTAAGTAAATTCGCCTGGATAACTTGCTAGCGCATCGTCAATGGCTTGCTGATTTTCGTCTACCATTATAGGCGTACCTAAGCTATATCCCATTTCCCGTGCAGCTGCTAGCGCACCTTTTGGATCCGGATTTGATGGGGGCTGCTTCCCTGAGATAGGAGGGCCGGCGGTCTGGCTTTCATTGATAGCTTCCCGAATAATTCTTTGAAGTTGTCTCTTTGTTATTTTCATTATTATCTACCTCGTCTCAGGACTTTAACTGTAATACCTTCGGCGCCACCTGCCATGATATAAAGCTCATCATCAGCTGAACCTTTGTCAACACCCATTCTCGAGCCTTTCTTGATAGCTGCTATGAGTTCATCAACCGCCTCAAGGACATCCATGTACGCATTATCAGCGCCGGCACGAGGATGCATTTCTTTGACAAGACGAGCCTTTTCTTCTTTAATGATTTGTATTAGTTGTCTTTTGGTGATTTTCATTTTATATTCCTAACATCATTGCGCGTAAGCGCTGTAGTCTATCTAATACACCCGCATTTGCATCTTGAGCACGAATAACGAGCGCTGTTGTGCTCGATCCTCTTTCCCTATTCGCACGGGTAAGATCATTATCTACAGCCTTAACATCGTTAAGTAAGGACTCGACCTCTCGTAAGATTTCATTTGGGTCAAGGTCTTGAATGACTTCAGATTCTTTTAAAATCTTTGCCTTCTCTTCTTTGATAATTCTTCTAAGTTGTCTTTTGGTGATCTTCATTCCATGTCCCTTATTGTTTGTGAGACTCGTTCCATCATATCTTGCAGCTCATCTGCGTCTTCGCCGTCCATCATTCTTAAGGGTGCAGTAAGTCTTTCTTGAGCGCGTTCAAAAGCATTGGGGTTGATTTCGTGTATAGCATCTTCCAAGCGACCTTCTACATAGGCATTAACAAGATTTATCATCTGCTCCTGGATCGCGCCTCCTAAGCCGGCCCAAGCCTGAGCGAAGGCGATCGTTGGGTTCATAACCTCTTTGTCCATTGCGCCGTATTCCTTAAGGAGCTTGGACTTCTCTTCTTTGATAATTCTTCTAAGTTGATTCTTTGTAATTTTCACTGCACTACTTCTCCTGAATAACTCTTGACCGTTCTGTCTTTTAGCTCTGCCACGGCTTTCATCACCACTTTTTCAAAAGTAGCAAACTCTTCGGCTCTTAAATCGTCAACAAACTGAGGTAGGTTTTCCATAAGCAGGTCTTCTAATTTAGAATAGGCTTGCTCTTGAATACGAGGCACATTGTAATCGACAAAATCGACTTCGTTAAGAAGCTTATGCTTCTCTTCTTTAATAATTCTTCTTAACTGGTTCTTTGTGATTTTCATTATATTACCCTTGTTGCCCGCCGAGGGCTTTATATATGTCTATTAATTCTGCGTCTGGAAAGTTTTGACTAACGACCTTATAGAAAAGAGCTTTAACTTCTTTAATTTCTTCCGGAGTAAGGTATCCGTCTGTGGCTTGCGCAAGCTTAGGGATGTCAGCAGCATTAAAAACCTTATCAAAATCACCGCTATCGCTGATTGCATCTTTTACAGTGAATTCTTCGCTAAGGAGCTTCTGCTTCTCTTCTTTGATCATTCTTCTTAGTTGTCTTTTTGTGATTTTCACTTTAGTATCCTGCTTTCCCACGGACTCCTACATCCATATCGCCATAAGTTTTTTGTAACTCTTCCCGTCGGCCGGGCATTGGCTTCGAGGGAGTCTTCTTTCCGTCCTCAAATCCCTTATCGTACTGACTCATGAGCTCTTGATCATCTTCTATCCACTCATGGTAACTTCCTGGCTCGTAACCTTCTTGGGCGTCGCTCATCCCGGAGTCGTAGGCGTTAGCAAAGTGCTGTTCACGAGTTATAGACTCCTTAATAATTTTAGATAAGCGGATTTTTAGCTTACTTCTAGATTCTTTCATCGTAGCTTTAGCCTTGGTGGCCATATCAACATATTTTGACTGTGTAACATATAGTCCAACTAAAGATTCAAGTTCTGCCGGCGTAACGCCTGCTTTCTTTGCACCATGACCTAACGCCTTTTGGCCTTCAGGAGACTGGAAGATACCGAGGGTTGCAGCTGCCTCCTGAGGAGTTTTTGCCGGAACGCCCATATCGTCCAACTTTTTTTGTAACGCCTGATACGTTACGAGGAATGAACCGGGATCCTTCTTTGCTTGTTGCTCAAGAGATAAACCTTCTTTCGCTTTCTCAATCATACCAGCTAGTCCATGAGCCGTGTCACCAACAGCATCGCCTGCTGCGCCAGCTACGTCACCGACAACCTTCTTGACTGTCGCCAGCGCGCCTGGTAGATTTTTTTCAGCGGAAGCGACAGCTGACTTTGCAAACTTTCCAGCACCAGATCCCAACTTTTTTGCCATAGGAGCTAAAGCATTCCAGACACCAGAAGCTGCACCTGACATCATTTCGCCAGCTTCCTTACCAATACGGCTGGCGTCTTTAGAGAACTGCTTGGTATCAATTTCTTTATTACCGATCTCTTTGGCTTTATCAAGTGCCTTGCCTCCAAGGTCCTTGGCTTTTCCTGCAGCTGCACCACCAACCTTTTTTGCCATCGCTTTGACATCATCAAAGAAAGCTTCTTCTAGCTTCGCATCTATTCGGCCTGACTCTGTGAGCATACACATCTTTGTTGCTCTGGTGTACGTCTCATGTGTTATAAAGCCTTCAGACAATAAAGCATTAGGGTAGGTCAGGAGAATGTGCTCAGCGTACGCGAGCTTAACATCTTCATTAAACTGGACTAGCTCATTATTACTGGCGGCCTCTTCTCTAATAATCTTCATTAATTGTTTTTTGGATATTCTCATAGTTATCTTTCCTCAACGGGCTTGGAGTCTTCAACATCGTCAGCCAATCCACGTAACTCATTTGCTAGCTCGGAGGTATCGACACCTTGGTCAAGCAGCTTATCTACAATATCATTTAACATCAGATACATGTTTTCGCCTGTTTTTGGGTGACGGAAATTTTGCTGCTCTTTGATAAGTTTTGCGCGTTCTTCTTTAATAATTCTTTTAAGTTGATTTTTTGTAATTCTCATCTTGATATAACTTCCTTAATAACTTCTCTAAGTCGATGTCTAGAAATGCGTATTTTATTTGTCCGAATATTACTTTCGTTTTTTTGCTCAACTTGCTCTTCTTTAGCGTCAGCAGTAACTGCCTTCGCTAGATCAGTTAGCTTTGCTTTAGTTTTCTGGATAGATTTTACAACTTCTCCAGACCCCCCGGAAGAGCTACCCTCTCCGCTCCACCATGTTGCATATTCATCCAGAGCTTTTATACAGTAGTTAATAGCTTCGGCGGGGTTTCCGGTCTCAACAGCTTTCTTGCCTTCTTCAGAAGGGTCGGGCATTGTAAGACCTTCCTTCGATAGAAAAACGCCTAAACCAGAAACTGTTCCAACACCACCCCATAGCTCTTCAGCATTTTCACCATGCTCTTTTTTCCAAGCCTCTTGAGCTTCCTTTGTTTCATCTTCAGGCGTCCATTTGGTAACCTTAGATGCTTTATCGAAGCTATCGTCAGCGTCATTTAACAATGATACCCAAGACGGGGCAGTCGCGCTTATGATCCACTTCTTGTGACCTTCATTTTTAGAGTAGTCTAAGTCATTAACACTTTCGACACCTGGTGGTGTTTTCCCAGCAGCCTGATGCTTATTCCAAACCTTTTCAGCTTCTTCTCTGGAAACCTCTTCACCAATTGAGACTCGATACCCAAATGGAGCCATGGCGAAATTAACCATTCCCATGAAGAGATCCCCTATAAAGTCTAATATACCTTCATTTATAAGATGGCTTTTCGTGACGTCACTTTCTTTAAGATTTTTCTTAATAAGTGACCTTAACTGTCTGCGGTTTATTTTCATAAGTTATCCTGCTGTGTGCCTATTATAGTGCATTGTCAGTGTTACGCCGTCTGACGACACCCCATGCTTATATATACCTTTAAGACCAGCCATAGAATCTTTAGACTGCTCTTGCTCTTTAGCTGTAAAGACAGCTATATCCTCTGGCGTAACGGGTTGACCATCTTTTCTAACGTACGTTGTAGTACGCTTTACGTCACCTCTATTTCTACCGTAAGGGTACCGCTCGTCTTCATCAACAACATCGTAATTGCTGCTTAGTGTACTTGCCAATTGCTTCGTAAGGTCTTCATTCATTAAAGCGCCTCTAGCGCGTAATGTTTCTAGGATAATCTGAGAAAGTTGTCGCTTTGAAATTTTCACTTGCTAACCCTTTTATATTCAACACAGGGCCGGCGTAAGCAAGAAAGCTTCTTTATATGCCGGCCTCATTTTGTTTTATGGTGGGCACAGACCAAAAAGTATCCCACCTTGTACTCTAAGTATAAGGATTAACCGCAAGAGTTTTAACTAATAATAACTTTTTTTGGCATAACAATTTTACGCCATAGTTAGAAATACTGGGGTCCCCCATGCATCCGCTGCTTTTATTACTAATTTCTATGCTAATGTCTTGTGACCAGGATTACCAGGTTGTAGTGAAAGAACCAGAAGTTATATACGAAGAAATAGAAGTCCCAGTGTATATTGAGGTTGAGGTTCCCGTTGGTACCCCCACGGAAGATGTTGAGATTTGGGTAGACTCGTTTGTCCAAGTTAACGCAGTCGACGGTGTAGATATCGTGTGGGTAATCGATACCAGCGGATCTATGAACACATACCAAACCAAGTTGCTTGCTGGTATTGAATTAATGATGAACGCTCTTCCTGACACTGGATGGCGGCTTGTTATGATATCTACAGATCCTGATGAAGCAACTGCAGAGCAGCAGTTTCCGCTTGTACCGGGTGATTCTATCCACGATGCTGAAGATATGTACGATGCCATGAACAGAGGTCCAAATGAAAAGGGTTTTGACTCGATATACGAGTACATTGAATCAAATCCATATGCTGCGACGTGGATGAGAAATGACGCGGCATTGTTAGTTGTGTTTGTAAGTGACGAAGACGATCAAAGTGATATTATGTCTAGCTCAACCGATTTTATTAGTTGGTATTCAGGTAGACGTTTTGGGAATGTATTTTTAGCTTCAATTGTCATGCTAGCCGATGATATTTCTGCATGCGAAGGACCTGGCTCAGGATCACAGGTAGGTCTTGAATATATAAATGCAACATCGCTGTTGTTTGGGACAATCGTAGATATATGTTCTGACGACTGGTCGCCAGGTGTGTCGGATGCCACCACGCAAATAGAGCCATACGAATCGATAGTACTCTCTAATACTCCGGTACCAGAAACAATTAGGGTCTTCGTTAGTCAATCGCTATATAACGACTGGTATTACGATCAAAATACGAATACAGTACACTTCATAGTCACGCCTAGTGGCGGCGCATTAGTTGAAGTAGGATATGTCGTAGATACATCAACTTAACCTCGTAAGCTCGTCGCCGACGTACCAAGCCGGTACCCTCTCATTTCCACTATAGATGAGCCAGTGTCGGTGTGCGGGAAGACCTTTGTGATCGACGATCATCCCAATTCGAAAATCAGGCTCAAGAGCGCTATCAGGAAGTATGTTTTGATCTACAAGCGACTTTAGCCTCTCGTCACCCGCGGGATGATGCGTTACAAGAAACCCTATTCTTAGTCTATCACCTATCATGAGCTATAACTTAGTGCTTTGTTTTCTAAATTTCTTCAATGACATCTCTTCGTATTCTCCGTTTCTTTCTATTAATACACGTACTTTTTTTTGCTCGCACATATCTGACCACACATTTGCGCTAGCGCTGCGTGCAGGAACGTCTTTAAAATATTGTTCAAGCCACCGCTGTCTTGTCCAACCGCCTAACCAGCTATCAGGGGAAGGAACC
>Ga0209558_1000745_pt1 | contig 26630 bp, 30 predicted proteins | sample SaaInlV_150m_DNA_3_FD_184674 | JGI IMG/M metagenome (GOLD analysis project Ga0209558, IMG submission 184674) | Marine microbial communities from expanding oxygen minimum zones in the Saanich Inlet - Saanich Inlet SI074_LV_120m_DNA (SPAdes) (version 2) | ecosystem: Environmental > Aquatic >...
TGGAACCACGTAATCTTTGCCATTAATTTTAAAATTTGTTGCAACGCCTAAAGGTAGTGAAAAAGTTCCAATTGCGTTTTCTATCATTTTATCTGCTTTATCAAAAGAAATTCCACCGTCAGTGTTTTCTAAAACATCTAATTCATCTTGAGAAAGATTTGCAAATGCTGCAATTGTATTGAGTCTTTCTTTTCGAGATTTTTCAAAAAATTTGGAAATGGATGAGTCAGGCATTCTATTTCATTATCCTCAATAACCTATCATCTAATCTATCTGGAAAACCTTTCCCGTCAGTATTTGAAGTGATTACGTAGATGCTTCCATCAGATCCCTCCACCACATCGCGAATTCTACCATTTCCACTAAGAATTGATTTTTGTGAGCTTAATCCATCTTCAAAATCAACTTGATAAAGATTAGAGGCCCTCATTGAAGCCATTATGAATTTAGATTCAAAATTAATTCTATCACCAGAATAAAATAAAATTCCTCCAGGCTCTATGCTTGGATCATAACAAATAACGGGATCTTCAAAATTAATGTTTCCAAAACATTGCTGCTCAGGCCACCCATAGTTTTTTCCTGGTTTAATTAAATTAATTTCGTCATTTTTTTCAGGTCCGAATTCTGCTACAAACAAATTATCATCACCATCCCAAGTCATTCCTTGTGTATGTCTATGTCCTAAAGAATAAACAGGTGAATTTGGAAATGGGTTATCGTCAGGTATTGTGCCATCATCATTTAATCTTAAAATTTTTCCAGATAGAGAATTGATATCTTGAGGTAAATGAGATTCATCTGAAACGGTACCAGTACCGACATATAATTTTCCATCAGGTCCGAATTTTAGAAAACCGCCGTTAGTAAAAGAGGAGCCTGGAATTTTGTCTAAAATTATTTCAACGTTTTTTAATTTATTATTTTCTTCAGTAATTTGTAAAATTTTATTCCATAAATTTCCATTTTCTTCATAAGTCAAAAAAACATACAAAAGATGATTATTTGAAAAATTTGGATGTAGTGTAATTCCCAATAATCCCCCATCAAATACATTTACAGTACGAAATGTAGCTAGTGGAGATTCCAACAACACATTATTTTCAATAACTCTAATGTAGCCATCTTTTTCTGTAACAAAAATTCTATTATCAGAAACGGCAATACCGCGAGGCTTATCAAGATTTTCAGCTAGAATAAGTACAGAGTCATTTTCAGAATATGAATTTGGTTGAGGTAATGGAATTGAGGTTTTGTCTGGAGAAGTTAAAATAAATATTGAAAATGCTATAGTGCATGCAATTGCAATAATTTGAATTTTTTTATCCATCAAAAAATAATCTTATCAAATCCTATTAATTACTTTCAAAGATTTGATAAAGCGTATATACCGTTGAACTTTGTTTATGTTCAGCGGGGTGGGGAAGCCAGGTCATCCCGGCGGGCTCATAACCCGCAGTTCAGTAGTTCAAATCTACTCCCCGCTACTTATGTTCTATAAACACGAAACCAGGAAAGTGTTTTATCAAATTTGGAAGCCTTGTTAATTAACCCAGTTCGCTGAAAAGGTCGTGTTAGATGTCGGTGAGCAGAAATTTTAGGAATATACAGTTGTTTTTTGAGTTGTCTGGGAATTTCCATAGTTATTTTTTTAGACTTCTTTTTTCCGCATACTACACACTGGAATCCTTGATTTTGACCTTTAGATTTCATTTTTTTATTACATTTTTTACAAAGTGGATTAGATGAGATTAAATTTTTTTTAAGATTGAGAATTTTGATAAATTCAAGGTTAATTATTCGTGGAAAATTTTTAGAAGCTTTCCTAACTCCCCCGCCAATTGAAATTTCATCACCAATAATTAAATTTGAAGCAATGGTGGAAATTCCTGTTTCCTTATACACAGCACACCAAAATTCATGATTTTTGGAAACAATAGTAAAAAAAACATGACCACCTTTTACTACTTTTGGAGCACTAGATACAATTCCACTTAGCGTTCCAGAAGCATAGGGTTTCATTGTTTCAAAATTTAATTCATTTTTTAAATGATCACCCGTTCCTTGATTAGATTTAAAAATCATATATCCATCTAATTTTTCATTACTTTTTAGAATTTTAGTTGCATCAACTAATGAACCTACATTTTCTCCACGTATTCCATAAAAAACAGGATCAGGTCCACGGGGGGTAATTAAAACTCGATCTTTTTTTACGTCAAAACTATTGAAGGTGTATGGAAAAGTTTTTTCTTGCATTTCCTTAACACTTTTTACTGAAATTTTTCGTTCTGTTCCAAATTTTATTTTTTTTCTATAACTTAACAACTCCAATGTGTGATCATGAAAATCATATCCAATGGCACTAATTGCTCCAACTAAACCTTGACCATTTCCTTCATAAAAATAATCAAGATTAAATTTTTTAGCTAATTTTTTAGCATCGTTTCTATTAATTAATTGCCATAAAGCTAGATTACTAAATTTTGTAAATTCAGAAGGAATTGAATCACTTTCAAAAAAAACAAGTCCAGGATTTGCTCCATTTTTAATATCAGAGTATTTTGAAACTAAATTCTTAATTTGATTTTTTATTTTAGAAGGATTTCTAGTCTTGATTTTTAATGAAACAGCCCCATTTCCTCGTGTTTTCCACGGAATATTAGGATTAAATCGGATTAATTTTGGAAAATCAAGGAATTCAGTTTTTTGTTTTTGGAGTAAATCAACAATTTTGTAGGCCAGAAATGTCGTACACATTCCAGTAGGTGAATCAGTATCATCAAATCCAATATTTAAAACAGATTCTTCAACCATAATTCATCTAATTAGTTCAGACATTTTTAGTTGTTGTAGATTACAGTTGGTTTAAATTAATAACATTCCATTCTAAGCTAAATTGATAATAATTGATGAAGCAAGAATTTTTAAAGAAATAGATGAAAAGAATCCAGCATCAGTTTCATTGAATGGTCCAGACGGCATGTTGCCGCAAGTTCAAGATATGGCAATTAAAATTTCAACAAAATACGGCATACCAGCATATGTTTTGGCAGATACCACATGGGGAACTTGTGATTTGAATACAACGGGTTCAAAAATATTAGGAGCAGAAATTCAATTTAATATTGGTCATACAATTAATACAGAATCATTAGAAAAAAATTTAGTTTTAATTAATGCTTTTGATGATGTTGGATTCGAGGGTGTTGCAGAAAAATGCACAGATCTTTTAAAAGGAAAATTAATTTCACTAGTTACAGATAGCCAACATCTACACCAAATGGATACAGTTGAGAAAATTTTAACAAAAAATGGAATTAAAGTAAAAATTGGAAAAGGTAAAGGGCAATTAAATGACGGGCAAGTGTTTGGTTGTGAATTTTATCCTGCAACAGAATTAAAAAAAGAGGTTGACGCTTACGTGTTTTTAGGACAAAGTAATTTTCATGCAGCAGGAATTGCATTATCAACAAATTTACCAACATTTGTTTTAGATCCATACTTTAACGAGGTAAGAGAAGTAACAGAATTTGCACGTACTCTAAAAAAGAAAGCAACAATGGCAATATACAAAGCCGCAGAAGCAAATTCATTTGGAATAATTATCGGGTTAAAGGAAGGACAATTATCAAAAGTATTTGGTTTAAAATTTAAAAAAGAATTAGAAAAAGAGGGTAAAAAAGTTCAATTATTTGCCTTGACAGACATCACAAATGACAGGTTAAATAATCTAAGAGGGATTGACGCATTTATTCAAGTTGCATGCCCAAGAATTTCTACAGATAATCAATTCGATAAACCAGTTTTATCAACACCACAGGCAAATGCACTTCTCAAAGTTTTACGAAAAGAAAACATTGACGAATATTTAGAAATTCCGCATTGGTTGTAATTAGGATATTAAATTCTGAAATCTAACATTGCCAGATAAATTTTCAAAGGATTTTGATTTTTTTGCTTTAATTTTGTATTGAATTCCTTGAGAAATGGCATGCTCAAGTAAATCTAACGCATCATCAAAATTAGAAAGCATAGCAAAATTAGATGCTTTATCAAAAAGAACATCGCCATTATCAGGATAATCTTCCAGTATACGATTACAACAATAAATAGATTCATCGAATTTATTCATAGAAAATAAAATACGCTCCTTATGATACAACACAATATTATAATTTGAATTATTTTTTAAAATATCATCACAAATAGATAATGCCTCAATTAAATTTCCTTGTTTGCGGAAAGAAGATATTTTGTTGATTAACACGGATAAATCATCAGGACATATCTCCAAAGCAAGTTCATAGCATTTCATTGCACTGGCAAAATCTTTGAGTTTACTTAGAGCATATCCTTTATTGTTAAGAGAACTGATATGTTTTGGATCGTCATCTAGAATTTTGTCATAATAGGAAATTGCTTGCTGAAATTTTCCTTGTAAAAATAAGCGATTACCTTCATCTAAAATTGAATTTATTTTAGGATCAGTCATAACTAATCAGAATTAGGTTTAATCAGAATTTTGCCAAAAAGACCTTTACCGTTTAGCATTTTATTATGAGCGTTAACTGCGTCATCTAAAGAATATTCAGAATCAATAACGGATTTGATTTTACCTTTTGACATCCAGTAGAAACCCTCTTCTAATTCAGCTCGAGTGCCCTGAGTAGAGCCTAAAATGTTAATTCCTTTAAAGAAAATATGCCGTAAGTCTGTTTTAGCGTCATATCCAGTTGTAGCACCGGTTGTGACAATAGTTCCACCGTAATTTAACAAAGTCAGCTCCTTATTCCAATGCGAACCACCAATGTGCTCAAAAATTACATCAACACCAGGAACGTCACCATTAGGTTTAGGAATTTTTTTTGCAATTGCTCTGACTTCTTTGTGCCAGTCATCTTTTCTGTGGTCAACTGCAAAGTCCGCTCCCAATGAAAGTAATTTGTCTAGTTTGTCTGGACTTGCTGTCGCAATAACAGTACAGCCAAATAATTTTGCAATTTGAATTCCAAAAGTTCCAATTCCAGAACTTCCGCCCATTATCAACACCAGTTGTCCAGGTTGAATTTTAGCTCTACCAACTAGCATGTGCCATGAAGTTAACAAGGTCATTGATGCAGCTGCTGCTTGATCATAGGACACGCCTTCTGGAATTTTAAGTACATTAACTTCAGGCAAATGTGTAAATTGACAGTAACCTCCCCAAAGAGGTCCAGTTTCAAAACCCCAAATTGTTCTTTTTTTACAATCAAATTCTCGTCCACTAGTACAAGATTTACAAACTCTGCATGACATATTTCCATGAGAAACTACTCTATCTCCAACCTTGATATTTTTAACATCGGAACCTATTGCAACAACTTCGCCTGCAGCATCCGTACCAGAAATATGAGGCAAAGGTATTGCCAGTGGTTTACCTCGCATGCCCCAAATATCATCGTAATTTAGTGCTGCAGATATTACTTTGAAGACAACTTCATTAGAACGTGGTTCAGGTTTAGGTATATTTTTAATTTTTAAAATTTTAGAAAAATCGTTATCGATTGTGTATTCATCATATACTAATGCCCTCATGGTTTCTTTCTAGATTTTAGAGATATATGATTTATCAGAATCGTTTAGACCATAAACAATTATAATCATAACAACAGAATTTAGATTATGTCAGATAATTCAGTATTCCCAGGAGATAAAATAGCATCAATTGAGGAATATGAGGCAGGTCACAATACTTTTGATGACGGAGATATGGTTAGAGCAGCAACAATGGGTGAAAAAGATGTGGATAAGGAAACAAGAATAGCAAATGTCAATCATCCAAAACTTCTATCAATTCCAAAAGTAGGAGACGTCATAATTGGAACAGTAGCAGCAGTAATGTCATCAATGATTGCAGTTACAATTGATTACATTAATGGAAAACCAACCACTTCAAAAGTGGAATGTATTTGTGGTACACGAAATATGAGAATAAGAAACGTAGCGCTAGTTAATGATATAGCAACATTAAAAATTGTCGCTCATCTTAATGGAACAATTCATGCAGTTATGGATGAAAAAGAATTAGGAATTATGTTTACAAAATGTAGAAAATGCGGAGGAAAAGTTGTTACAATGCGTGATGCCATTAAATGTACAGATTGTTCATGGATAGATGAAAGAAAACTTTCTTCAAATTTTGGTAAAACTGATTTCGTGCATTTAACAGAATAAAGAAATGACAAGTGTTTCGTTCCAAGGTGAACGAGGGGCATATAGTGAAGCTGCAGCAAAATCTTTTTTTAATAAAAATATCAAAACAATTCCATTTCATACGTTTGCAGAAATTTTACAAAATACATCTAAAAACATAACACAGTATTCAATTTTACCTGTAGAAAATTCATTGGAAGGAAGTGTAGGAGAAAGTTATGATTTATTATATTCAACAGATCTAAATGCAACTGGAGAAACATATCATAAAATTGAACATTGTTTAATTGGAATTGGCAAAATAGAAGAAATAGATACAGTGTATTCACACCCACAGGCTTTAGGTCAATGTAGAAAATTTATTGAAAAAAATAATATGAAAACAATTCCCACATACGATACAGCAGGTAGTGTAAAAATTATTCAAGAATTAAATAAAAATAATTGTGCGTGTATTGCAAGTAAAGAAGCTGCTGCAATTTACAATATGCCCATTATTACTAAAAATATTGCAAATAACCTCAACAACTATACCAGATTTCTAATATTATCTAAAGATGAATCTTTAGAAACGGAAAATGATAAAACTTCAATTATTTTTTCAATAAAACATGAACCAGGTTCACTGTATAGAATCATAGAAAATTTTAATAAAAATAATATTAACTTAACAAAAATAGAATCAAGACCCACAAAATCCAACACGTGGGAATATAATTTCCATGTAGATTTTGAAGGTCATCAAAAAAACAACAACATTTCAGAAATGTTAGATAAAATTAAAAAAGACACACTTTTTATGAAAATTCTGGGATCTTATCCATCTGTAAAATTAGGCTAGAAGCCTTTTGGTTTACGTAATGTAAAACCTAAACTAAATCCCAAGATAACCACTCCAGATGTAATCACCATAAAATCAAATGTAATTCCAAAAGGATCAGGTGTCTGATTGGTATTAGCTATAATTTCTAATTCACTGGCACCCGTATTTTGAATTACAATTATTGTTTGACCATCTTCAGCATGGGTCCAATCTAAAACTAATTCTTTTTTGTAAGAAGTGTTTGGCATGTTTAAGCCATCGCCAGGACTGGTAAGTTTAAGATCAAATGAATCTCCGATAATTGCCATATATTGTGGTGCATCTCGCGGTGCAGGAATTGTAAAGAATTCGGAATCACCGGGAGATATAACAAAATTTTCATTCATAGAAATTGTTGGTGCTAAAGAATTAACTAATGCAAAAGCGCCCAGCCCAATTACAAGGCTGCCAACAACCAATCCAATAACAGTTCTTGCAGCTAACATAATAAAATGACTTTAGATACTGCTTAAAAAATTACCTACATCAAAGAAACATCATGAGGCTGACTTTCTGCAAATCCAGCTCTTGACATTTTTATAAATTCAGCATTTGTTTGCATTTGAGAAATTGTATGTGCACCACAATAGCTCAAACCAGAACGAACACCACCAGTAAGTTGCTTTAGAATGTCTACAACAGATCCTTTGTATGGGACCATTGCTTCAACACCCTCTGCAACATAATCGTTAAGATCATCAAAAGACGTAGAACCGGTTTCTTTAGATTTTCTTCCAATAGAGGCTCCAAGAGAGGCCATTCCACGATATATTTTGAAACGCTTTCCATTCTTTGTTAATACGGTTCCAGGGGATTCATCAGTTCCTCCCAACATACTTCCAACCATAACAGTTGAGGCACCAGCTGCTAATGCTTTTGTAGCATCACCTGAAGTTCTAGTTCCACCATCAGAAATAATTGGAATACCATAATCCCGTCCTACTTTTGCACAATCCATTACTGCTGTTAGTTGAGGAACTCCTGAACCAGTAATTACTCTGGTTATACAAATGGAACCTGAACCAACACCAACTTTTACCGCATCAACTCCTGCTTTCATTAAATCTTCAGCACCTTGAGCAGTTGCAATATTTCCTGCAATTAATTCACAATTAGGGAATGCTTTTTTGATATGTTTTACAGTACTGATTGCATTTTCACTATGACCATGAGCAATATCAACAACTAGAGTATCAGCACCTGCTTCTAAAAGAGATTCACTTCTTTCTAAAAAGTCACCTTTAACCCCAACTGCGGCTCCAACAAGAGGGCGACCTTTACCATCTTTGGACGCATTTGGATAGGCAGCATTATTTGTTATGTCCTTGCTTGTAATCAAGCCTTTTACGAATCCAGATTCGTCAACTAAAGGTAGTTTTTCAATTCTATGTTTATGTAAAAGATCTTTTGCGTCATCAATAGATATGCCATATTTTGCAGTAACAACATCTTTAGTCATTACATCCTGAATAAGATCTTTAGAATTTGCAAATAACAAATCTCTTTCAGTAACAATACCAATTAACTTTGAGCTAGAATCAACGACCAATAATCCAGAAATATCTTTATCGTCAGCATAATCTAATGCAGTTTCAATTGTTTTATCAGCAGTTATAGAATAAGGGTTTTCAATCATTACGCTACCAGATCGTTTTACCTTAAGAACTTCATTTGCTTGTTCTTGAATTGTTAAAAATCTGTGAATTATTCCAATGCCTCCCGCACGTGCAATTGCTACAGCCATGGATGATTCAGTAACAGTATCCATATTGGCACTCACAAAAGGGATGTTTAGAGAAATGTTTCTAGATAATTGAGTTGTTAGACTAGTTTGACTTCTACTTGTTATATCAGAATATTTGGGTACGAGAAGAACGTCGTCAAATGTTAATCCTTCTTTCAATTCCAATGAAACCTTGTTGTAAAAGTAAAATATTGATTATAAGCCTTGTGTTATTTTGATAGTTTTGAAGCAATTGTAATAGCGTCTCTAGTAGCCATTACATTATGAGTACGAATAAGATCGGCTCCATTTAAAACAGATATTGCTTCAGCAGTGATAGATCCAAACAATCGATCAGAAGGATTCTCTTTTTCTAAAATATTACCAATAATGGATTTATTTGAAACGGATATCAAAATAGGATAATTCATTTTAATAGAATTTAGATTTTTAATTACAGATAGATCTCTTTCAACCCAATCAGTTTTAATTTTTGTAAAAAATTCACCTTTCCCTGTTTTTCTAAAAAAACCAATTGCAGGATCTAGTACAATTTTTTTATCAGAAATGTTAGATTTTTTAGCAATTTTTAAGCTATCTCGAAAAAGTTTTTTTGTTGAATTTATAGCACTTCCAGATATGGTTTTAGAATCATATGCACATAAAATTAATGAAGGCTGAAATTTAGAAATTACATCCTTCATTTGTACATCATATTTTAATCCTGAAATATCATTGATTATTTCAACATCATGCTCTAAAGCATTTTTAGCTACACTAGATCTACATGTGTCGACAGATATTGGAAGATTAGTATTATCTTGAATAATTTTTACAGCGTTAAGAATTCTTGTAGATTCTACTTTTTCAGATACACTAGTAGACAAATATGGGGCAGTGGACATTCCCCCTACATCAATAAAGTCTGCACCGTCATTTTCCATTTGAATTACTGTATTTTTGATTTTCATACGAGTAGTATTGATTGATTTTTTGTAAAATGATTCTGGGCTAGTATTCAAGATACCTACAATTCGTACAGGATTACTCCCACCAACAGAAATATTTGCAATTTTTGCCATATAGTTTATCAAAACCTCATACAATTTGAGTGATATGATGATTGTAGGTTGGGAAAAAAGATATTTTTCTATTTTAAAGAAATTAAATTATAGTGAGCAAAAAGATAAGGAATCAGCTTTAATTTTAGATTCAATTTTAAAAAAAACAGATAATGTTAGAAAATTAAAAACGATAATTCAAGATAAAACAGTTTTAGTAATAGGTTCAGGGCCGTCGTTAGGAATTGCTATTCCAAAATTAAAAAAATTAGAAAAAAATATAAAAATTGCAGCTGACAGTTCATTAAAACCACTAATAGATAATGGAATTTTTCCAGACATAGTTGTAACAGATTTAGATGGAGATGAGGATGCAATTAAAAAAATATCAAAGACAAAGTCAATATTAGTAGTACATGCGCATGGAGACAATATAGAAAAATTGCAAATGGTAAAAAAAATGAAAAATTGTATTGGAACAACTCAAACGAATCCATTTAATAAAATTCAAAATTTTGGAGGTTTTACTGATGGAGATAGGGGTGTTTTTTTAGCAAGTCATTTTGATGCCAAAAAAATTATTTTATTTGGAATGGATTTTGGAAATCAAATTGGTAAATTTTCTAATACAAAAAAATCAGATAGAGAGACTAAATTAAAAAAATTACAAATAGGAAGAGATCTTTTAATTTGGCTATCAACAATTACTAAATCAGAATTATTTACCACATCAAAACCAATTGAAGGGTTTAGAAAAATATCATACAAAGAAGTAGATAACATAATTACCTAGAATGCATTTAATACCCATTACAAATTTATTAAATTATGAAATTTTCAGAAGAGCAAGTAAAAAAAATAGTTGCTTTGAGAGAAAATATGCTTCGGCAAATAGACAAAGATCAGGAAGGCATAGAAATGTTGGAAAAAAACATACTAGTATTAGATGAATTTCTAAAAGGATCTAGTTTCACAAAAGCATCTCAATTAAAAACAGAAATTGAGCCTGAGATGATAAAAAATGAGGAGGAGTCAAAACCAGTGGAGGAGTCAATTCCCATTAAAAGAGGGAGTGATGGAAAAACAATTGCTAATGCATATGTTACACCAGATCAAGTTTCAATAATTTTAGATGAACAAATTATGATTAATGTAGATACTCCACCTTTCAAATCATTCTTTTTAGATAGAATTATTGGAGAAATGATAAAGAAAGATTCTGTTGAAGTACAAAATGGAAAAATCCAGAAGGAATCAATAATAGATTACATTATAAATAAAAACGGAGTAGACATCAGAGAGATTATAATTAAGAATTATAGACAAAAAGAAAGAGTGACAGAATTAATCAATACGGCAGGATGGTCATTAACAAGAATGTTGGAAAATATTAGTAAGTGATTATATGGATAAAATTTTAGTTTTAGACTTTGGTTCTCAATACAGTCATTTAATTTGTAGAAGAATTAGAGAATTCTCTGTTTTTGCAGAACTAGTACCATATGATATTACTTATGAAGAAATACAAAAACACAATCCAAAAGGAATAATTTTTTCTGGAGGACCATCTAGTGTGTATAATTCAGAAGCTCCAGTTCCAGAAAATAAAATTTTTAACATGGATTTACCGTTATTAGGAATTTGCTATGGACACCAATTAATTGTAGAAGAATTTGGAGGTAAAGTAAAAAGAGCAAACAAAGAATATGGTTCATCAATTTTAACAATAGATAACGATAGTGACTTACTAAACGGAGTAGGTAAATCAGTTAGAGCATGGATGAGTCACGGTGATGAGGCTGAAGAAATTCCATCAGGATTTAAAATAATAGGCCATACAGAAGGTGCAAAAGCTGCAGCAATTGCATCAGATGAAAAATCAGTTTATGGAATTCAATTCCATCCAGAAGTAGTACACACAGAACAAGGTACACAAATTCTCAAAAATTTTGTACTAAAAGTATGTGGTGCAAAACAAGATTGGACAATGAAAGGTTTTATCGATACAGCAGTAGAAAAAATTTCAAAAATCGAAGGAAATGTCCTCTGCGGAGTTAGCGGAGGAATAGACTCCACAGTTGTAGCATTACTTATTGATAAAGCAATTGGAGATAGACTCAAGTGTGTTTTTGTAGATAATGGTTTGTTACGATTAAACGAAGAAAAAGAAGTGGAAGAGATGTTTAAAGAGAATTTTAAAGTTAATTTTACAGCAGTTAATGCTGGAGAACAATTTCTTGCAAAATTAAAAGGAGTGGAAGATCCAGAAGCAAAAAGAAAAATTGTCGGTGAAGAGTTTATTCATGTTTTTACCAAGTTTGCTGAAAAAGAAGGTCCTTTCAAATGGTTAGCACAAGGAACATTGTATCCAGATATAATTGAAAGTGGGGTTTCAAAAGGTCCAGCAGCTATGATAAAATCTCACCATAATGTAGGAGGATTACCAGATTGGCTTAATTTAGAAATTTTAGAGCCATTAAGAGAACTATACAAAGATGAAGTTAGAGAAATTGCTAAAATTTTAGGTGTGCCTGAAAAACTGTTCATGAGACATCCATTTCCAGGTCCAGGATTATCAGTTAGAATAATTGGCGAAGTCACCCCAACAAAATTAGAAATTTCAAAAGTAGCAAGTAAAATTGTTGAAGATGAATTAATGGAATCTGGTTTTTATACAAAAGTTTGGCAAGCCTATGCAGCAGTAGGCGATGATAAAGCAGTAGGAGTGGTTGGAGATGAGAGAAGATATGGAAACATAGTTATGATTAGAGTTGTGGATTCTATTGACGCAATGACTGCAGATTGGACAAGACTTCCACATGAAGTATTAGAAAAAATGAGTAATAGAATTACAAATGAAATTGAAGATGTAACTTGGGTAACATATACAATTTCGAGTAAACCTCCTGCAACCATTGAACCACAATAGTGAAAAATTATGAATTATCAAAAAATCTGTGATCAAATACTAGAATCTAATGAAAAAATCAGATATGCAGCTGTTTATGATTATGGGGAACTTGTTGACAAAATTAGGCCGGGAATAACATCTCATCTAAGTAGAGAAGAAACGGAAGCATCACTGTCACAAGCAATCTACAGATGGTCAACAAGGAAAAAAACTGCAGATAAAATTGGAACTCCACTTTATGCATTAGCAAAATATGAAAAAATCTATAGAATTACAATACCTATTGGGGGCGCAGGGTTAATTCTGATAACTACAGAATTAGATGCAGATGTTAATAAAATTGTAGATAAATGTCTTGAAATTAGAGACGAACATGTTAAAAATTTATGATTGATATGAATTTCCATGTCTTTGATACGTATGTTAAATCAAACGATGGGCATACAATGCATTTTGATGTAATTACAGACAAAAATGATTCTACGATTGCAATTTCTTTTGCAAAAGAATGGTTAGAATCAATTGGTGAAAAAAATGCAAAAGTAAGTACAGAGGAATGTAAATTCTGTCATTCAGAATCAGTTGCAGAAGATATCGAAATAGAAATTATGACGAATGGGTATTTTATTGTAAAAATGGAAGGATGTCCAAAATAATCAATATAATAGTGCAGCACCAAATACACCTGAAGAATCACCAAGATTATTTTTCAATATTGGCGTCTCAATTATATCTGAAAATACTTTTGAATAAACGGAGTCCTTACCTTCAGTGTATAAGAAATCAACATTAGATAAACCTCCACCAAGTATTATTGCATCAGGATCTAAAATGTCAATTACATTTGCAAGACCATAACCCAAGTTTTCTAAAAATTCATCTTTCCATTTTTTCCCTATATGAGTATCAAAATTACTAATAATTTCAGGCATAGATTGAGTTAATCCAGTTAACTGGTTCCAGCGTTTTTCCAAAGAAGGTCCGCTGATGTATGTTTCCACACATCCAGATTTACCACAATAGCAGGAATTTCCATTGTAATGTAAAGTATGATGTCCCCATTCGCCTGCAATATTGTTTCTACCAGAATGAAGAATACCATTAATTGAAATTCCCCCACCGACACCAGTTCCCATTATCACACCAAAAACTAAATCAAATCCAACACCTGCCCCCATTTGAGATTCAGCAATTGTAAAACAATTGGCATCGTTTTCAATGGAAATATTTTTTTTCAATTTATTTTCTAAATCTATTTTTAGAGATTTACCAATTAAGCACTGAGTATTACTATTTTTAATTAATCCAGTTTGTTTTGAAATTGTCCCAGGACAACAAAGGCCCAAAGAAAAATCAGAAATATTTTGAGATACATCAAAAACTAAAGTTGCAATAGTGTCGATAATTTTATTGTAATTATTTTGAGGAGTAGGTACTCTTTTTCGTTCTAAAACGTTTAGATTTTCATCAAGAACAACGATCTCTGTCTTAGTACCACCTAAATCTACACCAATTTTGTACAACAATAATTTATGAAAGGTAGTATGATTAAGTTTTAACTAAGTTTATCCCATTGGGCCGCCGCCACCTGGACCACCAGATATAGCGATTACATCATCGATTCTAAGAATCATACATGCTGCCTCAGTTGCAGATTTTATAATTTGCTCTTTAACTACAATTGGCTCTAAAACATTAATTGCCATCATATCAGCGATTTTTGTATTTTTAGCATCAATTCCAGTCCATTTTTGACCTTGACTTTGTTTTGATCTTAAGGTAGCCATTGTGTCAATTGGATCCATTCCTGCATTTTCTGCAATAGTTAATGGTATTACCTCTAATGCTTCAGCATATTTTTTAATTGCAAGTTGTTCTCTTCCATCAAAATTATCAGCCCAAGTTTTGAGTTGTGATGCTGCAAATGATTCAGGAGCACCGCCACCGGCAACAATTTCAGGTTTTTCAATTACATCTTTTACTACCATTAAAGAATCATGAATAGAACGATCGACTTCATCAATTACTCTTTGAGTTCCTCCACGAATTAACATGGTAACAGATTGAGGATGCTTACATCCTTCAATGAAAACCCATTTATCAGATTCAACTTTCTTTTGATGAGCCAAATTAGCATGACCAAGATCATTTTCAGACAAATCATCCAAATTACTAATAACACGACCGTCTGTAGCTTTAGAAAGTTTTATCATATCACTTTCTTTAACACGACGAACTGCCATAATACCGTGCTTAGAAAGATAATGTTGCGCAATATCGTCGATTCCTTTTTGGCAAATCAAAACATTAGCACCGACATCATGTAATTTATCAACCATTGTTTTTAGCATTCTATTTTCCTCTTCTAAGAACATCTGCATTTGAGTTGGATCAGTAATTCTAATTTCTGCACTCATCTCTGTTTTTTCAATTTCTAGTGCAGAGTTAATTAGTGCAATTTTTGCAGTTTCTATTCTAGTAGGCATTCCACTATGAACAATTTCTTTATCTAAAACAATGCCTTGTATAATTTGTGTATCGTCAATTGAACCACCTGGTTTCTTTTCAACTTTAATATTTTCAAGATCAACAGAGTACTGGTCACCTTTTTTTGTTGCAATAGCAAGAATTGCATCAACTACAATTTTTGATAAATTAGTACTATCTTCAGAAATTAATTTGGATTGCATACTAGTTGAAGCAATTTTAAGAAGTGATGCTTTATCGTCAGGCTGAATTTTTTTAGATAATTGTGAATAGATTTCTAAAGTTTTTTCAGATGCGGCTTGGAAACCTTCAATGATGGTTGAAGAATGAACATCTTTTTTCAAGAGATCTTCTGCTCTAGCTAATAATGCCCCACCAAATACAACAGAAGAAGTTGTTCCATCGCCTACTTCATTATCAACAGTTTTAGAAATTTCAACAATCATTTTTGCTGCTGGGTGTTGAACATCAATTTCTTTAAGAATGGTAGCACCATCATTTGTAATCGTAACGTCGCCTAGGGAATCAACTAGCATTTTATCTAAACCACGAGGTCCAAGACTGCTTTTTACTAATTGGGCAACCAATTTTGCGGCTGCAATATTATTTTGTTGTGCATCCTTACCTTTTGTTTGTAATGCGCTCTCTTTGAGAACTAAAACTGGTCCATTAGGTCCTTGTTGAATTGATGCCATTTTGATTCATTTTCAAATGTCAAAATCCCCCTTTTTAACATTGCCTAATTAATTGGGGAGATATAAGATCGCTTTTTAACATCAACAATTCCACCTGCAAGGATTCTAACAGACGGTAAAGCTAAGAATGGTAAGAACAAAGGGATCAAATGAGGTCGAGTGAATTTACATCCTAAATCCACAATGGTGTTATTGATCTTTTCAAAATTAGATGAAACAGTTTCAAAAGAATCTGTTGAAATGATTCCTCCAAACTGTAAAGGAAGCGAAGCAAGTATTTTTCCAGATTTTACTACAACTAGTCCACCTTGATTTTTAATTAAATGGTTAGATGCTACGGCCATATCAGAATCATTTGAACCGAGTACAATCAAATTATTTTCATGAAAACTCCATGTCGAAGCAAACGCTCCAATATCAGCACCAAAATTTTCAAGAAATCCAATAGAATGGTTATTCGTTCCATGAATTCTATCAAATGCTGCAACTTTCCAAATATCAGAATCAAGGGATGCAGAAACATGTCCATCTTTGGAATAAAGTTCAGACGAACCTAATTTAGTAATTATTTCATTTTGCATAAAAATTGTATTTGCAACTACACTATTTTTCTTAGATTTAATAAGAAAATCACGTTCAGAGAATTTTTTTAATTTAACAGTTTTTTTAATCCATGGAGAAATAATATTTTTCTTCATCTTGGCAATAAAAACACCATTAGAAACTACAAGTTTACCTCCAACAAAAACATGTTTTGGCTTAAATGATTTTAAATTATCAAAAACTAGAATATCAGCTAATTTTCCAGGCGCAATCCCGCCAAGATCTTTTTCCATATTATAATAATCAAAATTATTCTTAGATGCCATCGTAACTGCATCTATAGGCTCTAAACCAAGTTTAATGGATTCACGTATACAATAATCAATATGGCCAAATTTAGAAATGTCTAACGGATCAAGACCATCAGAACAAAACATCAATCGATTAAGATATGTTCCATGTGACAATACACGTGGAATGATTTCTTTTAAATCACGACGTATAGAACCCTCTCTAATCATTATCCACATTCCAAGACGTAATCGTTCTAACACTTGATCAAAATTAATGGGCTCATGGCAAGAAAGTATTCCAGATGAAACATATGCGTTAAGTTTTTTATCACTTGCCCCAGCAGTATGTCCATTAATTATGCAATCACATTCCAGCATTGTTGAAAGTGACTTCATTGTTTTAGGTTCGCGTAAAATTACTTTAGTCCATGAAAAAACTTCGCCCATGCCAATTACATGTGGATGTTTAATTGCAGATTTCTCTTGAAAAGAAGTTAAAGATTTGGTATTGCTAAATTTTGCATCTACTGGAAGCCCTCCAGGAACTACTTGGAATATTCTAATCGGCAGATCTTCCCCTAGTTTAAGAAATTCTTGAAAACCTCTGTAACCGCCAATACTAACAACGTCAATAGGATCAGAAAACAGTGAGGTTACACCACAAAGAAGAGCTTGTTTTGCAAATTCGGAAGGTAGTACAAATTGATCAATGTGTAAATGAGGGTCAGCAAACCCAGGACTGACAAATTTATCTTTAATATCAATGATTTTTGTTTTTGAGCCTATCGTATGACTAGCGTCAGGACCGACATATGCAATACGATCGTCAATTATCGCGATCTGAATTTTTGGAATAATTTCTCTAGTGTAAACTGAAAGTAAATTGCAATTCTTTAGTATAAGATCAGATTTTTTGTCACCAAGTGCTACTGAATTCAGGGAGTTAATTGACTGTGCTAGGCTTGAATTCATAATTAACAATCAATTTTATGATTATTATAGGTTCAATGCTTAAATTACGGTTGAGAAGGTTTTGTTGATATGAACATTCCAAAAGTGATCAGAAAATTTTGTGCAAAATGTAATGCACATACTGAACAAAAAGTTGGAATTTATAAAGCTGGAAAAAGACGAGGCATGGCAGCAGGTGAACGTCGTCACGCTATACGCAAAAAAGGCTATGGTGGACAAAAATTCCCAAAACTTGCAAAACCAGCCAAAGTTACAAAGAAAGTTACGCCTATTATGACATGTACTGTATGTAAAAAGAAATACAATAAAAAAGGAGTTAGAATTAAGAAATTTGAGTTGGTAGCAGCATGAAGAAAGCACACATAGAAATTCCAAAGCCGTCAAGTAAGTTTCAAAAAGTTAATTGTGAAGAATGTGGCGAATTACAGGTAGTGTATTCTCATGCATCAACAGTAGTTTCATGTAATTCTTGTGGAAATACAATTTCAGAACCAACAGGTTCCAAAGCTAAAATAAATGGCAAAATTTCAGGTAGTGCCGAGTAATTCATAATCCTGCTTTGTGTTTAAATTAAGTGCAACACGTTTGTCATCGATTATAAGATAATTTTCGTCAATATTTTCAGATGAAGAAATTTTATTTGCGTTAACTAAAGAAATTCCAGTGTAATTGCATTTTTGATCGTCACAATGTATAGAATAATTTGACTCTAACCCAAGTTTTGCTAAAAAATTATTAGTTACAAGTATACTTGTCCAAGTTTTTTCAGGATCATAACAATTAACAATTTGTTGTATGATTTCTTTATCTAATAATGGTAAGTCACCAGAAGTGACTAAAACAGAGTCATTAGTAGATTGAAGTACTAAACTCAAATCTTCAACATAACCAACTCCATCAGTATCAAAAATATCAATTTCATTTTGTTCTAACAATTTTTTTGTCATTGGAGAATTAGAACTAGTTAGCGCCAGTATTTTTGAAAAACATTTTGAATCATTTAAAGAATCAACTACATGAAGAATTATTGGTTTTTTATATTTGAGTAATAATTTTTCACCATCTAAATTCATACGCGTACCTTTGCCACCAGCCATAACCAAACCAATCATAGCGATACAAACACCATCAATGATGCTAAACGGGTTAATTCATTAGTCGAGCCAAGAACATCGCCAGTAATTCCACCAAAACTACGGTTGGACATTGCCAAAATTACCAATGTTACAACAATAGTCACACCAAGCATTACAAGTCCAGTAGTTTCACCAAGTAATGCAATAGGAATCATCATAATTATAAAAGATGCCATTAGTTTTTTCTTATCTTTCATAATTTTCATAAAAGGAGAGTTTGAGCCTAGGGATGCTGAATTTCCTAAACTAGATAATAGAACCATTGAGAATTTTGCCAAAATTTCACTAATTAAAATTGCCTTAAACAAATCAAATCCAGTTGTAAGTGAAATTGTAACAACTAATCCAATCAGATACAAAACAATTGCAACTACTCCTGCAGATCCCGTAGAAAGATCCTTCATGGCGTTAAGTTTTTTCTCTTTACTACCTTTTACCATAAGACCATCAGCAAAATCAGCTAACCCATCTGCATGATGAATTCCAGTTATAATTACAATTGATGTGACAACAAGAAAACTAACTATGATTGGATCCAAAAGAAAAGATAACCCAAAACCAAATGAACCAACTAAAATTCCAATAACAATTCCAACAATAGGGAACAGATACATGTATTTTGCAGTTTCATCTAATGTAGAATTTGATGATGATGGTAAGATTGTTAAAAAAGAAAAAATAGATCCAATTTCTTTAAACATAGAGCCACCATCCAGTAAAAGATAAAATCAAAATTATTGGAACTGTGATGATTCCAAAGAAAAGAATTGATGTTAGTTTCATAATCTTAATTGCAGATGAGACATGATATTTGGTAAGAGTAATTTCACCGTCACCCAATTTGTAATGATTAATTTTTTCAAATTTAGTTTCCAAAGCACCAGCTAGTGCTGCCATGGGATATCCAGCATTAGGACTTTCAGTTGTTTTACCATCCCTGACCATTACTTTGTAAGAATTTCTCCAATTATTTTGTAAAATAGCTGCTGAAACAATCATCATTAATCCTGTAAGTCGAGATGGAATATAATTTAAGATTGTGTCACAAGTAGCAGTAAACCACCCTAGATTTCTAAAAATATCATTTTTGTATCCAATCATTGAATCCGCTGTATTGATTACTCGATACACAAATGCTCCCCATAAACCAAAAAAAGCATAGTAAAACATCGGACCAGTAACACCATCAACAGTGTTCTCACTAATGCTTTCTAATACGCCTGAAATTACATGGTTTTTATCCAAATTTGTGGTATTTCTCTTTACAATCATGGACAGGTAATTTCTCGCCATATCTAGATCATTGCTCTCCAAAGATTTCAATACGCTAGTTGCATGTTTTTCCATTCCACGAATAGCAATAGTTGATTTAAGCAGTAATGCTCCAACAATTACAGAAACAATCAGTGAAACATGATCAATAGAAATTAAGGATATTCCAAAATTAAGACTTGATAATAATAAAACAACAATACTAGAAGTAATTAATATAATTAAAGTGCCTCCAATTTTTTCAAATATAGGATTTTGATGTTTTGCAATAGGGGTAAATTTTGCAATCAATGTTCCTATCCAAGCTGTTGGATGATAGCGATTTTGTGGATCTCCAAACACTAAATCAATTAAAATTGCAAAACCAATAACAGATATAGATTCAAGAATCATTGTAACATTTTCTCAATTGAATTAATATCAATATTTGATTCAACGATTTTAGATAATTTATTTAATTCATCGTCAATTTTTGAAATATTTTTTTTGCTCCAAGTGATATGTTTAGGTTTTGCATTAAGAGAATCCTCTTCAGGTAAATTTAATGGCATTAAGGGAATAGTTCCAAAAGTAGGAATTTTTGTAATATTTTTTAATTTTTTAAATCCAGGTTTTAACACATCAATATCACCACGAAATTTATTGAAAATAAATCCCTTGACAAGTTTTTGATATTTTTCATCAATCAAATTCATGGTTCCGACTAAACTTGCAAAAGATCCTCCTCTATCAATGTCAGTTACAAGTAAAACATCGGCGTTTGCTTTTTTAGCAATTTTCATATTTGCAATATCATATTTCTGTAAATTAATTTCTGCAGGAGAACCTGCACCCTCCATAATTACCAGATCAAAGTTTTTCTGTAAAGTTTTTAGAGATTTTGAGGCTATTTTCATCCCTTCAGTATTTACAAATTTTTCATAGTATTCTTGAGCATGCATTTTTTTGAAACGCTTACCGTTCAAATATACAATACTAGAATAATTTCCAACTGGTTTTAATAAAATAGGATTCAGATCAGGCGTGATATTACAACGTGCGCCAAAAGCTTGAATTGCCTGAGCACGAGAAATTTCAAAATCAGGCGTGATATAGGCAAAATTAGACATATTTTGAGATTTAAACGGGGCAACAGTGTATCCTTTATCGGAAAAAATTCTGCACAAGGCTGCAACTAATGTTGTTTTACCAGCACCAGAAGATGTTCCTTGAATCATTAATGATTTCATTTTATTTTCTCCAATGCGTTTACTAATTTTACATTATCTTTGTGAGATTTTATTGCAATTCGAATATAATGATTATCTAAGCCTCTAAAATTTTTACAATCACGAATTAGAAGATTATTTTTTAATAATTTTGTTTGTAACTTTGTAGAATCATATTTTGTTTTGATTAAAATAAAATTAGTGGATGAAGGCACACATTCAAATCCGTCTAAATTAGAAATTTTATCTTCTAAGTATTTTGATTCTTTTTGAATTATTATATTAGATTTTTTAAGATGTGTTAAATTTTTAATTACAGCATTTGCTGCATCCTGTGCTAATGAATTTACACTCCACGGAATTTTTATTTTTTGTAAAATTTGAATTATTTCTTTAGAACCACAAGCATACCCAATTCTCAATCCGGGTAAGCCAAATGATTTTGTTAAGGATCTTAAAATAAAAAGATTATCGTATTTTTTTACATAAGACATGACAGATTCATTGGATTTTGGGACCAATTCTATAAAGCACTCGTCAATGAATACAATAGTTTTCAATTTTTTTGCGGTAATTATGATAGACAGTAATTCTTTTTTTGATAATAATTCTCCCGTAGGATTATTAGGGTTACAAAGAAAAATACATCCGTTTTTTGGTATTTTTAAAATGAATGAATTGATATCTTTAGATAAATTTAATGATTTAAAATATGAAATTTTTGAATTGCTTAATTTTACTGCAGTTTCATATTCTTGAAATGTAGGTACATGAATTAACACTTTAGTTGTTTTAGATAAAAATGCAAAACAAAAATTATAAAGAATTTCAATTGCACCGTTTCCAACAATAATGTTTGATTTAGATAAATGCGTATATTTTTCTAAACTTGAAATTACAGTCTCTGAATTTGGATCAGGATAAAATTGAACTTTATCTAGATTTTTTTTAATTATCAATTTAACAGAACGAGGGATTCCAAGCGGAGTGATGTTGGAACTGAAATCAATTATATCTTGATCGCGATTTTTTAAAGGAAATTTTCCACCATGGATGACAGGAGCATGTTGACGAATAGACGATTTTACGGTTATTTTCACAGTTAGAAAAAGACTTGGCTAATTTAGTATCTTGTGGTAATCTGAAAAAGATTATTAATTGAAACCAATCTACGTTCTGATTATGGGAAAGAAAAGAGTTGCAATAATTGGCGTTACAGGCTCAGTGGGACAAGAATTTGTACAGTCATTGGATAATCACCCATGGTTTGAAGTGACTCAGATTGCAGCATCAGAGCGATCAGCTGGTAAAAATTATCTTGATGCAATAAAAGATGCCAATGGCATTATAGCATGGGATGTAGCAGGTGAAATCCCAGAATATATTAAAAAAATGACAGTAAAATCAGTGAATGATTTAGATATTTCTCAACTAGACTTGATATTTTCTGCAGTGGAATCTGAAGCTGCAAGGGACATTGAAACTAAAATGGCTGCAGATTTACCAGTTATCTCAACTAGTTCAGCTTACAGATATGAGGACGATGTTCCAATTCTCATTCCAGGAATAAATGATGAACAAACTGAATTATTAGAAACTCAAAAGAAAAACCGTAACTGGAAAGGATTTGTAGCGCCACTACCAAACTGTACAACCACAGGTTTAGCAATTACACTAAAACCACTACTAGACAAATACGGAGCAAAAAAAGTTATGATGACTTCAATGCAGGCAATATCAGGAGGAGGAAAATCAGGTGTTTCTGCAATGGGAATCACAGATAACATAATTCCATATATTCCAAAAGAAGAAGGAAAAGTGAGATTAGAAACAAGGAAAATTTTGGGAAAACTAAAAGATGGAAAAATCATAGATGCAGATATCAGAATTAGCTGTACATGTACCAGAGTTCCAGTGATAGACGGTCACACTGAATCAGTCTTTGTAGAAACTACGGAAGATATTGATCCGCAAAAAGCAAAGGAAACTTACAATCAAAGTAACAAAGATGTCTCAGTATTAGGATTACCATCAGCTCCAAAAGACTACTATGCATTCCACGAAGATCCTACTAGACCACAACCAAGAATGGAAAGAACCGTAGGTGACGGAATGACTACAACAATTGGAAGAGTAGAAAAGGAGGAATTATTTGATCACGGATTGAAATACATGTTATTCTCACATAATAAAAAAATGGGTTCAGCAAAAGGCGCTGTCTTGTTGGCAGAGATGTTATACAAAAAAGACAAGATTTAGAGAAAATTTTTGTAATTTTTACAATAATAACTTTATAAGAACCTGAAATCTTGATCGAATCAGGTGTTTTAGACGACAAAAGTAGATGATTTAGATTTACAAATTTTATCAGAATTATCAACTGATGCCTCAATTTCAGTTCCAAGATTATCAAAAAAAATAGATGTCAACTCCTCAGTAGTTTATTCAAGAATCAAGAGATTAGTCAAGAGAAAATTAATTGAGCGTTTTACAATAGTGGTTAATGATGCTGAGCTTGGATACGAAGTAAAAGCACTGACAGGAATTAACATAGATACAAAACAACGCGATAATGTTATTGAGCAATTATTCAAAATTGATGGAGTGAGAGAGGTTGCAGAAGTTACAGGCAGGTTTGACATACTTGTAACAATGTATTCAAAATCATTGGATCAAATGCACAAAATGGTTTCAGAAAAAATAGGAAGTGTGGAAGGAATTCAGTCATCAGAGTCATTTATTGAAATGAAATCCAGAACCAAAGCAATGCCATATATGCCATCAAATAGTGGTGACTAGTATTGCAAAAACAAACAACCGGTTCAAGAATTGCAGTTTATTACGAATTAACAAAGCCAAAAATTTGGTATTTACTGGTATTTACCGCATTTGGGGCAGCATTAACAGCATCAAATATCTACAACATTCCAATTTCCATAGAAACTTGGGCTTTGATGTTATTTTCAGTGGCATCAGGTTCTGCAGCAGCTAATACTTTGACAAATTATCACGATAGGGATATCGATGCAATCATGGAGAGAACCAAAGAAAGACCTCTGCCTTCAAAGAGGATCTATCCTGCAGTCAAAGCAAGAAACTTTGGATTAGCATTAGCCGGAATTTCATTAGTGTTGGCTTTTGCAATTTCATTTACTACAACATTGGAGCAAGGAATATGGGCAACAATATTCATCGCATTTGCACTAGTAAACAACATTATTGTTTACTCATACATCCTAAAACGAAATTCTAGAACCAATATTATTTTAGGCGGATTATGCGGTGGATCACCCCCAATGATTGGTTGGGCAGCTGTGAGTATGTCAGATTTATGGACCATGGGACTCGCAATGGCAGGACTAGTGTTTATTTGGATTCCAATGCACATTTGGGCCCTAACATTGCATTTCAAAGAAGATTATAACAAAGTGAACGTTCCAATGTTAACTGCAGTACAATCTGAAAAAACATCAGCAAGAGCTATTGCATTATCCACCGTTGTGATGGTATTGTTTTCAATCGCACCATTTTTCATCACAACTGAAAACGGTGAAGACATGGTGGGTGATGTGTATCTATGGACTGCAATTGCATCAGGTGCATTAATGTTGGCATTGTCAGTTTGGGTTACAATAAAACCTATGGAAACAGCTGCATGGACATTGTTTAAATTTTCTAGCCCTTACTTGGCAGTTCTATTTATTGCGTTAATGGTAGATTCTGCATTATAAAATACTGTTATTGTCATCTAAACTGTTAAGGTCGCTAGTAATTTTATAATGATCTTTAACCAAAGCTTCAAGTTCAGTTTTTAATTCAGTAGAATTCCATTCGGATTTAATTAAAGAGGCTAGCTTTGCAACAACATTCCATTGAACGGTATTTTGATTGTCAATTAATTTTAAAAATTCTTTTCCTTTTTCATCATCATCCATAATTGTACAATAAATTACAACGATAAAAAAGTTAGGAGCGGTAATTATATAATTTCAAAGTTTTATTAAGAAATATCAAATACAGATCACATTGCAATGCAGTATTTCAGAATGTAAAGAAAAAGCCATGCAAACTGTACAAATTAGTTTTAAAGAAACCAGAAATCTATGTAAAAATCATTATAAATTATTTAAAAATAAGGGTGAAACACACATTCCAACTTTTTCTAAAGCGTCAAAAATTTAGGATGTTTTTAAAAATAAATTAATTTAATTATGAAGAATCGTTTAGAAAAATATGACTAAAGCGATAGTTTTAGGCGGTTCACGTGGAATAGGTAAAGCAATTTCTGAGGCACTAAAAACAATAGAAATTGATGTTTTTGCAGCTTCCAAAAAAGATATCGATACATCAGATTTGAAAAGTGTTAAAAAATTTTTAGAAAAAAATACCCAAACAGATATTCTTGTTTTAAACACAGGAGGCCCGGTTCCAAAACCATTCATAACCATTACAGAGGAAGATTGGAATCTATATCACAATCAATTATTTCTAGGATTTGTCACCGTACTACAAAATATCAAAATAAATGATGGAGGGTATATTTTTTTGATTAGTTCCAGTGTAATTAAAGAACCAAGTGCAAAGTTAATCATATCATCAGCATATCGTGCTGCATTTGCCGAAGTTTTCAAAGTATTGAGTAAAGGATATGCTGAGAAAAATATTAGTTGTGTCAACATTGCACCAGGACCAATTAACACAGATAGAACTAAAGAATTAATTAAAAACGTTAAAGAATTTGAAAAAACATTACCCATGAAAAGACTGGGTGAACCAGAAGAGATCGGGAATTTTGTAAAGTCAATAGTAGAAAATAAAATAAAATACCTGTCAGGCGTTACAATTAATTTTGATGGCGCAAACTCTAACTATATTTTTTAAAAATTATTTTTTAAATTCAACATTTGGCGTATCTGGGTGACCTGCAATAGCAATTAGTCCACCATCACGTAATTGTTGTAACAACTGCATAACTTCTTTTTCAACTTGGTTTCTTTGTAATCCTGTTTGCTGTGCAAATACTTCTACCAAATCTGTAACTTTACGCTCCCCATTACAAGACTTCCAAAAGTCTACAATGGCCTGATTTACCATAAATCCTTGCTCATGTTCATTAGCTAATACCATAGAACCATCATCTTGTTGTACTAATTTTCCAACCCCTTGAGGCAATGCAGTCTCATAATTAATTGGTGCAGGGGTGTTTAAACCAGCAGCACCCATTTCTTTAATTTTGAGTTTACCTTCTTCAGTCATTTTATCCATTGACCAT
>Ga0209558_1000758_pt1 | contig 26266 bp, 27 predicted proteins | sample SaaInlV_150m_DNA_3_FD_184674 | JGI IMG/M metagenome (GOLD analysis project Ga0209558, IMG submission 184674) | Marine microbial communities from expanding oxygen minimum zones in the Saanich Inlet - Saanich Inlet SI074_LV_120m_DNA (SPAdes) (version 2) | ecosystem: Environmental > Aquatic >...
GGCGCGCGATGTCGAGGGCCATATAGCGGTAGACGCCGGCGCCGGTGGGGATGTCGCCCATGGTGAAGTGATCACCGGCCACGTAATCTCCCTCGCCAAACATAGCCTCCATAATCACCATGCTGGCATTCAGTTTTTCAATGTTGGCAGCCATAACCTCCGGGTCCGGGGTGTTGGGGAAACTGCGGATCAGTCCCCAGAACACCGGCGTGATGGTGGCCTGTAATTCGGTGTTCTGCCAGTCCATCCACACGTCGGCGATGGCCAGCTCGCCGGCATCGTCGGGGTAGAGGTCGCCATGGCTGTGTTTGCGGCAGAGATACCGGACAATGGCGTTGGATTGGCGCAACGTCAGATCACCTTCCACCAATGTCGGCACCCGCATATTGGGGTTGAGGGATTGGTAGTCTGGAACGTCGATGGTGCCGAAGGTGCCGTCCGGATCGAACCATTCGAATTCGAGGCCCAGCTCGGTCAGCGCCCACAGCGCCTTTTGCACATTAATCGATGAACGCCGCCCGTAGAATTTCAGCATAATTCCTCCAACTCGCAATTTTGGCCTTAAAAGCCTTGTTTTTCGAAGGTCAAACTTGATCGAAAATTGCGCCTGATTACAAGAGTAGTTAATAAAATATTCGAGATCGGACGCAAATTAACCGATATAATGGTAATCGCAATTTTTTAATTGCAAAACAACAGCTTCACTTTATCTTTTGGTTTCGAAACCCCATGTAATACCTGTTACTGATCGAAACTATGCGCGCCGGTCCGGCGCCACTCGGAGAATTCCATGGCAAAATCCCCGGCCAAAAAGAAAAGCCCGCGCGGGCGCTCGAAGAAAAACCAGGTGGCGGCCAAATCGTCGCCCGAGTTGCTGATGAACTTCTACCGGGAAATGCTGTTGATCCGCCGCTTCGAGGAAAAGGCCGGCCAATTGTACGGCATGGGCCTGATCAACGGCTTTTGCCATCTCTATATCGGCCAAGAAGCGGTGGTCGTCGGCCTGCAATCGGTGGCCCAGGAAAACGATTCGGTTATCACCAGCTACCGGGATCACGGCCATATGCTGGCCACCGGCATGGACCCGAAGGGCGTCATGGCCGAATTGACCGGGCGCGCCGGCGGCTATTCCAAAGGCAAGGGCGGCTCCATGCATATGTTCTCCAAGGAGAAAAAATTCTATGGCGGCCACGGCATTGTCGCCGCTCAGGTACCGATTGGCACCGGTCTGGCCTTTGCCCACAAATATTCCGGCGATGGTGGCGTTGCCATGGCCTATTATGGCGACGGCGCCGCCAACCAGGGCCAGGTGTATGAGAGCTATAATATGGCGGCTCTCTGGGAGCTGCCGGTGGTCTTCGTGATCGAGAACAACCGCTACGGCATGGGCACATCGGTGGCCCGCCATTCGGCGACGCCGACCATGTATTCCCGGGGCGAGGCCTACGATATCCCCAATGAAGAGGTCGACGGTATGGATATCGAAGCGGTGCGTGAAGCCGGTGAGCGTGCGCTCGCCCACGCCCGGAGCGGTAAGGGGCCCTATGTGCTCGGCATGCAGACCTACCGCTACCGAGGCCATTCCATGTCCGACCCGGCCAAATACCGGACCCGCGAAGAGGTCGCCAAGGTGCGCGCCGAGCGCGATCCCATCGACCGGGTGCGCCAGGCCTTGCTTGATGGCGGCCATGCTAGCGAAGACGATATGAAAGCGGCGGACGCGGAGATCAAGGCAATCGTCACCGAAGCCGCCGAGTTCGCCCAGCAAAGCCCGGAGCCGGAACCGTCGGAACTGTATACCGACGTGCTCGCCGAGCTTCCAGTTAGCGCTTAAAGGATAAGGATAAAATTATGGCAACCGAAATCCTGATGCCGGCCTTGTCGCCGACTATGACCGAGGGCACGCTAGCGCGCTGGCTGAAAGCCGAAGGCGATGCAATAGCCCCCGGCGATGTTCTGGCCGAGATCGAAACCGACAAAGCCACCATGGAGATCGAAGCCGTTGATGATGGCGTGCTTGGCAAGATCATGGTGGCCGAGGGATCCGAAGGCATCCCCGTCAACACCCCTATCGCGGTGATCCTGGCCGAAGGCGAAGATGCCGCCGCCGTCCCGGAACCTGCGCCTGCGCCAGCCGCGCCCCAAGCGGCCCCGCAAACCGCGCCCGAGCCCGCCGCCGCGCCGCAAGCCGCAGCTGCGATAATCCCGGCGGCGCCCGATTATAACGGCCCGCTCACCACCATCACCCAGCGCGAAGCCTTGCGCGACGCTATCGCCGAGGAAATGCGCACCGACGAGACCATTTTTCTTATGGGCGAGGAAGTGGCCCAATACGAGGGCGCCTATAAGGTCAGCCAAGGCTTGCTTGAGGAGTTCGGCGATAAAAGGGTGGTCGATACGCCGATTACCGAGCATGGCTTTACCGGGTTAGGCGTCGGCGCCGCGTTCGGGGGCTTAAAACCCATTGTCGAGTTCATGACCTTTAACTTCGCCATGCAGGCGATGGATCATTTGATCAATTCGGCGGCCAAAACCCGCTATATGTCCGGCGGCCAGATGGGTTGCCCGATTGTCTTTCGCGGCCCCAACGGCGCCGCCGCCGGGGTCGCCGCCCAGCATTCTCAATGCTACGCCAGCTGGTTTGCCCATATTCCCGGCTTGAAAGTGATCGCGCCCTATTCCGGCTACGATGCCAAGGGGCTGATGAAAGCCGCCATTCGCGATCCCAATCCGGTTATCGTGCTGGAAAACGAAATTCTTTATGGACAAAGCTTCGATGTGCCCGAAGCCGCCGACTACGTGCTGCCCATTGGTCGCGCCCACGTGGAATTGGAAGGCTCGGACGTTACCATCGTCGCCTATTCACGGATGGTCGGCCTTGCCCTGGAAGCGGCGGCAACGTTGGCCGGGGAGGGGATTTCGGCGGAAGTGATCAATCTTCGCTCCTTGCGTCCGCTGGACACCGAAACCATTGTCGCCTCAGTCAAGAAAACCAACCGCTTGATTAGCGTTGAGGAAGGCTGGCCGGTGGCCGGCATCGGCGCCGAGATCGCCGCCATCGCCATGGAACAAGCCTTCGATTACCTGGACGCACCGGTTCGGAGGGTGTGCGGCGCCGATGTGCCCATGCCTTACGCCAAAAACCTGGAAGCCATGTACATGCCAGGCGCAGGTGACATCGCCGACGCCGCCAAAGCCGTTTGTTACCGCTGATCCGAGGGGGCTCAGAATATGGCCATACAAATATTGATGCCGGCCTTGTCGCCGACCATGACCGAGGGCACTCTGGCGCGCTGGCTAAAAGCCGAGGGCGATGCGGTTGCCTCCGGCGATCTGCTGGCCGAGATCGAGACCGACAAGGCGACCATGGAACTGGAAGCCATTGACGATGGCGTGCTCGGCAAAATCATCGTGCCCGAAGGCTCCGAAGGCATCGCCGTCAACGCGCCCATCGCCGTGCTGCTGGAAGAAGGCGAAGATGCTTCGGCAATGGCGGCGCTTGATACCGCGCCGACTGCGCCTCCGCCCACACCCCCGGCAGCACCCGAAGCCGCGCCCAAGGCAGCACCAGCCGCACCCGAAGCAACGCCAACACCCGCACCGGCCCAACCAGCGGGTGGCGCCCGCGTCTTCGCCAGCCCTTTGGCCAGACGTTTGGCGGGCGAGGCGGGATTGGAAATTACAGGCATCATTGGCTCCGGCCCGCATGGGCGTATCGTCAAGGCCGATGTGGAGGCCGCCATCGCCGGCGGCAACGCAGCGCCCGCACCGGCATCCGCACCAGCGCCATCTACGCCGCAATTACCGGCGACCACACCTTCGGCATCGGTCCCCGCCGAAATCCCCGGCGCCGGGCCCTACACCGACATTCCGCACACCAATATGCGCCGGGTGATCGCCGAACGGTTGACCGAATCGGCCCGCGATATTCCGCATTTCTACCTAACGGTCGATTGCGCGATTGATGCCCTGCTGGCTATGCGCAAAGACTTGAACGGGCGCGCGCCGGAAGGCGATGGCGCCTACAAAATTTCGGTCAACGATTTCGTCATTCGCGCCGTCGCCTTGGCCATGCGCAAGGTGCCCGGCGTCAATGTCAGCTGGATGGCGGATGCCACCCGCCAATACGCAGACATCGACGTGGCGGTCGCGGTGGCCACGCCGGGCGGGTTGATCACTCCCATCCTGCGCCGCGCCGATCAAAAGGGATTGGCTGAAACCTCCAATGAAATGAAAGACTTGGCGGCACGCGCCAGGGACGGCAAATTGTCCCTGGATGAATTTCAAGGCGGCGGCTTCACCATTTCCAATCTCGGCATGTTCGGCATCAAGGAGTTCTCCGCCATCATCAATCCGCCGCAATCGTGCATTCTAGCGGTCGGCGCCGGCGCCCAGCGCCCGGTGGTGAAAGATGGTGCGCTCGGCATTGCCACGGTGATGAGTTGCACCCTGTCCACCGATCACCGCACCGTGGATGGCGCACTGGGCGCCGAATTCATGACCGCCTTCAAGGCGATGATCGAAGATCCGCTGACCATGCTGCTATAAGCAAAGGCGAACATGATGGCCAAAACCCCGCAAGCAACTCCAACCAAGTTTGACATCATCATCGTCGGCGGCGGGCCAGGGGGGTATGTGACCGCCATCCGGGCGGCGCAGCTTGGTTTGGCGACCGCGCTGGTGGAGCGCGAGCATCTGGGCGGCATCTGCCTCAATTGGGGCTGCATTCCTACCAAGGCGCTGCTGCGCACGGCGGAGATATACCGCAATATCCGGCATGCGGACGATTTCGGGCTCAAAGTGGAAGGCGTTTCTTTCGATCTCGAGAAAATCGTGGCCCGTTCCCGGGGCGTCGCTACGCAATTGTCTGGCGGCGTCGCACATTTGTTGAAAAAGAACAAAGTTACAGTTTTTGATGGCGAGGGCCGGCTTGATGGCAAAGGCGAAATAACTGTTAGCAAAGATGGCAAAATTGTAGGCGAACTGTCAGCAAAAAACATCATCCTTGCGACCGGCGCCAGAGCCCGCGCTCTGCCTGGCTTGGAGCCCGATGGCAAGCTGATCTGGACCTACAAAGAGGCCATGGTGCCGGACGTTATGCCGAAATCTTTGCTGGTTGTGGGATCTGGCGCCATCGGCATCGAATTTGCCAGCTTCTACCGGGCGCTCGGCGCCGAAGTGACGGTAGTCGAAGTTCTGCCCCGGGTACTGCCGGTGGAAGACGAAGACATCTCCGCTTTCGCCCACAAAGCCTTCGAAGCCGACGGCATGACCATCATGACCTCGGCCACGGTGACCAAGCTGGACAAGGGCAAGAACAACGTCACCGCCACCATTGAAGCGGTCGGCAAATCCAGCCAGATCACCGTCGAGCGGGTGATAATGGCGGTCGGCATTGTCGGCAACGTAGAAAGTTTGGGCCTGGAAGGCACCGGCGTCGAGGTGGACAGAACACATATTGTCATCGATGAATGGTGCCGCACCGGCGAGCCCGGCATCTACGCCATCGGCGATGTGGCCGGGCCGCCCTGGCTAGCCCACAAAGCCAGCCACGAAGGCATTATCTGCGTCGAGAAGATCGCTGGCGTCGAAGGTGTCCATCCCTTGAATACCGGCCGCATTCCCGGCTGCACCTATTGCCACCCGCAAGTAGCCAGCGTCGGCATGACCGAGGCGGCGGCGGTGGAAGCGGGCCACGAGGTGCGCGTCGGCAAATTCCCCTTCGCCGGCAACGGCAAGGCCATCGCGCTCGGCGAGGCCGAAGGGCTGGTCAAAACCGTGTTCGACGCAAAAACCGGCGAATTGCTGGGCGCCCACATGATCGGCGCCGAAGTGACCGAGCTGATCCAGGGCTACGCCATCGCGCAAACCTTGGAGACCACCGAAGCTGAGCTGATGCACACCGTCTTCCCACACCCCACCTTATCGGAAATGATGCACGAATCGGTCCTCGACGCTTATGGGCGGGTGATCCATTTTTAGCGATGGCAAGTTATTCTTGAGCAAATGCGATTGAGGCAGCCAATGCCACCAATCTCCAAAGTTGTCGGCGCGGTAATGGTATGGATTTTAGCAGGCGCATTTTCCGTTTGGATGAGTATCGACATTGCGGGCGAAGAATGGCTGTTGTGGTTGTTTATATTTTGGATAATTCCGGTTCCAGTGATAATTGGATGGCAACTCTTGGTTGGCTTATACAACTTCCTCGTCAAGAAATTATCTAGGATTTAAAATTGACCAAGACCACCGCACTCCGCCACCCGGAAAAACGCAACAATCCGGACAGTCCGAGCCCGCGCAAGCCGGCCTGGATCCGGGTCAAGGCGCCGAACTCGCCGGTCTACGGTGAAACCAAGGCGCTCATGCGCGGTCTTGGCCTGACAACCGTCTGCGAGGAGGCGGCGTGCCCGAATATCGGTGAATGCTGGGCCCAGCGCCACGCCACGGTGATGATTTTGGGCGAGATTTGTACCCGCGCCTGCGCCTTTTGCAACGTCGCCACCGGCAAACCCGGCCCGGTCAATCCGTTGGAGCCGGAAAATGTCGGCATCATGGCGCAAAAGACCGGCCTCAAACACATGGTCATCACGTCGGTGGACCGGGATGATCTGGCCGACGGCGGCGCCGATCAATTCGCAGCCTCTATCGAAAGTGTCCGGCAAATGTCTCCGGGCACCACGACCGAAGTGTTAACCCCTGATTTCCGGGACAAAGAGGGCGCGCTAGAAACGGTGATCGCCGCCAGACCGGACGTATTCAACCACAATCTGGAGACTGTGCCGCGCCTCTATCCAACGATTCGTCCCGGCGCCCGTTATTTCCATTCCCTAAAACTGCTGCAAACGGCGAAAGAGTTGGACGCGGACCTGTTCACCAAGTCCGGAATCATGGTCGGGCTTGGCGAGGAAATGGGGGAGGTGGGCCAGGTGATGGACGACCTGCGCTCGGCCAATGTGGATTTTTTGACCATCGGTCAATATCTGCAACCGACCCCCAAGCATGCCCCCCTTGAGCGTTTCGTGACCCCGGAAGAATTCAAAGAACTGGAAACCAAGGCCTACGCCAAAGGTTTCTTGAAAGTCTCGGCCACGCCGTTGACCCGGTCTTCCTACCACGCCGACGAAGATTTCCAGGCACTGCGCGCTGCCCGGCAGAAATCGCTCTAGGTCTTGGCGTGACGGCCAAAGAAAACCTTTCGTTAGCTTTTAAACGCCTATAAGCCACACATGCCTACCCATGCTGAAAAAAGGCGCTTGCCGCACTCGCCGGAACAGATGTTCGACCTGGTTTCCGATGTGGAAAAATATCCTGAATTCCTGCCCTGGTGCGTGGCCACCCGCATCCGTGGGCGAGAAGAGGGTGAGACAGGCGACACGATCACCGCCGATATGGTTATCGGCTACAAGATGTTCCGCGAACGCTTCACCTCAAAAGTCATACTCGACCGGCCCGGCATGCGTATCGACGTTGCCTATTCGGAAGGCCCGTTTCGGTATCTAAATAACCACTGGCTCTTTTTGGAAGACGGCGACGGCACCATTGTCGATTTCTATGTAGACTTCGAATTCCGCTCCAGATTGTTGCAGAAATTGATCGGCGCCGTCTTCAATGAAGCAGTGAAGATCATGGTGCATGCTTTTGAAAAAAGGGCATTAAAGATATACGGCCCTTAACTTTTCGTCGTGCCATCCCGGCTACAATATCGCCAACATCATATCCAGTGCCTTGTCCACCGTGGCCAGGCGCACCGCCGTCCGGTCGCCGTCGAAGCGGGGAATCTCACACACCGATTGTGCGCCGCGCAAGGCAACGGCGATGGCCACCGTACCCACCGGTTTTTCCGGCGTGCCGCCGCCCGGCCCGGCGACACCGGTCACGCCAACCGACAAATCCGCCGGGCAAATATTAAGCGCGCCCTCGGCCATGGCGATGGCGGTTTCGGCGCTAACCGCACCATGCGCGACGAGGGTTTTTTTGGGCACGCCGACCACTTCCATCTTGGCTTCGTTGGTGTAGGTAACAAAGCCGCGCTCGAACGCCGAAGACGAGCCAGCCACCGAAATAAGGGCGCCGGCGATCAGGCCGCCAGTACAGCTTTCGACCGTGGCCAGCATCACGCCGGCTTCGGTGGACGCTTCGATCAGCCGCGCCGCCCGGGCGAGGGTTTCATCGGAAAACATGGGCCAGGGCTCCTTAAAATTTAGAAATTATGGTTCAAGCCAGAGGCGCAGGATCAAAAGCAATATGGCGGCATATATGCCAGCCAGGATATCATCGAACATGATGCCGAGGCCGCCCTTGATACGCCTATCGGCCCAAGACACCGGCCACGGCTTGACGATATCGAAAAACCGGAACAGCACAAATCCGGCCGCGTATAGCACCAAATCCGCGGGCACCACCAACAAGGTCAGCCATTGCCCGGCGACCTCGTCGACCACAATCTCGCCAGGATCATCGCCGCCAAGGGTCCGCGCATGCACCGACGATGCCCAGACGCCAAGCAAGAATACCGCCAAAGTGGCGAACGCCAGCCAAGGCGCGCCGCCCCATATCTGGATCAGCCAGGCCAGTGGCAACGCCGCTACAGAGCCCCAGGTTCCAGGCATCTTCGGTAGCAGACCGGCGCCAAAGAATACCGCAATGAAGGCCGCGAATCGTTGCATCAAACGAAAGGAGCATGAATTTCCGGCAATTCCAACATCAAACAATTGCGTGCCTGACGACGGCGGGATATCTGGGCTATCGCGGGCAAAATATTGATGGTCAGGCATAACGCGTTCAAATTTCAATAGGATTCGGCGCGGTCCTATCTGCCGACCAAGGAGACGCCCGATCTCACTAGAAATATTTACCGATTCGCATTCATAACTGTTGCAAGATTTTGGCGGTTTCGATACCGTCAATTAAGACCGGTTGCGTGCGTCGGAAGTGGAAAAGACGCAAAATTAAACGGCGAAAGTTCAAACGCAAATGCTGGTGTGGTGAAGGGGCTAATGGCACGTAATCCCGTATCGAAGGCTGCGTCGCGCGCAATTAAGCGCTACTTTCCGGAACGCGAATTCATTTTGCGCACCGAAGGCAGGGTGGTTTATCTGCGTATTTCGCGCGGCATCCAACTCTCTGTTCTCGCCCTGATTTTCGCTGGTATCGGCTGGAGCGCCTATTCCTCCGTCGGCCTATTCGCCTCCGAGAAGATCATCGACGCCAAGGATGAAAGCATCCTCAACGCCCGGCTGGTCTACCGCAATCTGCTCTCCGATGTCTCCCAGTATCAGGAGCGCTTCACCTCCCTGACCGACGAATTACAGAAAAACCATGCACTGGTGCTGGGTTTGGTGCAGACCAATTGGTCCTTGCAGGAAAATTTGAAATCCGCCGAAAGCCGGTTGCAGAACCAGCGCCAGGAGGAATCCAATATCCTGGCAGCGCGCGCAGCCTTAAAGAAAAAATTGAGCCGTATCGAAACCGACATGCAGCAGATGAACAAACACAATTTCAATCTGCGCGGCAATCTGTCTTCGATCACTTCAAACCTTGAAAACGCTCTGGCGCAGCGCAACGATGCGCAATTGAAAGTCGGCAAGCTGAAGACGCGCATCGGTAATTTGGAAACCAATATCGAGCAATTGCACGAAGCCGAGATCGAAAGCGTCGAACGGCTTGCTGGGCGCACCCAGCGCAATATCGATTATGTGGAATCGATCCTCAAACGGACCGGGTTGAAATTGGCTAAGCTGTTGACCGAAGCCACCGCCGGGAAAGGCGGGCAGGGCGGCCCGTTCATGGCCATCAGCCCGCTGACCGATCCTGCCGACCGCTTGAAAGCGGGCTTAGTGAACCTGGATATCACCCTCGACAAGTGGGACGCCATCAATCAGGTATTCAACGTCATGCCGCTGTCTCCGCCGCTAGATCAATATTCGATCTCCAGCCATTACGGTAAACGGCGCGACCCAATGAACCGGCGCTGGGCGATGCATTACGGCATTGATATGGGCGGCGCGCTGCGCACCTCGGTTTACGCCACGGCGCCGGGCGTGGTGCGCTACGCCAAGCGCAAGGGAAAATATGGACGCCTGATCGAGATTGATCACGGCCAGGGGTTCCGGACCCGCTACGGCCATCTTCATAAGATTCTTGTTAAGCGCGGCCAAAAGGTGGATTATCGCACCAAGATCGGATTGCTTGGAACTTCGGGCCGCAGTACCGGCCCGCATCTCCATTACGAAATTATCCACAAAAAGCGATCCATCAATCCCTGGAGATTTATCAAGGCTGGCCGCTATGTTTTCCAAAGGCAGTAAAGAGATCGCCTCGACCCCTCCGGCGCCAAAGACGCCGGCGCCGCCGTCGCTTCTCAGCACCGATCTTAAAATTACCGGCGATCTCGTCAGTCAGGGCGAGCTTCAGGTCGATGGCCAGATTGATGGGGATATCCACACCGATGTCCTCATTGTCGGCGAAACGGCGCAGATCAATGGCGAGATTACCGCCGACAGCGTTCGTGTTCATGGCTATGTGACCGGGCAAATCAAGGCGCGCTCAGTATCGCTGGCGAAATCGGCACACGTGCTTGGTGATATCCTACACGAAAACCTGTCAATCGAGCAGGGAGCGTTCCTGGAAGGCCATTGTCGGCGCATTGAAACTGGCCGCCGGGAAAGCGAAGGCACCATCAAACTGCTGGTCAAGGGCGGCGCCAAGAACAAGAGCGATCCGCCGCCGAAAAAAGCCGAAGCCGAAAGCGCGTGACCTAGTCCGCGCTAATAACTTCTCCGAACATTTTTCGGTCCACATTGCCGCCCGTGGCGATGATCACTACCGTCTTGCCGGCAAAGCGATCTTGGTCCTGCATTAGAGCCGCAAGAGCGATGGCGCCGGACGGCTCGAACACCACTTTCAGCGCATCGAAGGCCAAACCCATGGCGCTGCGCACCCAATCATCGGACACCGTGAGCCCGCCCGCCAATAGGGCGCCGGTCACTGGAAAAGTCACCTTGCCCGGCGTTTCGATCAACAAGGCATCGCAAATAGACGGCGCCGGTGGATCGATCTCGATGCGTTCGCCCGCCGCCAGAGAGCGCGCCGTATCGTCGAAACCAACTGGTTCGACAGCATACACTTCGGTTTCCGGACTCATTTGGCGGAGCGCGACGGCGGTGCCGCCGATCATGCCGCCGCCGCTGCAAGGGCCGAGAACCGCGTCCAGCCTGACGTTCAGCGCCTCTGCCTGGGCGGCGATCTCGAGCCCGACGGTGCCTTGCCCGGCCATCACGTCTAAATCGTCATAGGGCGGCACCAGGGTCGCACCGGTGCGCATCGTGATTTCGTTGGCAATCGCGACCCGGTTGGCTTCGCGGCGGTCATAGGCAATGACAATTGCGCCATCGGCCTTGGTGTTCCGGGTCTTGATGGCGGGCGCATCGGCGGGCATGACGATTTGCGCCGGGGCACCCAAAATACGTGCCGCGCGGGCGACCCCCTGGGCATGGTTTCCCGATGAAAACGCAACCACGCCTTTGGCCCTTTGCTCCGGCGTAAGCTGAGAAATTTTGTTATAGGCGCCGCGAATTTTAAAGGCGCCGGTGCGTTGCAGGCATTCCGCCTTGATCAGCACGCGGGCGCCGGTGGCTGCGTTGATGGCATCCGATTCCAAAAGCGGGGTTACCAGGGCAACGCCATCCAGACGCTTTGCGGCGGCGGTGATGTCGGCGAAATCGATGGGCAAGGGGGCAGGCAACCGGTAATCCTTAACGCCGCAACAGTGCTTCCGGATTGAAGGCCATCTGATTGTCGGCGGCCATTTCCCGGTAGATATGCAGGTTTTCCAGAACCCGCTGCACATAGTTGCGAGTCTCGGAAAACGGGATCAATTCGATCCAGTCGATGGCATCGACACTGGGATCGCGAGGATCGCCGTTGAGCTTGATCCAGCGGCGCACCCGATTGGGCCCGGCGTTGTAGGCGGCCAGGGTCAAAACGTAGGAATTGCTGAAGCTGGCCAGCAATTCCACCAGGAAGGTCTGGCCGATGCGCAGATTATAGCCGGCATCCTTGATCAGACGGCTCTTGTGGTAGGGGATGCGGTGGCGCTTGGCCACCCGCATGGCTGTCGCCGGCATCAATTGCATCAACCCGCGGGCGCCCGCATGGCTAATGGCTTCGGAATTGAAGGCACTTTCCTGGCGGATTAGGGCATGGATAAAGGGCGCCTCCAACCGATAGCTGAGCACCGATGACGCTAGGCGGGGATAACCGGCTTCGACCAGATTGATGCCTTTGGCGAGCCCCAGTTTGGCGACCAGAACGGCTAAATCCGGACGCCCCGAAGCGCGCGCCAATCGCGCCGTCTCGGACAGCCAGCCCGGCGTTTTACCCATGCGGCTCAGGTGCTGGATGAAGGGCCGCATCAGCGTCTGCAGCTTCGCCGAATGCATGACGCGCACCATGCGCACCAATTCATGGGCGGCGAAACCGGCGGCCATACCGTCTTCGGTTTGCGGCGCCGGCGGCAGAGCGAAATTGTGCGTATCGCCAATTTTATGGCTGGCCATCTGGCCGTAATAGGTGGTTGGAAATTTGGCTGCCCGGCCATACCAAAGGCGGCTCTGCTTGGTCTTTTTCTGCACCTCGGCGGCGCGCGCCGACCAGTAGGCGCCGCGCGCCCGGCTGATGGGATATTTGGCGATCCGATAGAGATTGTTGAAATGGCCAAAGGCAATGTCGGTATCACCAAGAAATCGCAGCGCAATCCAGCCGGCCAGCCATTCCCCTTCGGCAAAGCCGGGTCCGCCGGCCTGGCCATGATGCTTGGCAATGCGGTAGGCGGCCGAAATATGACCGTCGCGCAAAGCCCGGCGCACCAGAATCTCTCGCTCCCGCCACCAGCGCCGGGGGCGCACCAGATCACCCGGCACATCGCTCAGCAGGGCGCGGGCCTGCTCGTCGCGGCCCTTGCGGCGGCGCCAGCGCAGGCGCTCATAGATCAGGCCGGTATTGTTGATCAGTTTTTCCGGCACTCTTTGAATGGTCCGGTCGACGCCGCCCCGGTGGCGGCGCAAGGCCACTCGGGCTTCGGCCAGGGCCCGGTAATCGGGATTGACCCGCCGGTACATACGCCGCACCGCATAGTGTTGGCCGTTCCAGAGCAGCCGGTCGAGGCGCTGGATATGGTTATCCCGGGTGAGGTAGCCGCGGAAGCGCTTGTAAAACTGACGTTCCTGCTGGGCGCCGAAGGCCCCTCTTACCCAAACCCGGCGCAACAAATCGCGGGCTTCGTCTTTGCGGCCGAGATTGATCAACGCGCCGGCCATGGCCGCGCCGCCAGCCGATGTCAACGGCGCCCGAGCGCCAAACCAATCGAGTTTGGCTTGATCGGGCAGGGCAGACGGCATGGCTTCCTCGGCCCGGCGGCGGATCAGGGCAATGCGCGGCCAGTCGGCCTGGGTCTTCAAAAACATGGTCAGCTCGTGAAATCCGGCGCCGGATTTTCTGGACCGCATCCGGTTCCAGCGAAGAATGGCGCGCATATCGGCATTTTTAAGTCCGCTGGCGAGGCGCTTGTATTCGGTCCAGTTATTTTTCTTTGCCGCCGCCAGCACTTTTTTGGCAAGCAAGCCATCCCGCACATGCGACGGCTCGGCGGCACCCGCCGGGGCGTTGGCAAGCACCAGGAACGCGCCAATCAAAAGAGCGGCGGCGGCGCGCCCATAATCTGTCCGGTTCGGTGTAAGCAATTTCATAAATGCACCTCAGCCAATCATAGGTTTGTTTTGCCGCCGCCGCAAATTTCAGGTCCCCGCGAGGCGCTATCATCTTGTGGCAAGCGGGACATGCGACTATGTTGCCGGGGCTCCGGTTGGGGGCCTGGGAAAGGAGAATTTCGATGTTTAGAGGCTCGTTCGTCGCCTTGATCACGCCGTTCAAGGATGGCGCCTTTGACGAGGCCGCCTTTCGGGGCCTCGTGGAATGGCAGATTGCGGAAGGCACGCAAGGGCTGGTTCCCTGTGGCACAACCGGCGAATCGCCGACCCTTAGCCATGAAGAACACCGTCGGGTGACCGAAGTTTGCATCGAAGTTGCGGGCGGCCGCGTGCCGGTGATTGCCGGCGCGGGCTCCAACTCGACGCAGGAATCCATGGACCTCGCCGTTCACGCCAAGACCGCCGGCGCCGATGGGGCTCTGGTGGTCACGCCCTATTACAACAAGCCGACCCAAGAAGGCATGTATCAGCATTTCAAGGCGATCAACGACGCCGTCGATATTCCGATCATCATCTACAATATCCCGCCGCGCAGCGTCATCGATATGTCGGTCGCCACCATGGCGAGGCTGGCGAAGCTACCCAATATCGTCGGCGTCAAGGATGCCACCAGCGATTTGAATCGCCCAATCCTGACGGAAATCGAGATTGGCGCCGATTTCTGCCAGCTGTCCGGCGAAGACGGCACCGCCATTCCGTTCCTGGCCGCCGGCGGCCATGGCTGCATCTCGGTCACCGCCAATATCGCGCCCAAAATGTGCGCCGATATGCAGAACGCCTGGGCAGACGGCGATGTCGCAGACGCCATGGCGTTGCAAAGCAAGCTGATGCCAGTACACGGGGCGCTGTTTTGCGAGACAAGTCCCGGCCCAGTCAAATATGCCGCAGGTTTGCTCGGCATTTGCGCCGACGAGACGCGCCTACCGATGACCGAGATTGCCGAGGTCTCCAAGGCACGGGTCCGGGACGCCATTCAGGGAGCCGGCATCACCCGCTGATGCGCACATAGACCATGGCCAAGAAAACCGACCCCGACGGCAATATCGTCGCCCGCAACCGACGCGCCCGGCACGATTATTTCATCGAAGAGACGTTGGAGGCGGGATTGGTGCTGCTCGGCACGGAGGTGAAATCTCTGCGCGGTGGGCGCGCCAGCATAGAGGAATCCTACGCCGCCGAAAAAGACGGCGAGATATTCCTGCTGAACACCTATATCCCGGAATATTCCTCGGCCAGCATCGGCCAGCATGAAACGCGGCGGCCCAGAAAGGCGCTCTTGCGGAAGCGCGAGGTGCGCAAACTGGCCGATGCGGTGAGCCGCGAGGGGCGCACCATCGTTCCGCTGGCGATCTATTTCAATAAGCGCGGCCTGGCCAAGGTTGAGTTGGGCGTCGCCACCGGAAAACGCAAATACGACAAGCGCCAATCGGCCAAGGCGCACGACTGGAAGCGGGATCAGGCGCGCATTATGCGGGGAAGATAGGTGCCGGGCCTTTAAGGCTGCTCGAAGTTAAAAATCTCGGTCACCGGCAGCACGCCGATATCGCGCAGCTTCAGGTTTTGCGGATCGTCCAGATCGGCTAGGTTTGAGATGCGGCCATAGGTGGACGGGGTCACCATCTCGGCGCCATCGTCGGTCTTGCGGCGGATGCCGAAATCCAGATGTTCCCGCTCCCGCGTGCTCAGCGAGGTCATCAGGTTCTTGCTCGCCCAGATGGCGCCGCCGGTGGCGAAATCCGAGAGCCGGGCGGCCCGGTTGATGGTGTCGCCAAGCACCGTAAATTCTAGATGGGTCGACGTCTGATAGGCGCCGAACCATTCCTGGCCCTCGTCGAGGCCGATATTCAAGATCAGCGCGTTCGCCCAGTTCTTACGCTCCCGCCATTCCCGGTCGATGGCATACATGGCCTCTTTCATCTCGGCGGCGCAACGGACCGCGTTGAGAGCGTAGTTACAATCGGGCTGGGGGAAGAAATAATATAGAATGCCGTCCCCCACATGCTTGCCGTGGGTGGCGTAATATTTGCGGAAAATGGGCTCCATAGTGCCCCAGACCTGGTTGATCAGCTCGAAATATTCCTCAGGCGGCAGTTCGGCGCAGATTTTGACCGAGCTCTGAATATCGGCCACCAGCACGGCGAGGGGGGTCATATAGGGTTTGCGGCCCCGCAACAGATCCCGGATCGCGATGTCACGGCGCGCCAGCAAGGTCATCAAGGGGTTATGATCGGCCACCACCGGCACATAGGTAAAGAACGTGCCTTCACGGAAAAAGCTGGCATAAAGGTTGTAGCGCACCGGCTCGGCGCCGCGGGGCGCGAAATTAACTTCGGTGTCTTTAACAGCGCGCGAGGTAACCGGCTCGACCCGGTCATAGATGTCGGCCAATTCCTCGATCAACTCGCCCTCGATGTGACCGTCAAGGGTCAACAGGCCCGCCTTCGACAAACGGTTCTTGGCGATCGCAAGATGAAAGGCCAGTATCTCTTCGCGCCCATCGGCGGTGCCGGTGCGGCCTTCGAACAGCAAACGGAAGACGTTGCGGTCGGCGATGTCGCTGGACAACCCGCGCCCGGTTTCGAAGATGTCGGCTTCAGCAGCCTCGTTGGCCCATTCGATCTCAAACTTATTGTTGACCAGATAGGCGGGATGATCGAGCCCCTCGATGGTCAATTGCAATCCGCGGCCATTGTTTGCATCGGCGTTGATGGTAGTCGGCACATTATCCTGGGCGGGATTTGGCGGCGGCGGGCCATCGGCGAGGGGGGCCAGACGCTCGGAAATTTCCGCCATGCGCACGCCCTGACCCTTCAAGGTGGCAATCTCTGCCAGACGCTGCAGCACATCTTCCGGAAAATAACCAAGTCGCCGCGCCGGATCATTTGGACTGTCCGGGTTGCGCACCTCGGGCCCCTGGATCAAGCCCTGGGCAATATAATTGTTTAGCGTCGCCCGAGATATTCCAGTTTTTTCAATGACTTCCCGACTGGTCAACATATCAAAAGCCTCCAAATTACCGCTATTACGGCAATCTCCCTATTCCCAATGGAGACAGTTATACTAACAAACCATGAATTTGTACAGTATAATTATACGGTCTAATTACTTGCATCCGATCACCATCGTGCGCATATGACCATTGCTAATCATTTCCTTCCTGAAACGCACCGGCAATTAAGATTGGAACCTCCGATGGCACAACCTCTCCTGCATCTGGTATTCGGCGGCGAAATCGCCGATCCGTCGGGCGATGATTTCGTCGACGCCGACAATCTCGATGTTGTCGGCATCTTCCCGTCTTACGCGGCGGCCATGACCGCCTGGCAGGGCGCTAGCCGCCGCAATGTGGATCATGCCCACATCAAATATGTGATTGTGCATCTGCACCGCTTGATGGATCCCGATCACCCGACAGCCGGTTTTCAGGAACGGGCTTCGGACCGGGACGGCGGCGGGCGCTAGCGAAAACTTCGGCAGATGGCGTTAGCGCGGCGGCAACGACCAATGCGCCATAGGTAGTCCCGCCACTGGCGAGCGGAAATAGGGGATAGTATTGCCCTTCAGACTGCCGAGATAGACCGTTTTCAGATCGGGTCCGCCGAACGTTACGCTGGCCAGCCAAGGCGCCAGTTGGCCGCCAGTTTTGGCGAGGGTGTCGAAACTGACAGCACCGCCGGATGCAAATTCCCGCTCAAATTTTTCCGTTGCCTCTGCATTACCGTCTTCGAACAAAGTGAGCGCGTCACCTTCGGGCGTGATCGCCAACAGCTGGTCCGCAAATATCATAGTCAGCCAGATATTGCCGAATGCATCGAAGGCAAGCCCATCGATCAGGCCTTTTCCTAAATCCGACGGGCCATATATTTCGTAATCGGTGAGGGTGCCATCATCTTGAACCCGCATACGACTGACCCGCTTGCCGCAGGTTTCGGCGATGTACATCCATTGCTCATCGGCATCGAGGCGGATTTCGTTGGTGAACGAAAGCCCGTCGGCGACGATACGGATGCCTTTGTCGTCCACCAGCGCGATATAGCCGTCGTCGATATCGTTCCTGATAGCCTCGCTCCAAGGATTGATCTTGGTGGAGACAGTGATCCAGATACGGTTTTTCGAATCGCGAAGCACGAAATTGACCTTGCCCATGGGCTGGCCGTCGATGCTGTCATAGAGGGTCCGGGTTTCACCGGAGCGGCTCATCACCTCCAAAAGATCGGTACCGAAATTTGAAATCAGGATGTCGCCGTTGTCGGCAAAAGCCAATCCGTTGGGCAAAGTGCCATAGAGCAGGCTGTCTGCCTGGCCCGCATCCAGATCGAAATGGCCGTCCACGGTTTGGGTGATCAATTCTTGCGTGCCGTCCGCCGAAATCTTCATGACGCCGCCCCTAGCGTCCGCCGACCAGAGCGTGCCATCCGGCTCCGCCAGAATACATTCGGGGCGCTGCAGATCAACTCCGATGGTTTGGATATCCGCCAGATCCAGACGCCAGTCCCGAAGCGGATTGGGCCCCTTGGGGTTGGCGGCGATCAAATTACCCTCCGCCTAATCCCGAAGGGCCTGGCTGGCAGCGATGAACGCGGCTTGCAATTCATCGAAGCTGTTGGTCACCTGGAAGTCTGGAAACTCGGCGATGACGTTGTCCGGCGCTCGGAACAAGATGCCGCAATCGGCCTCGGCCAGCATGTTGGTGTCGTTGTAGGAATCACCGGTTGCGATGGTTTTGAAATTCAAGCTCTGCATGGCCCGAACCGCTTCGCGCTTATGATCGTCCATGCGCAGCCGGTAATCGGTAATGCGCCCGTCCTTGGCGATATCCAGATGGTGGCAAAACAACGCCGGCCACCCCAGTTTGCGCATAAACGGCTCGGCGAATTCATAAAATGTGTCGGACAGGATCACCACCTGGAAGTTTTCCCGGAGCCAGTCCAGAAATTCCGGCGCGCCGTCCAGCGGATCCATTTCGCCGATCACATCCTGAATGATGCCGATGCCCAGATTGTTATTTTTAAGGATCGCCAGACGCTGGCGCATGAGGGCGTCGTAATCTGGGATATCGCGGGTAGTCGCGCGTAGATCATCGATGCCGGTCTTCTCGGCAACGCCGATCCAGACTTCGGGGATCAAAACCCCCTCCAAATCCAGGCACGCAATTTCCAACGGTTCCACCCCCTAGTTGATGGGCGCGGTATATCATATTCCTCGGCTGGGAAAAGCCATATTACACGCCCCGGCGGTCAGGAACGCGGCAATAAACCGGCCAGGCCTTCGAACACGGATTCAAACATGTCCACCGTCAGGCGCCGCGTATTGGTGTTGTAGCGAGAACAATGATAACTGTCGGCCAGCACCAGCCCCGACGGTAATTGATGCTGGGCACCGTGGCTGAACTTGAACAGGCTCTTGCGCTGGCCAAGGACCGTTAGCACCGCCCCATGGGCCACCACGCCCAGCGCCAGAAGCACACGCAAGTGGCCCATGGCGCCGATTTCTTCGGCCAAATAGGCGCCGCATTCCTTGATCTCGGCGCCGACCGGCTTGTTTTCCGGGGGCAGACAACGCACCGCGTTGGTGATGCGGCAGTTGCGTAAACGCAAGCCGTCGTCCGGGCCGGCGCCATATCGGCCCTCGGAGAGCCCAAATTTTTCGATGGTCTGATAAAGAAGATCGCCGGCGTAATCGCCAGTAAAAGGCCGGCCTGTACGATTAGCGCCGCCGCGCCCAGGGGCCAGACCGACGATCAGCAATTCCGCGTCCAGGCTGCCGAACGAGGCAACCGGCGCGTTGTGCCAATCGGGTTCTTGGGTGCGGACCTGTTCGCGCAATTGGACCAGACGCGGACAGCCGCCGCAATCACGGCCGGGCGTATTCATTAGGAACGGCTTAAACCTTAGGCGGATTCGCGGTAATCGCCATGATCGGCGACCGAAATGATATCGCCATCATCCACCAGATCGTCACCGTCATCATCCTCGTCCTGTTCCAAGGGATGCACCGGCATCGATTGGGACTGGCCGCCCTGGCGTTCAATCTGGGGTCGCAAGTCCGACAATTCCAGAAACACGTCGGCCTGGCGGCGCAGCTCGTCGGCGATCATCGGCGGCTTCGATTTTACGGTCGAGACCACGGTCACTCGCTTGCCCTTACTTTGCGACCATTCCACCAGCCGGCGAAAATCGCCGTCACCGGAGAAAATAACCACGTGATCGATATGCGGCGTCATTTCCATAACATCGACGGCCAGCTCGATATCCATGTTGCCTTTGATTTTGCGGCGTCCCGCAGTATCGGTGAATTCCTTGGTCGGCTTGGTGACCATGGTGTAACCATTGTAATCCAACCAATCCACCAGCGGGCGTATCGGCGAATATTCCTGGTCCTCCACCAATGCGGTATAGTAGAAGGCACGCACCATGTAACCTTCTGCGGAGAAAATCTTTAACAATTTTTTGTAATCGATATCGAAGCCCAATGCGCGGGCTGCAGCATAGAGATTTGATCCATCGATGAATAAAGCAATACGCTCATTCGGGTAAAAATTCATCTCAAGGCATCCTAATTTTTTAAATCAAATGCAATTTTTGTTAACTTAGTCAACGATATATCAATCGCTGTTTGTTGTCTAGTTGCCACCGCGAATTAAAACCATCCGAAGGTTACAATTATTGATGAGTTCGGCCAAATCCGCCTCCGGGCGCTGAAAGGGAAGATCGTTGATTTACCTCGCAATCGGCTCAAATTTACCATCCGTGGCCTATGGCGAGCCTCAGGCGAACTGCGAAGCAGCGATTGCCCTGCTGGAAGCGTCGGGGATCAGCATCGAAGCCTGTTCTCCCTGGTACGAAAGCCAGCCGATACCAGCTTCGGAGCAGCCGAATTTCGTCAATGGCGTGGCCGCCGTATCCTGCAGCTTAAGCCCCCAAACCATGCTAGAAGTTTGCCAGAGCATTGAAAACAAACTGGGACGGGCACGCCCGGCGGCCATCAACGCAGCGCGCACCCTCGATATCGACATCATCGATTGGAACAGCCAATCGATCCGGGAAGCGGCGCTGGAAATTCCCCATCCCAGGCTCTCGGAGCGATTGTTCGTGCTTGGCCCGCTCCGCGATATCGCGCCGGGCTGGCGCCATCCGGTGACAGATATCGCCATCGCCGATTTGATTGCCGCCCTTGGACCGACGCAAATTATTCAAAGGCTCGTGTAAATCGGCGTCATTCAGCTTGTGTTTTGGCGAAATGACGGTATACAGACGCCACCCCAATCACTGCCAGTGGCGGAACCGGCCCATTTTGGCTATTCCATGCCCGCAAATAGGAGATTTCAATGGCGCGTGTCACCGTTGAGGACTGTATCGAAAAAATTCCCAATCGTTTTGATCTGGTTTTGGTCGCCTCACAGCGCGCCCGCGCCCTGTCATCGGGCACGGAATTGACCGTCGAGAAGGATAACGACAAAAATCCGGTCATTGCCTTGCGCGAAATCGCCGATGAGACCATCGAGATTGCCGAAGTCGAAGAAGCCATGATCAAAGGGCTGCAAAAACATTTGGAGCCTGATGTACCCGACGACGAGGAAATGGATCAGCTCACTTCCGGCGACGATTTCATGAACATGGCCAGCGAATTAAAACCCGACATGGTACTGGGCGGCACCGGCGATGCTAGTGAAATGCCGGCCTTTACCGATAATATCATCGAAAAAGACGGCTCGGACGCGGATACGGGCGGCGGCGACGCTAAAGACGCCGGCGAAGAGGCGGACAAATAGCCTTATTTAAAGGTGCCTAAAGCGCTTTTTTAATTCTTTCTCTTTCTTTTCGCATTTGCCGGGCTAATTTAGGAGCTCTGGAAGTGAAGCGCCCCTTTTTGCGCCAATGGGGGGCGGCTGAAAGGAAGCGATGATACGCCAGTTCGAACTCGTTGAAGCGGTGAAATCGTACGACCGGATGGTCGACGAAGACGCGCTCAACCGCGCCTATGTGTTTGCCATGAAGGCGCACGGCAATCAAAAGCGTGCCTCCGGCGATCCCTATTTCCTGCATCCTCTGGAAGTCGCCGGCATCCTCACCGAATATAAGCTTGATACCTCGTCGATCATCACCGCCTTGCTGCACGACACCATCGAAGACACCGACGTTACGTCCGCCGAAGTGAACGAACAGTTCGGCGAAGAGGTGGCGCAACTGGTTGATGGCGTCACCAAGCTGACGCAGATCGAATTGCAGTCGCAGCAATCCGATCAGGCGGAAAATTTTCGCAAATTGCTGCTCGCCATGTCCGAAGATATTCGCGTGCTGCTGGTCAAACTGGCCGACCGGCTGCACAACATGCGCACGCTTGGATATATCAAAAGCAATGATAAGCGCCGCCGCATCGCATCAGAAACCATGGAGATTTACGCGCCCCTGGCCGAACGCATCGGCATGCAGGAGCTAAAGAACGAGCTGGAAGATTTATCCTTTGCCGAATTGAACGCCGAGGCGCGTGGCTCGATCATCCAGCGCCTGCAATTTTTGCGCGATCAAGGCCGCGACAATGTGGAAGCCATCATTGCCGAGCTCACCGAAACCATGCGCGCCGAGAAATTACGAGCCGCCGTCAACGGCCGCGAAAAACTTCCCTATTCCATCTGGCGTAAGACACAGCGCAAAAAAATCTCCTTCGAACAGGTCGCCGATATCATGGCTTTTCGGGTGCTGGTCGAAAGCGCTGAAGATTGCTACCGCGCCCTCGGCATAATCCATTCCGCCTATTCGAGCGTGCCGGGGCGTTTCAAGGATTACATCTCGACGCCCAAGTCGAACGGCTATCAGTCCCTGCATACGGCGGTGATCGGCCCGGCCAAGCAGCGTATCGAAATTCAAATCCGCACCCACGATATGCACGAGGTGGCCGAATTGGGGGTCGCCGCCCATTGGCAATACAAACACGGGCTCGACCGCAATCACGGCCACGATTACCGCTGGCTCCGGGAACTGCTGGATATTCTTGACCACGCCGCATCGCCCGATGATTTTCTCGAGCACACCAAACTGGAAATGTTCGCCGATCAGGTGTTCTGCTTTACCCCGGCGGGCGAAGTGATCGCGCTTCCCGGTGGCGCGACACCGGTAGACTTCGCCTATGCCGTCCATTCCGAGGTCGGCGATACCTGCGTCGGCGCCAAAATCAACGGTCGCTCGACGCCGCTACGCACCGAATTGGAAAACGGCGATCAGGTGGAGATCATCACGTCGGGCGCACAAACGCCGTCGCCCATGTGGGAGAATTTCGTGGTCACCGGCAAGGCCCGCGCCCGCATTCGCCGCTTCATCCGGCTGCGCCAGAAAGAGGAATATATGTCCCTCGGCCGCGCCATCTTAGAGCGCGCCTTCGCGGCTGAAGATTACGCCTTCAACGAAGCCTTGCTGGGCGATGTGCCAACCGTATTTGCGCTTGCGTCTGCCGATGATCTGGCCGCTGCGGTCGGCGCCGGGGAAATCACCGGGCGCCAGGTTCTGGAAGCGGTCTATCCGGGCATCAAGGATGCGCGCCGTGGCGGCAAGGTCATCCAACTGGTCAAGGCCATGAACCCGCGCCGGCCAAAGAAAGCGGATGGCAAGGATGGCGGCATTCCCATCAAGGGGCTGATCCCGGGCATGGCGCTACATTTCGCCGCCTGCTGCAACGCGCTTCCGGGCGACCGTATCGTCGGCATCATTACCAAGGGCAGGGGCGTCACCATCCACACCATCGATTGCGAAATCCTGGAAGAATTCTCCGATATGGAGGAACGCTGGATCGACGTTTCTTGGGATGCGGACGCCATTGATGAATACCATGTGGCGCGCGTTGAATTGGTTGTCACCAACGAGACCGGCTCACTCGGCGAGCTGTCCACCGTGATTGCCCGGGGCGACGGCAATATCAGCAATTTGAAAATTACCAACCGAACAGCGGAATTTTTCGATATCATGATCGACATCCAGGTGCGTGATGTGAAACACCTGACCAACATCATCGCCGCGCTCCGGGCATCGCCGGTGATAAATTCTGTTGAAAGAGCGCGTGGATAAATCATAAATTGCGCTGAGTATAGGTGCCAGCCATGGGCGGCGGGCACCCCTGGGTACGAATGGAGCCGGCTTTCCTAATGTTTCGCCGAAGACACAAGCTGCACCCCATGGACATGGTCCGCAACCTGATCTGGCCGCGCATCGGCTGGCGCCGGGTCTGGTTTTATTGGATGGCCCGCATGGGGCGTCTGCCCGGCTCGGATTATTCCTTGTCGGCGGGGTTTGCGTTCGGCGCCGCTATGTCTTTTACGCCGTTCGTCGGGCTTCACTTTGTCCTGGCGGCACTGGCGGCCTGGATATTCCGCGCCAATATCGTTGCCTCGGCTATCGGCACCGCGGTCGGCAATCCCTGGACGTTTCCGTTCATCTGGATTTGGATTTACAATCTCGGTGTATGGCTGGGCTTCGATCGGACCAGAGAAGGTCTCTCGGATGTGGATTTCGCCAGCTTTTTCGGCAACCTGTTGAAGACATTCCTACGCTTCGATCTGAATTATCTGGCCGAATCTGCCTGGCCGATCTTGGGGCCGATGCTGCTTGGCTCGATACCCACGGCGATTGTCGCCTGGCTGGTGTTTTTCCTGGCCTGGCGTTGGAGCATCAGTGCCTATCGAAAGGCGCAGCTGCACCGGCGCCATGCACGGCAACGCAAGAAAATGAAAGGTGAGGGCGATGGTTCCCTTTCTGCGCCTCGGCGTTAACGTCGATCACGTGGCCACCATCCGCAATGCGCGCGGCGGCGGACATCCCGATCCGGTGCAGGCGGCATTGCTGGCTGCCAAGGCCGGCGCCGACGGCATTACCGCCCATCTCCGTGAAGACCGGCGCCACATTTCCGACGCCGATATCGAGCGGCTGATGGCGGAGATCGCCATCCCGTTGAACCTGGAGATGGCGGCCACCGATGAAATGCTGGAAATCGCGCTACGCCACGAGCCTCACGCAGCCTGCATCGTGCCCGAAAAGCGCCAAGAACAAACCACCGAGGGCGGCCTTGATGCGGCCGGCGGACATAATCATCTGGCACCGTTCGTCGCCGCCATGGGCGAGGGCGGCATCCGCGTGTCATTGTTTATCGAGCCGGATTCTAGGCAACTGGACGCGGCGCTGTCGCTTGGCGCGCCGGTGGTGGAATTGCACGCCGGAGCCTACTGCGATGCGGTATCCGAAGGTAGGCAAAAAGATAGTGTGACCGAGCTACTGCGTATTCAAAACGCCGCCAAATATGCCGTGCAAATCGGTCTCGAATGCCATGCGGGCCATGGCCTTGGCTTTGACAGCGTCGGTGCTATCGCCGAAATACCGGAAATCGCCGAATTGAATATCGGCCATTTCCTCATTGGCGAGGCGATTTTCTCCGGCCTCGACAGCGCCATCCGGCGCATGCGCGCATTGATGGACCGGGCGCGCGCCGCAAACACCGGCGCGCAGTCGGCCTAAAGGTTAGCCATGATCCTCGGCATCGGCAGCGATCTGATCGACATCACCCGCGTCGAAAAAACCCTGGAGCGATTTGGCGAGCGCTTCACATTACGCGTCTTTACCGAGATTGAGCGCGCCAAGTCCGACAAAAGGCGCCTCCGCGCCGCTTCCTATGCCAAACGCTTCGCCGCCAAGGAGGCTTGCTCCAAGGCCCTCGGCACCGGCTTTCGCAAAGGCGTCTTCTGGCGCGATCTGGGCGTTATCAACCGGCCCGGTGGACAGCCCACCATGGCGCTCACCGGCGGCGCGGCGGAGCGGCTGGCGTCCATGGTGCCCGCCGGCATGGCGGCCCGCATCGATGTCACCATCACCGATGATTTCCCCCTAGCCCAAGCCATCGTCATCATTTCGGCGGTTCCGGAAGACCAAGCCTGATATGAACGAGGCGGAATCTATTGCCATCGGATGGCGCCTCAGCAGCCTGTCGGGCTGGGGCGTCTACGGCACCAATCTGGCGTTACAGCTTAAATCCATGGGGCGGGGGCCGATACTTTTGGCGCCGGCCCACCGGCTCGATCTGGATACGGTCGAGGCACAAGCGCTGGCGCCAGCCTTCCGCCGCCAGGTCGACTTGCAGGAGATACTCGGCAAGCTCGGTCATATGGAGTTCGATTTTCCGGTCTTGCACTCTCTGCGCAATGATTTCGAGCCCGCTCTCGACCGCCAGATCGCCCATGGCAGCCGCAATATCGGCATTATTTTTTTCGAAGACACCGATTTCAGCGCCGAAGGTCTGGCCCGCGCCCGGGATTATGATCTGATCATCACCGGCTCCACCTGGAACAAGGAGATTCTGGAGGCCCACGGACTGACCCATGTGGTTAATGTGTTCCAGGGTATCGATGCCAACCTGTTCCGCCCAGCAGAGCCCGGCGGGAACAAGGCCAGCAATTATCCCGGCCGCTTCGTAATTTTCTCCGGCGGCAAGCTGGAATATCGCAAGGCCCAGGACGTGGTCAT